>Ga0153920_1001343_pt1 | contig 10335 bp, 9 predicted proteins | sample TSNJ004MetaG_FD_104713 | JGI IMG/M metagenome (GOLD analysis project Ga0153920, IMG submission 104713) | Attine ant fungus gardens microbial communities from New Jersey, USA - TSNJ004 MetaG | ecosystem: Host-associated > Fungi > Mycelium > Unclassified | place: USA: New Jersey, Brendon T. Byrne...
AAGGGGGGCCATGTTATGAGAGCCTCGAGTAGGAAAAAAGACGTCCCACACATCCTGAACATCCACCTAGGGTGACCACTAAGAACATTCACTGTTCCTCGGTAACACCACTGCTTTTGTCTATGGTCAATGAAGACCCTCAGATATTGTTCTAACTCCTGGTTTATCCTTTCTGTCTGCCCATCTGTTTGAGGGTGATAGGCTGTCAAGAGTTTTGTCTGGATTCCCAACAAGTTATTCAGCTCCTTCATTATCCCTGCCACAAACTGTACTCCTCTATCTGATATGATACTTTCTGAAAGTCCATGTAACTTCCATACATAATCTCAAAACAACTTTGCAAGTCCTTCTGCCGACATTTTCTCTGTTGTTGCTATAAAATGCACCATTTTACTGAAGCAGTCGCATACTACTAAGATAGCGTTGTATCCTTGGGCTAATGGCAGTTTGGTGATAAAATCCACCGAGATATGGCTCTATGGTTTTTCTGGGACTGCATTGGGCATCAGCTTCCCTGTTGGTGCTTCGCTCCGATTCTTATATCTTTGACAAGCATCACATCCGTCCACATATCTTCCCACCTCCTTTGTTATTCCTAGCCACCAGTAATTCCTGGCGACCAACTCTGTCATCTTCCATCTCCCTCCATGTCCTCCTACTGGATGTCGTGGTACAATCATATTATTTCCCTCCTAAGCTCTCCTTCTGGTACATATATCTTTTCTTCCTTCATTACTATCCTATCTTCTATTTCCTATTCTTCATCTTTCAACATCTTTATTCCTGCCCTCTTCAATTCCTCTACTGCTTTTACTATCCTCTCATTCTCTTCCTGCACCCTTTTGATTCTTTCCTTTAGATTTTCTTCCTCTATTATCATTTCCACTTCCTTAATCCATTCTGGCTTTATCAATTTCTGGTCCTTATTATCCTTTTCCACTCTCTTCTACTAGTCTGGTCTACTGCTTAATTCGTCTGCCTTTCCCATACTCTTTCCTGAAATGTGTTTTAATGTAAAATTAAATTGTGATAGGTATAGGGCCTATCTTGCTTGTCTATGGTTTAACTTTTGGCTCGTCATAAAGTACTGGAGGTTCTTATGGTCTGTCCAGATTTCAAATTCAAGCTTCGCTCTCTCCAAGTAGTGCCTCCATGCTTTTAGGCACCTAATAACTGCCAGCATCTCTTTATTATGAATTTCGCAATTTCACTCTATAGGGTTCAACGATTTGGAGATAAAGGCCACTGGCTTTCACTTTCCATCCTTACATTTTGTCAACAACACTCCTCCTATTGCATAGTCTGAGGCATCCACTTCCACTCTCATCTCTCTATCAATGTCTGGGATAGCCAAGACCAGTTTTGTAGTGAATACCATCTTAAGTCTCTTAAATGCTTCCTCTTGTTCCTTTTCCCACTTCCATTTCTGTCCTTTCCTAACCAGCACATGTAGTGGTACTGTTATCCTAGCAAAGTCTTTTATAAACCTCCTGTAGTAGTTGGCGAGACCCAGGAACTTTTGTACTTCTTTAACATTCCTAGGTGCCAGCCAGTTCAGAACTCCCTCTATCTTCTCTCTCTGTATCTCTATTCCCTTTGGCCCAATTACTACTCCCAAGAACTCTACTTCTCTCACTTTCCACTTATACTTTTCTGGCTTTACAAACAGGTCATTCTCCTCTAGTCTTGTTAATACCTCCTCTACCAGCTTATTATACCTCTCCTCTGTATCCGTGGCTACTAAGATGTTGTCAATGAATGTTGCTGTATCTCCTTGATTTATGAGATTGCAGAACAGGTCATTCATCATTATTTAGAAGGTAGCAGGGGAGTTTGTTAACTCAAAATACATGACTATGGGCTCATAAGCCCCAATATGCGTTGTAAACACTGCCTTCCATTCATCTCCCTTATTAATCCTGACGTTATTGTATCCCCATCTCAGGTCCAGCTTCGTGAATACCTTCCTCTTTCCTACTCCATCTAGTATGTCTGCAATAAGGGGTAAAGGATACCTATTCTTTATCATCCACTGATTTATATGTTGATAGTCCTGTACCATTCTCTATGTGCTATCCTTTTTTGCCACAAAGTGTACTGGTGATGTTTGGAGCAACTTGGAAGGCCGAATGTATCCTTTCCTCAACTGATCTTCCACAAATGCTTGTACTTCTTCCCCTTCCTTCCTTGACAATGAGTATACCTTTCTCTTTTTTGGCATAAACCCCTCTTTCAATTCTATGGTATGGTCCCAGGTCTTTTGCACTGGCATTCTTTCTGACTCCTTTTTTCCAAACACCCTTTTCCACTTCCAAAACCTCTTGGGTACCAATCTTTTCAATGTTTCTTTATCTTTATTTTTTTCTATTTTCTTTACTTTCTTCTTTTTCCCTTCTTGCTTTTTCCTTCCACATATAGGTGGACAACATGTCATTTTTACTTCCCCTTTTTCCCAATCTATCTCTAGGTTATGGGCTGCTAGCCATGGCATTCCCAGTATTACCTCCATTTTTCCTAAATTACATACATCCATCCTCACCCTTTCCACATTGTCACAGTTGTACTATGGACCAGTAGTCACATACTGTATGGTTTACCACTACACAAAAAGGATGACATTAGCAAAGCTACTTGCTAATGAGGGTCCAGCTATTTATGTAGTTCTTTGAATAGGTATTTTGTTATACCTCCATGTCACTATTTAGTAATCACTTTTTTGTGATACACATGTCCTTTGAAGAACATGTTGTACTCTACCTGGTGTGTTATGGCCCCTTCTGTATTCACCGTTCTATCCACATTTCTAACTAATAGGAGGTTTTTTAACTTTTCTATTTTAAACCCCTTTTCTCTGGCAAAGGTTGTATCCATGAATAGACCCATTGCCCCGCTGTCTAGCAGCGCTCTTACTACTATCCTTTTGTGGTTTTCTAACTTCTCTAGTCCCACCTTCATCTAGACTTCTCTTAGTGGCCATAGTATATGCCGTACATCTCTCACTCTCTCAGTTGTATTGATGAAATTTGATTTATTGCCTAGCTTTTCTGGGTACAATATACTGTATAAATTATTGGAGGCCAGCCGAGAGCTTACTGTCCTCCATTTTCTTTTGCCGACTCCTATAGCATCTCTACTACTCTCCCCTTATGTCTTTCCCAACAATTTTTGGCCATATGACCCCACTTTCCACATACATAGCATGTCCTATCCTCTCTCTTTCCTCTATCTATATCCATTGCATTTGGGTCTCTTCTTGGACCTGTTTGAGCTCCTCCTTTATTGAATGTATTTCCTTCTCCTTCTCCTCTGTATTCTACCCCTGTTCTCCATGTTATTTGTCCCCCTCTTCCTCCATATGATCCTCCTCCTCTTGGCTGCACATTTTCCTCTAGGCACACTGCATTTCTCCCCAGTATTCTTTCTTCTATCCTACTTTGTCTCTGATTTCTATCCAATCTCACCACTCTCTTCTGCCACTCTCCAATGGTGGTTGGTGGCTCTTCTGCTTCTGCCAGCTTCCTTCTAATACTGCCATTTAGTCTTCTCTTAAATTCTTCAATGAGAGGTCTTTTCTCATAGCTGCTTTCTCTGGCAACCTTTTTAAATTCCTGCACATACTCATTGTAGGTTCTTCCTCCCTGCTCAATTGTCCTCAGCTGCTCTATTTTCCTTTCTTCCTCTAATGTCTTCCCAAAGTCATTTCTTATTTTTGCAAACAATTGCTCTGCTGATTCTATCTCTGATTCTCCCTTCACCAGTTCATCCAACAGATTGTCCTTTTATGCTTCTGCTATTCCTTCCTGTACATATGACAACACCCAGGCCACCTGGGTCACTGCTGCTTCTTCTACCATCTTCATTCTAATATATAGACAAGCTGTATTAATGAATGTGTTCATCTCCTCCATTCTTCCATTAAAGGTTTGAGGTTTGGTGACCTCTACTCTACTCCCTTGTTGCTGAAGGAGCATGGTGTTAACCTGCTGCTGTAGGGTTGCGATCATGGCAAGGAGTTGTTCCTCTCAAAGGACGGGTGCCAGAAAAGGCTCTCTTTGTTGCTATTGTTATTGTTGTTGGCGGGATATGTTGCATGGTAGTGGTGATGGGGATGACAATTTGTATTCTGATGATTCTTGATCCAGGGTGACTAGCTAAAGGTATATCCAACAGAGCACACAACCTTCACCTGTCTGGACTCCTACTGTCCTACTGACTACTGCCCTAATCAAATTGGTATACAATTGCCTCTAAGAAGAGAACCCCTAAGATAAGTGGTTTCCTAAGGAATGACTGCTACTCTCCTGTATGTACCACTCACAATGGAGTGTAGCACGGAGTTTATATAGAGAAAAATGTAAAGAACAACATCCAATTATAAGGTCAGGACTTGAACAGAATACCTGAACTTGGTATCTAGTCTCCTCTCTCAGTCCCTAACTGACTGAGAAGTCCCCTTTACAGCTAGGGCCTGCTATCCAAAATGCTTGTGAGCACTGTGCTCGCTAGCGAGGGAGATAAGAGAGTAAGTGGTGGTGAGGCTGCAAGGTGCAAGGTTACTGTTTGGGAATTGAGTTCTTATATTATTGATAGATAGTGAATGTCCTTAGTGATCACCCTAGATGGATGTTCAAGAAGAACTTGATAAGGTTCTTTATTAGATTGGACTACTACTTATACTACTTTACAGTGGCTGTGCTACTATTAGCTCATAATCACATATCCTTCCAGAATGTTCTACAGTCACCTGACCTTGTCACATGATCTGATTACCTAAGTTTCCATGCTATTTATATCTTGACCCCATTGTATGATTTGAGGTTTTAGATTGAGTATTCAACTATACAGGAAACTATTTTCATTTTTGGGACTCTCATAATAATCGCTCATCCTAGAGTTACAGACCAATGTTCAAGCCTTTTTGGGTTTTGTTAACTTCTATAGACATTTCATCTAGGACTTCTCAGCCATAGCCTGACCTCTTTTTGATCTGATGTACTTCAATCAAACATAGGAGTGAGGAAACAAGAAACAGACTATCTTTGAAGCTCTTAAGATGGCTGTGACTTCTGTCCTAGTACTGGTCTTATTTTATGACTTAGAACTCTTTTGGATTGAAGCAAACAGTTTGGACTATATTATGGATACTATTCTATTTCAACAGTCTGCAAAAGATAACAAGTGGTATCTAGTAGCATTTTATAGCAAGTCCTTGTCTCTGGTGGAACAAAACTACAAGATCCATGTGTCATAACATAGCCAAATGGCTAAGTCATTATTTATATTTCTTTTCTTTTTCTTTTCATTTAATTAGGAAATCAATGGACATATGAGAGGAAATGACTCAAAGGAGATGCATGGGACTTTATAAATAGAAGTAAATATAGAATGTGTATAAGTAGTGTACAGCAATTGAATGAGAACTCTATTGAGTTCTTCTTGTTAACTTGGACTAGGAGTAATTCTAAGATATCTTAGTCTAAGTTCTTATACCAGAACTTGATTCTTTCATTGATACTGCTTATTACAGAGCCCTGCTATTTCTTACTCTCTTATCTTCCTTGGTACCTAGATAATACAACTTAGGACTACTATAACATAGCTGGGCTCTAGGCTTCAGGGGACTTACCAGTTAGTTAGGAACTGAAGATAGAGACATGGTACCAAGCTCAGGTATTATAGTCAAGGCTAGAACTTGCAATTGAGTGTTAGTAGATACAGTAGTAGCTTTTGCCTTATAAACCTTGTGCTGGTGGTCTATTATGACCAGTATATGCAGAGGAGTAATGCTGCATCCTTAGGAAGATATTTAGGTTAGGGATCCTCTCCTTGGGGTGATAGTATAACTATACTAATAGGGCAGTAGTAAGTAAAGCAGTAGATGTCTAGCTAAATAAAGATCTTGTACCCTAGTAGATATAACAGTAGTAAGATTATCCTTTGTTTTGACCCTTTTAGAGATGTAGCACCATGTCTCTAGAGCAATACAACTCTCTCATGAGTAGCATACTCAACCAACAATATGCCCTCACCAGACTAAGGGTAAAATTAGAAGGAAGAAGTAGAAGGATATGTTGATACTGTAAAAAGTTTGGACACCTGGTCTATAACTACAGGAATAAGAAGGAGATGAAGGGGAAACTGATTCTCTAGAATAAATTTGAGGTGATAGTAAATAGGGTAATGCAATATAGGGTAAGGGAGGAAGTAAAAGTGAGAAGACAAGAGATAGTAGAAGAGGAAGAAGTAAAGTGTTTTAGATGTTGGAAAGTCAGGCACCACAAATGAAAATGTTCAAACATAGAAGTAGAAAGAGAGAAGAGAAGAAGCAAATAGATAGCATATGTAGTTGGTCCACAAAAGGCACAGCAAGAGAGGAAGCCAGTGTGTCCTCTATGGGTAAAGGTGTAGGAGTACAGCAGCATATGGGGCATGCCTCCAAAAGGCACAGCATTAGAGGAAAAAGGTTAGAAGACAAGATAGGAGGTAGTAACATTTGTAGAGTGTGGCAGGTGCAACTATAAAGACACCAAGACAGAGAAGAACCAAGAACAGGGTTTTGTCTCTAAAGAGAGGCTGAAGAATGTATGGTGTGAAAGTTATTTAGAGGTATGGAGATAAAGGAATAATGAAGTAAGAAGTAGGGTTAAATATGCAAAGTGTAGAAAAAAAGATATAATAGTAGGGGAAAAAATACCAGAGGAAGAAAGAAGAAATATTTGGTGTCTAGAGTATAGGACAGGAAAGAAGCAACCATGGTGGAACTGGGGGGTGATGGTATACCCTGAACAGAGAAAATATCACAAACTTCATTCAAACCATAACTCTGGAAATACTTGACCAATTTTGACAACCTAAATGGCTATAAAAAGCCCTTAAAAAGACCTTTCAAACAGTACCAAAAGTATCTCAAGGCAATCAGTATTCACTGAGTTATCAGCAGATCAGTCAGTGATCACCAAGTTACCAGACACTAAATCACTGATATCTTAGGAACCACTTAACATAATCATTTGCTTCAATGACTATCATGAAGCTCTCTTCAATGCACTTCTTTCAGCTATAAATAGATCCCAAGGCAATAAGATCCCATGGAGATACAAGGTCCTCAATGTTTGTACATGACAACTGATCTTTATCCATAGATTATCATCTGTCCTTGAATAGAACAAAGGACTGCCCTAAGATAGTTAGGTTATCTCTATTTCAAGAACAATAGCACTCCTATATATAGAACAATAGGTAGTGATCATGTGGTAGGCTGTTCTGGTACATAGACCACTACAATTATGTATTTAAGAACTGTATGTCTGAGGATAAACCTCAGACTTAACAATATCTTTTGCTGCTTGTCTAACTTCACTTTTTTGAACACTTTGATTATCAAATCAAGCAATCACAAATCAGTAAGTAGCCATTTGTGATATAAATGGCTACCAAAAGCCCTTAAGAAGACTTTTTGAATGGTGCCAAAAATATCTCAAGGCAATCAATATTCACTGAGTTATCAACAGATCAGTCTATGATCACCAAGTCACCAGACATTAAATTACTGATATCTCAGAAACTGCTTGATGTAATCATTTACTTCAATGACTATTGTGAATGTTATGAGATAGTTCCCAGAAAAGAAACTATTTTCTGCATATTCCTTAACCTAGTGGATAATATTCAGGAGTACAATATAAGAGAGATATAAATAGTGTGGAAATGCTTATGTAAGATATGTACAGTAATTAGTAAGGGTCATGTGATTGTAGGAGATAGGTGCATAGACCAATAGACATTTGTATAAGTAGTTATATAATCCAACAGAGGATTCTATTGAGTTCTTTCTAAACAACCACCTTGGTTGAGCCCTAAGCCTTTATAACTTTGTGCTAACATAAGAACTCAATACCTATTGTTGACCCTGTATCTTGTAGCCTCAATAATCTCTATTCCACTTACTCTCTCATTATCCTCACTAGTAAGCACAGTGCTCACAAGTATCTTAGATAGCAGACCCTAGCTGTAAAGGGAACTTTACTGTCAGTTAGGAACAGTGGGTAGAAGGCCTGGACAAAACTCATGTTCCTGTCTGAGACCTAACCTTTATATTGAGTGGGCTTGTATCCAGTCTTTTACTATCAGCTCTGTACTACTGGTTCATTGTAATCAGTTTGTGCAGGAGAACAACAATAACCTCTTAAAGGCCTGTTTAGCTTAGAGATTCCCTTCTTAGGGATAATATTGTTTCACTCTTCTAGTCAGTAGCTAGTCATAAGTTCAGACAAAGAAGACTGCTCTTCCTCATACAAGGAATCACCATCATTATTATTATCACTGCCACCATCACTACCATATATGTCTCAACAACAACAACAACAACCTGCATATTAGCGTGGAGTTGTAAAGACTTTAGAGCTCAACCAAGATGGTTGTTCAGAAAGAACTTAATGGGGTTCTTTGTTGGATTGCAGTCCTACTTATACTACAATTATAGTGGCTGTACTTTACAGTCCCACAATCACATATCCTTTCCAGAATGTTCTATAATTACCTGACTTGTCACATGATAGGATTACCTAAGTCCCCTACTATTTATGTCTTAACCCCATTATACAATTTGAGGTTGTAGATTAGATGTTTGAATGCATAGGAAACTATTTCCCTTTTAGGGCTCTTATAACACTGTAAAGCAACCCACTGCTTTTACACCACCATCTCTCACTAGAGAGGAGCAACTTCTTACCTTAATTACTAGCCTGCAGCAGCAGGTGGCCACTCTATTACAACAAAGTGGAGAAGTGAGAGTGGAGGTAGCAGAACCCCTTCTGTTTAGTAGAAAAATGGAGGAAGTAGAAGTATTTATCAATGTGGCTTGTTTATATCTAAGGATGAAGATGATAGAGAAGTTGGAATCAACAAAGATGGCCTAGGTACTGTCTTATGTACAGGAAGAGATAGCAGAGGCATGGAAGGACAACCTGTTGGATGAGCTGTTAAAGAAAGAATTAGAAGTAGAGATGGCAGAAGAGTTATTTAGTAAGATAAAAAATGAGTTTGGAGAAATAGCAGAGGAAAAAAGAAAAGTAGAACAGTTGAGAACAATAGAACAGAGAGAAAGGATGTATGACAAGTATATCCAAGAATTTAAGAAGATTACAAGAGAAAGCAGATATGAGAGATAACCTCTCATAGAGGAATTCAAAAGAGGGTTAAGTGGGGGAATTAAGAGAAAGCTAGCAGAAGCAGAAAGCCCTCTCTGCATGATTGAAGAGTGGTAGAAAAGGGCAGTAAGGGTGGATAAAAACCAGAGACAGAGTAGGGTAGAAAAGAGGATGTTGGGGAGAAATGCAGTATGCCCACAAAGAAATGTGTAGCCTAAAGGAGTGTTTGGAGAAGGGTCATATGGAGGAAGGGGGGAACAGATCATATAGAGGCCAGGGAACCAGCATAGAGGAGAATACCAGAATAGAGGGAGATAGCTGGGGTCAGCAAGGGACCCCAATGTAATGGAAGTAAACAAACAAAGAGAAGAAGATAGAACATATTTCATATATAGAAAGTGGGGCTATATAGCCAAAAATTGTTGGTAGAGAAAAGAAAGAGAGAGAAGGGTAGTGAAAATGCTACAAGAGTCAGCAAAAGACAATGGAGAACAGTGAGCTTCTAACTGGCCTTCTCAAATATGTATAGTATATTGCACCTAGAAAAGCTGGGAAATAAAGTTTCTTGTCAAAACAACACTGAGGGAGTAAGAGATATATGGCACATACTCCAGCCACTAAGAGAAGTGTGGATAAAAGTGGGATTGGAAAAGTTGGAAAACCATAAAGGGGTAGTAGTAAAATTGTTGTTGGATAGTGGAGCAATAGATCTTCACAAATAGCCACTTACTAATTTGGGAGTTGATAATTTAATAATCAAAAGACTCAAGAAAATAAAGTTTAGACAGTAGTAAAAGATGTTGTTGAGTTTGAGGCTTATCCTCAGACATAGAGTCCTTAAATACATGATTGTGGTAGTCTATGTACCAGGATGTTGTGAGAACCTCGAGCAGGAAAAGGTTTCCCATGCATCTGAACACTCCAACTAAAACCTCCAAAGCACACAACAGAGTAAAGACATAAACAGGATAGGAACTTAGTAAGCCAAGTCACGTGACAAGGTCAGGTGACCATAGAACATTCTGGAAAGGGCATGTGACCATGGGACTCTAGAGTACAGCTACTTGTTATGAGAGCCTCGAGTAGGAAAAGACATCCCACACATTCTGAACACTCAGTCTAAAATCCCCAAGCATACAATGGAGTAAAGACAGAAGCAGAATAGGGACTTAGTAAGCCAAGTCAC
>Ga0153920_1001344_pt1 | contig 10328 bp, 9 predicted proteins | sample TSNJ004MetaG_FD_104713 | JGI IMG/M metagenome (GOLD analysis project Ga0153920, IMG submission 104713) | Attine ant fungus gardens microbial communities from New Jersey, USA - TSNJ004 MetaG | ecosystem: Host-associated > Fungi > Mycelium > Unclassified | place: USA: New Jersey, Brendon T. Byrne...
CAGACACACCAGGAGTCTACCCTCAGAAGAATGGATACGCAATTTTGAGGTCGTCTGACTACATCATCTATTCCGTAGGAGCCGAGTTCATTGAACGCGTCGTTGCGCAATATGGTCCTTGTGAGTATGGGAGTGGACGATACTTCAAACATAAACTCACTTGAATATTAGCCACGAAAGTGAATGCAATTATTGCTGGCCAGACATCTGTCAAGGCTCCTAAGAAAGCGGCCGTCCAAAAGACGTCCACATTCTCTCTTGTCATTCATTACACGGGCTAACTGTGAGCCCTGTTGGACAACCTCTCGTGCTATGCACCTCTCTGTGTTTGGCCCAGGAACTAATTCAACACCGGTCCAGCAAAGATGCCCTCACTCTCGTGGAGAATATTCTGCGCTCATCTCGCTCTCGCTTTTTTTACCTCAGGTTCGATGAACACGATTTTGTAACGGCCAACACTATGCTGCCTTCCTCAGGTGAATAATTCATGACACTTCTCAGCACACCTTCTATCATTGACGGAAGATTATCTTTTCATTCGGTCCCATCATATGGTCAGTATGGGTACTGCTTGGGTTTCCACAGAAGCATATCCATGGGAACAAGGCCTCTACGTTGGTAGAATTGAGACTGCGAAAGTGAACCTCACACTTCGAATCTACTCGAGCGCTTGGCATGTCTATGCAGGACTCGCCATTTTGAACCCCAGCGCCTGTACTCAAATCGATCAATATGCCAAAAGTGCTTCGAAGCTATTCAAATTAATGTTGAGTGCGGGTAGTGGCTCATTGCAAGATAAAATGAAATTCAAAAAGCGCGTTCAATTGGCTAGACGGGCTGCGTTCGGGCGAGGAGCAACAATTATAGAAAAAGAAAAAGATGTCTAGGAAAACGGTTCAACGACTCCCCCTTCGGATTCCTCAAGATCCCCTTCACTGACAAAGCGGAAACCAATTATGCTCTCAGAGTCCATTCTTGACAAATTTAGTTTGGGCAAACACCAATGTTACGATATCACGGTTCCAGAATCCCCAACTAATTTCCCAGAATCTTCTTCCTTCATGCCACCATCGAACTATGGCCCAAACTCTCATCTTTCTTTATTAGCCATGGTGGATTGTTGTTACAACCTCCAAGCCTACTCAGGTTACAATCCTTTCTTCTTTGTGAAAGAGAATGTGAAAACCTTGTTTTGTGAGTTAGACCTTTTTATGGTAGAGGGAAAATAGTAATTGGTTTTGAGTATACAAAAGGAGTTTAGTGTAAACTACCCTTTATATACAATATACTGGAACCCCCTTTCTATAGTTAGTAAGGCTATTGACTTTAAGAGCATATGGTTGGGAAGTGGAGAAGAGTAGGTGGTCTATATGGTAAGAAAAAGGAGATGAACACAAAGAACACAAGGAAGAGAATACAAAGAAGAAGAAGAATAGTGTGACACATGATACCAGTCATATAATGAAGAAAGAAGGTTTTAAACTTTTAATGAACTTTTCTAAAGATAGAAAGGGATTGTAACAATTGTTGGGCACATCTTGGGATCAACTCATATGTACACCTTGACCTTGTGGATATTTTGACTATTCCTGGGTGCAGCAGAACACTCATTCCAGTTACTCACGCTACTAGAGAGTGCACTGCATTCGGCAATTTACGGTCATTGGCACATAAAGATGATCTAGAGCTTGTCACTGATGTGAGAGGATGGAGTCAATGTGTCTATTCCGGCAACTTTGAAAATTACAAGAGGAGATTTGAGGAAACGAGAGAGTTCTTTGAGCTGCGGGTCGAGAAGGCTGGGAAACTTGGTAGTGAGATGATTAAGGCTGTGATGGAGACTGAAGTCATCAGGGAAGAAGACGCTTGGGGCATTGAGCGATTGTAAGATTTGATGGAAACGATGGCCGTATATTAAACAAGAAAATCATACACCATATTTAATAATGGTCATCGTTATCTTGAATTTTGGTGATAAAATGCGGTATCGCGTTTTGGGCGGTTATGGTTCACCATACGAGAAGTTGATGATACGATTCATAAGCAACTGACCACTGGTGCTGCGACATTACATTACTTTCAAAACCGGTTACTATCCTAGGTATGGAAGCTTCAATAGGTCATTTATCGTAGTTGACGTTGGTGGACTAGGTTCATAAACCAGTCCCATCTGAAACCCAGAAGCTCTTCTGTAGCTCCAGTGTAGATTCCGAGCAAACTATATTTCTCAGAGAGGAGCTGTACACCCCGAAAACTCCACTCCTTCGGCCTACACTGCATTTAACTTTTCAAAACTCATTTGCGTGGTACTCCATTCTCAAAGATACGCGAGACATGAATGTCTTTTTTATTCAAATGATCGTAGGACAGTCATAAGTCAGAATGTGAAACTTCTCAGCTACACTACTTCAACGACAAACCAACTAAATTACGTGTTCAATGAGAAGACTTCGCGTAGTAGTGACAAGTCAAATTTGAATGGATAGCGATTGCAACTAGAGGGAACCAAAAAGGGACGATCAACGGGAAACAAAGATCATAAAATACAGCACTGCCGTGCAAAACAAACTTGTTGATTGTCCTGTTTGTGAGGATAATGATTGACACAGAATGATGGCCATGACGATATAAAAATGCCAAAATAAGTGAGCAAGAGTGGGTTTCAAAAATGAAGCAAAAAGAGGAACAAAGGTCGTGGTAGAAAACGCTTCATAAAGTCTAACCCTTGCCAACTACCGCCTTTGTCTTCTTCAGCAGCCTAAAGTCAAGCTTCCTAGGCATGATCAACACTTTTCTCAACTCCCTCGCTCTGTTGCTGAAATTCGTTTTCATTATCTCTATCCCCAATAATAACCCTTGCCTTCCGCGAAGGCTCCGTCTCAAATCCTTTGAAGTGCTCGCATCATCTGTTGGTCCCTCTTTTGCACATACGGGATATTTTCCTTTCGGTGCGTTGGGAAAGAGGACGGTGGGTCTGCAAGTCATGTCAGGCGAATATGGGTGCTTAATAGGAAAGAGAGATGTGGGAAGAGGCGTAAGGGGCCAGTTTTCCTTGTGGCTGCGAAGCAGATTCTGACACTCGCAACGCACACCATAGCTGAGAGAGATAAACAGAAATAAGATTAACCCATATTCGCATGAAAGGAGAAAAGCTCACAAAACATATGTCATAGTGGGCTCCTCATAATGGGTGGTACCAGGTATTTGAGGACTCATGCGGAGAAGGCGAACCTTGAGCCATATAGAAAGTCCAGCGATTTCAAGCCTTTCGTGAGTCTTTCCATGTCTTGGGTGATGGAGGGCGCGGCAGTCGCTGAAAACTCGGGAACGCCAACAGGTGAAGTTGCCAAAGGCCGTAGATGAGGCTTGCAATGGGATGGCGGAGATGTCAACCCACTACTAGCCTCTGAATGTGACTGCTTCATAGGTTGCGATACAACAACGCAGCAGCTGATGAAAGGTCAACAACGTCAGCTAACAACGTCAGTTCCTTCCTCCTTGCCGATATCCGAGAGGTATTCCTCATCCAAATCCTTTATCTCCGACTTCGGTCCTGCTAACCAGAACGCTTCTCTGCTTCGTCTCCGTTTTATACGCAACCGTTGGAATTGGGTATCTCCCTCATCTGTGCTTGAGAACGCTGAGCCTTGGTTTCCCAGATCATCGCTTTCAGAGCCACAATCGTCATGTGAGCATTCTCTTGTATCTCCTCGCTGGAGTAGGTAACGAAGTCGTGAAGGCCGGATGCTTCAGGATACTTCTGTTGGCGAGGGAAAGATCTCTATTTCCGATTCATGATTCTGAAAGCGATCCAAGAAGTCGACGGTGGGAGAGAATGGTAGTCACACGGTGGACAAATAGCTATCAACTGATCAGCCTTGCATGCCTGCAGACCATGAATTCTCGAGCGCTATTCAGTTGACTAATGTTGATTGCTATATCAATACATTGGCTACTGTAATCACACTACCAGCTGTTAGGTCGACACAATCCTCTTGTAGCAATGGTTCGAATTCTTAGACGTGATCTCCGACAATTGAAGAAAACCAATTAGTCAAGACTGGAGTGGATGTTGAGATGAGAAAGAACAACGCCGGCGTCGTGCCCTGCATTCAGCTTGCTTGGGTCGAACACTTGCTAATTCTGGTCCAACAGATTACCTGACGTTGCTCGGACATACAGAAAACTGGGTGTGACAGTGAGGATTGGCAGGAGTTAATAAACAAGTAGGTTTTTTGGTTGCATGTAAACATCAACATATCACTTTGTACAAGCAGTCACAGTTGACTCGCTTCCCATCACTCCCATCAGTTGCTGTGATCCATAACATGCACGTGTGCCCACCCATCCCCACATTGCAACATCCCGTCAAGTCGAAGTTTCTACCCAACTCTTCTTTTCAAATCTTCTACTACACATTGTCTCTGCTGCTCAGCCATGTATAAAACTCTATTTTTAGTTTGTTTTCCCACGTGGCATCCTGGGTGCAATATTTTCATCTATACTATGCATACCCTCACATAATGCTCTCATGCCATAATCGTTGAAGCCTTTTTCACTGGACAGTATCTATTCATGTCCTTCAGCATTCTCATTTTTTTCAGATAATGGACTTGTCATGGTGCAAAATTGAGTGGGACAATCATTCGGAGGAGAAACATGGGAAGAATTCGCCGTGGTTGGTTAGTTTGTGACCTGTGTTCACACGTTGATATGAATTTAACAGTCTTCTGTTCTCATCGTCTATCTATCTAGCCACCTCCATGTCTATGTTTCCCGATGCTAGAAACTTCATAATCAAGGATAGTAGTTTCAATGCGCAGTCGATCACCAACATTACGGGGCGATCTGGTGAGCAGCTTCATTTCGGCTAATGAAATGTTAGTCAATCCAATACTAGGTATTGATATCCTCTATGAAGCCTCTGATCAAGGAGCTGCATTTGATTCTCAAGACCATTACGATTGTCGCTGCTTCCCTGGTACTCGGAAACAGTATATCAGTGACATCACAAATTGGGTAACCGAGCCTGTCGACCCACCCTCGTCGATGTACTGGATGTGGGGACCAGCTGGTGTTGGAAAATCGGCCATTGCTCAGACATGCGCCGAGAAACTCAAAGAAAGTGGACACCTTGGTGCTGCATTTTTCTTTGCTCTCAAGAATTACGACAATCCCTTACGCTTGTTCACTTCCATCGCTTATCAACTCACTACTGCGCTTCCTGATTATCGTACCGCTGTTGATGAGAGGATCTCAAAGGATAAGAGTCTTGTTGAGAAGAAGATGCCATCTCAATTTAGATCACTGATTGTTGAGCCATTTCAGGAGCTAGGGAAGCAGGCAAAGTTAGTACAATCAAAAGCCATCTTCATCGATGGATTGGACGAGTGTGCGGACGAGGACGCACAAACAGAAATTATCAAGATAATTGTATCCTCTGTCAGGGAGAGATCCACTCCATTCCATTGGGTTATTTTCAGCCGCGCTGAACTTCGTATAATATCCACATTCAAGCAGGACAACATCGCCTCTGTCACTCATTCTGCTGAACTCCCTATCTCTCGAGAGGCAGATGGCGAGATCGAGGTGTACCTTCGGGGTGAATTCAAGAACATACCTGAACAACGAGATTTCCTGCAGCTGCTGTCATCATGGCCAACTGACAACGATATCCGGATGCTTGTTGGTGCAGCGGCAGGCCTATTTGCATACCCTGCTGCCGTGTTGCGTCATGTGGCCTATCCACCAGACTTGCAATTCCGTGAAAGACTGCAGTCTGTTCTCGATACCCTCACTCATGCAGGGAAACAGCCGCTCACATCATCCTTTTCGCAACTTGATGCCCTTTATGTCCGCATCATGCAGCAGATTCCAGAGCACAATCTCCTGTATGCACAATTCCTTCTCTCTTTTTCTGTAAGCAACTGGGATGCCGATGCTCGTTTTCGTGTTTCCACGCGTTGTTGCATGCCGGGGATCTCCGAGTGTACGTTCAGAGACATTTGTCACCATTTACATGCCGTGATTTCATACGAGCCATCTTTTCATCCTTTCAGTTCAATCGACCCTCGTATTGACCTCACACGACCGTATTATGACCAAGGTCAATGGTTCCATTCAGGCCATACAATCATAAATCAAGTTTGGGATGTTCATGGATTCTTGCGCTTCTACCACAAATCTTTCTACGATTTCCTCCGCGATCCCACTCGCTCTGGTGCCTTTTGTATCACCACCTCTGCCTTTATTATCAAACTCCTTGACCACTCGATTCAAGATCACCATCATTATGCATCAAGTCATGCTATTGACGGTTCAAGTATGTATTTCCTCCTGGCATGTTCCCTGAACTTACTTGTCATTCCAGACCTCGTGTCGGCACCGGGTATCATCAGCTCCTCTACCACACGCTCTTGGCCACATGGTACCGAGTTTGTTGACTCCTATCTCAAGTCGAAGACTTTTTCCGTCCTCTCATTCAATTTATCCGGTGATGACCCAGTCATTTGTCATTTCTTTGAGGATGTTCCGTTGTCTATAGTGCAGCGACTGGCAAATGTTGATTACCGCAAGTCTCTCATAGCAAATTCGACGTGGCGTGAGCTCGAGGGTTCGCTAATTCCTTTTGTTTTTGGCATCTGGGGGACTACCCAATCATTATCCCACACCGCATTTGGGTGTATTCGCGCTGAGTCCTTTGATGGACTGGTTCCTACTGCATTTCTTTCGGTATGTTTTAAATACGATTACTCACAATCAATTTGTCCACACATTGCCAGGCTGTCAATAGATTGGAGAAAGTAAAAGTTATCCGGCCGTACCTTCCTCTCTTTGGATCGTACCGTGTCTCAGCACTTTCTCCCGTAAAAAGTCGGTGAGGAGGAACAGTGGGCTTTATAAAGTTGGGCATGGGGAAAAGTCGGTTATATGGTATTGGGAGTTTGATGTGAAGAAGCGGTATTTCCATCAGTTCAAAACGATTAACTATGCAGCTGCAGTAAAGTTCTACGAAGCGAACAAGTTCACGATGTGGGAAGAAAGAGAAAGAAAGAGATAGAAGACGGTGAGGGTGAGGGTGAGGGTGAGGGTGAAGGAGATTTCCATGAACATGCTGTCGAATATGAATGCGAAGAGCAGCATGAGACCAAAACTGATGTTCAAAACCAGGATGACGGTCAGAATGTTCAGGATGACAGTGGCAATTCCAAAGACAATGACGATCAGCAGGACAATGAGGAGGAGCGAAGATGGAATAAGTTCATTCATCGTAGCTGGACCCCTAAAAAATGCATTTATATCATCGTCCTGTTGCAGTGGAATAGATTCATTAAACCGTTCAGTCTTGTGCGTTGTCGGTTAATAGGGTAAACACGTGTGATAGATTTATTTCTTTTCTTCTGTTCCCGACTGCATCCGAAAAAGATGCAAGCAGGACAAATGGGGTGACTGAATGTGTAGACACCCCCCTTGCCAATCTGGACGCGGGGACCGGCTAGAGTCGGCAAGTCAGCCACTGCTCAAACATGTGCCGAGAATTACCTTATTGCTGCCTTCTTCTTTACTGTCAACAAATACTTTAACCCCTCCCACTTGTTCACTACCATTGCTGAACTTGCCACCAGGATTCCTGCTTATCACGCCGCTGTTGATGGTAGGATCTCCAACAACAAGACTCTTGTCCTGAAGAAGATATCATCTCAGCTCAAATTACTCGTTGTTGAGCCGCTTCAGGAACCAGAAAGGCAAGGAAGGAGAATACAACAATTTTTTTATAGATGGACTAGACGAATGTGTGGGTGAGGATGCGCAAGGAGAAATCATCGAGATCATCGCATCTTGTGTCAAGGCAAGATCCACATCATTCCGCTGGGTCACCTTCAGCCGCACCGAGCCTCGCATGTCACATTCAAGCAGGACAGTATCGCCTCTATCACTCATTGCGTTGAATTGCCGATTTCTCGCGAGGTAGATTATGAGATTATGGGATTGAGATGTACCTTGGAGGAGAATTTAAGAACATCCTTCAACGCCGAAATTGTTTGCAGCTTTTATCATCATGGCCGACTGACAAGGATATTCAGACCCTTGCTGATGCAGCGGACGGTTTATTTGCACATCCCGCTATCGCGCTGTGCTACGTCATATATCCCATCAGATTGGCAGTTCCGTGAAAGACTCCAATTGGACACTTCGATGACTTGGAGCCCGCAACACTTCTTTCAGTGCGTTTCGAATATGATCATCAGCAATGGACTAACTCACGGATCAATAGCTGATAAATAGACTTGAAAAGGCAGGATTCGTCCGGCGATATCATCGTCATCCTTGCTACTGCTTTTTTTTCACACTTTCTCCCGCAAAGAGTCTATCGGGAGGAACAGTGGGCTTTATGAACTTCGGCATAGGAAGAAATCGGTTGTATGGTGCTGGGAGCTTGATATGGACAAGCTGAATCTCCAACTATGACTATGCGGCTGCTCAAGAGTTCTATCTGGCAAACAAGTTTACGATGTGGAAAGGAAAAGGTGAGAAGATATCAATGCGAGAGACCCCGGGCAAAGATACGATGCCAATACTGGTATCAAGGCCTTGCATGGCAGTGAGAATGGTATCTGGCATGTCTATATTCTCCTCTCTCTTGTCCTGTCTATTGTTTTTGCATTTGATATCAGGATTTTGAACACTGTTCTAGACTTTCATCTATGTATCTAATCTCCACATCCAATAGTGAAGAAGCACAAATGTAGAAACACGTTTATGGAGAGATGGTTCGATAATGAATATAGAAGCCAAAAGGTAAGGGGTATCAAGTCGAGATAGAAGTTCTAATCCATTCATGACAGTTCACCTGATAATGGTGTGGGCATGAGGAAGATGGTTATTTTCTTGCTTGACCGATGTAAGTCGTTTCCTATATTTTTAAATCAACTAGATGATTCTTCTGTGATAGCGACTGATTCAATGCCCACTTCCATTACGGTCTAACCACAGAAAGACTAGCAGTGACATGGAAGACCTATCTACTAGTTCACATACACTTCACTATGTGCTTCGTGCAACTAGGCCATTGATCTTTCCAGAACTGATTGAATTGATATTTGCTCATGTCTTAAAGAACAGACATTTCCTGGAGCCGATCATCAAACAGCTGTGTGACGAGGGAGAACGCAGAACGTCGAAGTGACAAACATTGATGGGTGGATGGATATACAGTTTTCAGAAGTTGAATGGATGTCCCATGACGCCAGCTCCCTGACGAAAACTACCACACAAACTTTTCACTGTACACTCTGTACACAAGGATACTGGGCAACGATTGATACGTGAAGTCGGATTGTTTGGCAAGAATTGATAAACAAATAACATCTGCGGGCATCGGAATTACACCAGGTTCTCTACTTTCATCTGTACTTCGACTCCCACATTGCATTCTTATGCCTCGACCATGTTGGCCGGAAATTATGTGCTGTATCCTCACAGGTAAAGGATGGACTACTGCATACAACAGGCAAAGGAGGAATCGTCGTGGAAGATCAAACATTTGTTCTCGTCGCCTATTTATTGCCCCACCACATGACCATGTTCTTTGATGCCGGCAACTTTTCAATCCATGACATTGATCCTATACAGATCATCAACAATAATGAATATGATGAGTGGACTCTTTTGGTGGTGTTAATCGAGTGTCCTGGTATCAGATCCTCCATGATGCCTTCAGTTCATTTATTGGCCAGAACACTACGATCGCAGCTGCTTCCCTGAAACTCGCAAATAATATATTGCCGACATTAGAAATTCGGGTTACTGAATCTGTCGACACGCCCTCGTCAATGTGCTGGGTGAGGGACCCAGCTGGAGCAGGCATTGCTCAACCATGTGCTGAGAAGCTGAAAGAAACTGTACATTTTGGTGCTGCCTTCTTCTCCACAATCAACAACTCCTTACACTTGTTCACTTCAATCGCTCACCAACTTGCCACTGCGCTTCCTGATTATCGTGCCGCTGTCGACGAGAGGATTTCAAAAGTCTTGTTGAGCATAAATAGCATCTCAATTTATCGTTGAACCATTCCATGAACTTAGGAAGCAGGGAAGTAGAATAATCGAGATCACCGCATCTTCCGTCCAGACAAGTTCCACACCGTTCTGCTGGGCCATTTTCAGTTCCGAGCCTCACGTTGTATCGACATCCAAGCAGGTTGATATCGGTCGCATAACGCATCTCAGTCGAACTTTTGGTCTCCCATAAGGCAGATGGTGAAATTGAGACGTGCCTCAAGGATGATTTCCTTGACCCCGAAACTGTGTGCAGCTGTCATCATCATG
>Ga0153920_1001349_pt1 | contig 10309 bp, 10 predicted proteins | sample TSNJ004MetaG_FD_104713 | JGI IMG/M metagenome (GOLD analysis project Ga0153920, IMG submission 104713) | Attine ant fungus gardens microbial communities from New Jersey, USA - TSNJ004 MetaG | ecosystem: Host-associated > Fungi > Mycelium > Unclassified | place: USA: New Jersey, Brendon T. Byrne...
CGTTTAAACTTTTAAATATATAATATCATAAGAACATCAAACTGTGTAGCAGTTTTTATTACAGGTATGATATACTTGTGTCACAGGAAATTGCTTTGATTCCAGCAATTTCTATGATAATATCCGCATTAAGGAGGTAAAGCCCTTGAGTATTACAATCGGGATAGATTTAGGCGGAAGCATAACAAAAATAATAGGATTAAGGAACAGGGAATTGTTCAGTCCTATCACAGTTAAATCAAATGACCCTATATCATCGTTGTTCGGAGCCTTTGGCAAGTTTCTTGCTGTTAATGATATGCAATTATCCGATGTGAAGCAGGTTATGACTACAGGCGCGGGCTCATCCTTTATAGATAAGCCCATTTACGGGCTGCCTACCGCCGTAGTGGAAGAATTTTTGTCTAACGGCTTAGGCGGGCTTTATCTTTCCGGACGTGATAAGGCTGTCATCGTCAGCATAGGAACCGGCACATCCCTGGTAAAAGCGGATGAAACCGGCATCAGCCATTTGGGGGGCACCGGCATGGGGGGCGGCACGATAACAGGCCTTTCCGAGCGGATGCTTAATATACGTGATATTGAATTTTTGATACGGAAGGCTGAGAAAGGCGATCTTAACAATGTGGACCTCTTTGTTGGAGATATTACAAAGGCCGATTTGCCCGGTCTTCCTTACTACGCTACAGCTTCCAATTTCGGCAAGCTCAGCGATTCTACAACTCAGGAGGACATAGCCCTGGGGATATTGAACATGGTGCTGCAAACTATTGGCGTGACAGCAGTCTTTGCCATCAAAAACATTAATATAAGGGACATTGTTGTAATTGGCTCAATATCGTCCATGAAAATCTGCCGTAAAATTTTCGGCTCGCTGGAAGGGATTTTTGACGTAAAATTCTACATACCAAAAAATTCGGTATACGGAACCGCTATTGGCGCCGCTCTGGCCTTTGAAGACGAGCGGGAATATAAGGTAGTATAATACTCCGGAAGTGAAAAGCGGCGCTTTTCACTTCCGCTTATTTAGAGCTTATCGTCTTCTGTCACTGCCTCCGGGTCTGTTAAATCCTCTACCTTAATTACTTCCACGCAGCGGTTAAGCTGCTTTTTTATTTGCTCAAACAATTCATCACCGCTTGTAAGGCTTATAGTCATTATTGATATTGTGATGTCGTTTGTGGGACCAACAGTAAGGCTGTCAAGATTATAGTTTTTCCCCGCGAATAAACCCGCTATTTTCGCAAGTACGCCTACATTATTTTCTACATACAAACAAAGCAATCTTTTTTTCATAATTCATCACCCAAAATCATTTCATTAAGAGAACATCCCGCTTTTACCATAGGAAGAACGATTTCCTCACTGTCAATTACACATTCAATTACCACGGGCCGCTTCTCCTCTTTTTGAGCGGCCTCAAACGCGGTAATCAATTCATTTTCGTTAAACACCCTCAAACCAACCGCATTATAGCTTTCAGCCAATTTAACAAAATCGGGGATATACTGTTCCGGTTTATTCCTTCCATAATTGCCCGACCTTAAATTCGTTCCCGCATACCGCCTGTCATACATTAGCTGTTGCCATTGCCGTACCATTCCCAAATAACAATTATTAAAAATCAAAATGATAATGGGGATTTCCTCTAACACGGCAGTAGCCAATTCTTGTATATTCATTTGTATACCGCCATCCCCGGCGATGCAAATCACTCTTTTCTTGGGGTTTCCGAGCTTTGCGCCAATAGCCGCCGGGAAGCCGTAGCCCATAGTGCCAAGGCCGCCGGAGGTAAGCAATTTCTTTTTTTCGTTCAGCTCAAGATATTGCGCTGTCCACATTTGATGCTGCCCTACATCTGTTACTACAATACACTCGGTGAATGTACGGTTCATAAGCTCTATGATTCTTGCCGAAGAAAATCCTTTTGACTTTGCCGCCTTTAACGGATATTCCCGCTGCCATGCCTCAATCTCTTTACGCCAGTCCGCGGTGTTATGTTCTCCGGTGTAGTTAATCAATTCAATTATGGCGTGAAGAGCGTCGGCAACGATAGGTATATCCACTTTAACATTACGGGAAATGGAAGCGGTATCAATGTCAATATGAATGATTTTAGCTTTGGGCGCAAACTGGTCGACCCTGCCGGTTATTCTGTCATTAAAGCGGGACCCGATCGAGCATAGCGCGTCACATTCCATTACGGCCCGGTTTGCGGCAAAGCAGCCGTGCATTCCAAGATTTCCAATATACAACGGATGGCTTGTTGGGATTGAGCCTTTACCCATGACAGTGGATATGACCGGAATGCGCGTCTGCTCAGCCAGCTGCGTAAACTCCGCTTCCGATCCCGACACATGGATACCGCCTCCCGCAAGGAGGAGAGGCTTTTCAGCTTCCCTCAACAGAGCTGCCGCCCGCTTAATTTGGCCGATATGCGCAGCCTTGTTTGGCCGATAGCTTCGTATTTGTACATCCTTTGGATATTGGCCGTCCCCCATTTCGTTTATCATATCTACAGGAAGATCAACAACAACCGGGCCAGGCTTGCCGGTAGACGCGATATAAAACGCTTCCTTAATCGCTCTGCCCAACTGGTTTCGGTCTGTTACCATCATGCTGTGTTTTGTGATGCCTCTTGTAATTCCTACAATATCCACTTCCTGAAAGGCGTCATTGCCAATCAAATCCCTGCGTACCTGTCCGCAAAAGCAGACAATAGGGACGCTGTCATAATTAGCCGTCGCGATTCCCGTTACAATGTTTGTTGCGCCCGGCCCGCTGGTAACAAGGCAAACGCCAACCTTTCCCGTAGATCGGGCAAAGCCGTCCGCCTCATGTACTAAGGCCTGCTCATGCCGGGGAAGTATCACCCGTATATCCTTTTGTTTATAAAGCTCATCAAATAATGTAATAACAGCCGCGCCTGGATAGGCAAAAAGAGTGTCCACATTCTCTTCTCTTAATGCTTTTATAAATAATTCAGTACCTTTAATTCTCAATTCGTCACCTCAATTTTCGTTTTCGGCTTCAAGGGAATATATATTGCTTTGCTTAGCCGATTTCTTTGCGGATAATATTCATTAAACTCATAGCTGCCTGAGTGCTCATATTCAGAATTTGGCAGCCAGTAATCAATGTAACGCCATGTATCTATTAAATTTTGAATCAAGTTATAATCATTAGCGGGTCTGTGATGGAATACCGCGTAAAGCCCTTGGGGAATTGAAATAACCTCCATGTCCTCCGGTATTTTTTTTGGGCTTGAAATTCTAACGCCAGTAAGATAGTCGAATTCAAGCCCTTTCCTTTTGTTTTTATCATCGAATAAGTCAATATTAAATTCCTCAAAAATGCTGACGCCATGATCCGCACGGGTTTGCTCGTGAGAATAGCCCAGCTGTTCATATAAGCGCCGCGCGTAAAATTGGTTCCAGAAAACAGGAACGTCGTCAAAGTGCTGTTCATTTTCAAAGGTGGTTAGATTTCGCTTGCCGGCAACAATAAATGACCGCAACGTCATAATTTTAGGTTCCTCAAATAAGGAGTAATCCGGTTCATGTAAAACCTTTCCAGGTAAGGAGTTGTGTTCTAACAAGAGCAGGGAATACCGGGTTTTTTTGTAATCGTTCGGAGTAATACCAAATGCCGATTTAAAAACGCGTATAAAGTTCTCCTGTGAATTGAAGCCGCAGCGGTACGCAATTTCTTTTAGGGACAGGGACGTTTCGTTTATCATCCTTGCCGCTTCAGAAACACGCCGTTTACGAATGTATTCTTTAAGGGTGATTCCCATTGCGGCATTAAATACACGGCAATAATGATATAGCGAATATCCAGCCGCCTTCGCGCATTCTTCCAATGAAATATCCAGAAATAAATGCCGCTCAATGTAATCTGTGCCTAATCTTAGAAATTTCTCATGCATTATTATCACCGGCCTTTCATTGCTTACCGTGCATTATAGCACCGGATGGACTAAAATCGTTGACTTTTATTGCTGAATTTGTCTAAAATATTTCGGCCTGTGCAATAGGCCTAGAAGATTTCGAACACGAGTAATTACTATTTGTTCAGATAAACATGAACGCGGATTTTACGGATTAAGCGGATACGCGCGGATAAAAAAGCAATGTCAATAGGTTAAGGAAATTTACTTCCTGCTCGTCATTGCGGGCTCAGACCCGCAATCCCTTTAATATTGGCGAAGTTTTGGGGATCCCGGGTCAAGCCCGGGATGACGGCAGGTGGATAATTTTCCTTAACCTGTTGACATTGTTAAAAAAAGTGGTGAAGTAGATAAGCTTGATCCCGAAGGCTGGTCAACACAAAACGTGATAAAAATCCGCGTTAATCCGTTAAATCCGTTAAATCCGCGTTCAATTATCTTGAAAACCTATTGCACAGGTTGAAAATTTTCGACCCGTGCATAAGGCCCAACGGTAATACGTTAGGGGATTGCGGGTACGCCCGTAATGACACATGAGGGCGTAATCTGCATGCTGGTGTTATGCGGGCGGCAGGATGCCGCCCCTACTGGGTCATATAAACAACGCTTAAAAAGAGTGCGCAGAATAAAACCACTGGGCTTAACAGCTCAAGGATGCAAGCCACCGTTTTGGATTTATGCTCCCGCAGCCGCCGGAACAGCATATGGGCCAAGGGAGTGGAAATCAGTAATCCAAGCGATAACCATACTAAATTTTCCCAAAACAGAACGGATGCCAGGCCGCTGTGAAACGTATTGTTATTCAACCCCAGCATATTCATAAAAAAACGCCCGGCCTGATACAGATTTTCGGTTCGCAGCAACGCCAAACCTGTCATTACCGCCAGCAGTGTGTAAGCCCGGCGGAAAACAGCTTTTATATTTTTATTTTTTATTTGAAAAAAATGTTCCGCCAGCATAAGCAGGAAAAACCATACACCCATGAAAATGTTGGTTAAACCCGGCCCGTGCCAGACACCGATCAGGATCCAGACAATAAGCAAATTGCGCACGGTAGAATCCTTATTGCTATAATTTATCCTGCCTAAAGGTATGTAGACGTATTCCCGGAACCAGGCCGTCAACGTAATATGCCAGCGTCTCCAAAATTCGGTAACGGAGACGGCGGAATAAGGCTGGTTGAAGTTTTCGGGCAATGAAAATCCAAAAATCTGTCCCATACCGATGGCCATGTCGGCATATGCGGATAATTGCAAATAAATTTGCATAGTGCAGGCAACCAAACCCAACCAGGCCGCGGTTACGGGCACATTTACCGCGAAACGGCCCATAGCGGACCAGGAGAAGACATGGTTTGCTATATTCGCCAGATGAGACGCTATAAGGTTCAATTTAATGAATCCTGCGGCAAAACGGCAAATACCTTCCGAAAAAGCCTTTAGGCTGTGCTTTCGGTTTTGTATTTCTTTTGCGAACCGGCTGTAACGTATAACCGGCCCTCCATACATAATCGGAAAAAAGGATATGTATAAGCCTGCGTAAACCGGATTTGTGCCGGGCTTGGCGCCGTTATAGACGTCTATACAGTAGGCCAGGGCGTGCAGCGTATAGAAGGAGATGCCCAGCGGCACGTCCGGAAAAGCAACATCCTGAGCAAAGACGGTATATCGGTTTATGGTTCCCTGAGCCGGAGCTGAGTATTTGAAAAAGATAAGATTTCCCAAAATCAAGCAGCAGGCCAAGGCCAATAAGGCCAGAGACACTTTTCCTTTGGCTCTGGAAATTAAAAGGCCGCTTAACCAGCTTGTAAGAATTATAATCAATAAGGGTATGACCAAAAATGTCTGCCCAAACATATAAAACGCAATGCCGGCCGCGAATAGCCAGAAGTTTTGCAAAGGCTTCGCAAAAGATAACAAAAAATAAACAGTCAATACAACCGGAAAAAAAATAAACAGGAATACGATACTTGAAATGGGCATTAGTCGGCCTCCAACAACGGGTTGTTATACCGAACGGTGAAAACATTTACCAATGACGAGCCGATTAATGTTTTCCTCGTTCGGTTTATACTATTTTCTCGCGACGAATAAACAAGGCAAGGCAAACAGTAATAAAGCTGCAAAAAATACAATATCCATACGGCTGAATAATCCTGTCGTGGTTTCGGTGGAGCTCTGCAAAAGATTAAGGCGAGGACCTATTGCCTGACCATGCTTCACGATAGAAGTGTTAAGGCGGTAAAGCTCCTGGCGCAGCTCGTTGGTATTACGGTTGATAACATATCCATCGGCGTCTATAAAGGACTGCAGGCTCCACTTGTTATTCTCCCCATAAATTTTACCCCACCGCGTCCATTCCCGGTCTAATGCCGGGCCAAGATGCTCAAGGGCTTGATTTATTGTAGTAATTACGTTTTCATTCGACAGGGGGCCCGCCCTTAATTCCGAGTACCGCTTCTCCAGCTGCGTCATAAATCTGGAATCCTTTGTTAAACGGTCGAACCAAGGCTTGATTTGAAGCGCGGTCACCTCGGTGTTAAGAGCCTCCGCTCTGGCATTGTCATAGGCATTGTCATAATCCCATACGGGGCCGATTTTCAGCTTGCCTGGGCCGGTCTTATACATATAAGTGGAATAAGCTCCGGCATCGTAGTTCCCAAAAAACTCGTTGATCAAAAAGTAATCGATAAACGAATCTACGTCTATGTAACGGGGATAGGTGGAAAATTCTGAAAAACTATCGGAGTATAAAACCTTCTCTATTTTACTGATATCATTTTCAATATAACTTATCAATTCATCAGTTATAAATTTGGCGCCGGGATAGTATATTTCCAGATACCCCGCGCACAGCTTGTTTTTTGTCCCGTAGGTGTTCAGTGTGACGGCGGTTTCATCAAAACGGTCACGGCGCACTATATATGAGGGAAAGGTGTCGTTGGGCTTGTAGTCCGGTATATTTACACGGTGCTCGCCCTGCTTTACATTTTCCATTAGCAGATAAACGCCTTCATATACATATTGGCCGTTTTCATAATAAACTACCTCGCAAAATCTGGTATCCGGAGTAAAAGGAATGATATCCGATATTATCCTGTAGGATACAAAGTTGCGCACCATGGTTTTATCCGCCATGTTCCCATTCAGCACCCACTCGCTTTCCTCACCCATGCCAAGCAAAGGGGCAAGGGCTTCCTGTTGGGATTCCGTTACCAATTTGAGAAGGTACTGCGCCTTGTCATACCCCATTGAGGAATTACCGCGTCTTTTCAATCTGATCCGGTGTGTGGAGGTAGCCGCGTCCCCCAGAGAATTAATGCCGTTCTGGTTGTCTATAATGGCTATGCTTCCCTGGACATATGGCTCTACACCCTCCAACACAACATATCGCCTTTCCTCCTCCAATAACCGGGTAGTTATAGGAGGACGCTCATTATTGGTGTTAATAACGACAATAGGCAGATGAGAAGTAAAGGAAGCGTCCATCGTGAAATCATCACGGATACCCTTCAGAGGCGTCTCGGAAGGAGGAGCGGGTGTCAGAGGCTCTATATAAAAATTGTCTCCGGGCTCGGTGTGCAGCCGGCTATGATAATTCATACATACTACGGACACGCCAATCGTCAGTAATACCGCAATGGAACCTATAATACGCCTATCAAGTCTCATACATCCCTCACCGGCTTATCTCGTCGTTTTGGCTGACTAGACTTACCGAACGGACACCCGCAATATTATGCAGGGCCTCTGAAGCGGAACCGTGCTTGGTTTCAGATGTAACAAGCATTTTTGATGATAGCTCGTAGATAAGCTCTATGGTTTCTTTACTTGTATTTTTTACTTTAAGCGCGGCCTTGCCGGTAAATAAACGGCTTATTAAATCGTCCACCGCTTTTTCGGAAACCTGTTCACCGCGAACAATCAGCAAATATCGATCGTTGCTCTTTATGGAGCCGAATAGAATCATAAAAAGAAAAATGACGCCGGAGCCTATGGCCGCAATTAAATACTCCGAAACGCCGCAGCAGATTCCTACAGCTATGCCCCAGAATATGTATGTGGCGTCCCGGGGGTCCTTGATGGCCGTACGAAAACGGACAATGGACAAAGCGCCGACCATACCTAAGGATAAAGCGATGTTGTTGCCGATTACGTTCATAACAAGGGTAGTTGTTAAGGTAATCATAATAAGCGATACGTTGAAGCGGGCGCTATAAACAGCGCTTGAGTGAGAAAAGCGATAGGATATGTAAATAACGATTCCTATAATGGACGCGACTAAAAAATTTAGCAATATATCTTCCAATGTTAACGCGCCCGTGCTTGCATTCAAAAGCTCAAAGAGTATGTCTCTCATGAATTAATCCCTTTCTTTCTATATCTATAAATAATTTAAACACCGTTGTAGCTGATTGATCTTGACATGTAGTATTTACTGTAAGCAACGGGATTTTTATTGCAGCAATTCAGAAGGTCCTGGACGTAACTGAACAGAAAATTATTGAATTTAACCTCCAACGTGACGTCGTCATAGCCTCCAACCGGATACATACCGGGTTCCTTGGCAAATATGTCGAAACTATGTTCGCACGCCTGCAATTGTGTGTCCAGGGTAATTCGGGTATCGTTGGCAGGGGCAGCGAACGCGATTCGGTGGTATTGTACAATGCACCTGGGGATATACACCTCCTGCGTTAATAAATAATAGAATTCCTCCGCCAGCGAATGTTGATACGACAACAAAAACTGAAAATTACAGGATATCATTTGCAGCGCGTCTTCCTTTGGCACTAAAAGCGAACGCTTCCGCTGATAATTCCCGCGTTTTTCTTTCATCTCCAGCTTTACGGTTGTGTCTGATGGAGAATATACGCGAAGACGTATTTTTTTTCGATATTCAATTCCGGATTCCTTTTCAAAAAAATCCGTGTCGTCTACCGTATCGAAATAAAGCGAGCGGACCATGTATCCTTCATTTCCGCAATTATGCTTATCCATCGACAAAACATTTCCTAAACGTGAGCCTATGTAACTTGCCTGTAAGAAAGAAATACGATATTTCTGCTCTTGTCTCAGGACATTTAACGTGTCCGCCAAATCTAAAACCCCTTTACGGCAGTGATGAAATCATAAACCAATGAATTGTAATTTATATTCATAATTTTGTCAATATATATACTATTTATTATTTTTTTCGTATTTTCTTTTAAAAGTATATAAAAAAACAGCGGCCTGACTTATCTTTTTTGGCCGCTGTCTTCTGTTTTTATTTTTGGGTTTAAATGAGCTTTTTCTATACCCGGCAGGAAAAGCTTTCGATAGAATTAAGATCCATACCCATATAAGTCCAGCCGAAGGGACTCCAACGGTAACCGGCAACAGACTGCCGCCCGACAAAGATGGGATAAAACCAAAAAGCCCTGCCGCTTGTCAGCCAAACATAAGTAAATCTAAATAAACAGCCCTGAATCGCTCCGGGGTCAACCGCTCTTAACTGAGGCCCCTTTTGAGGTACATAACGAGGCGGAGCTCCGGTGGGCCTTTGAGCTCTTCCCGGTTGTCTTTGGGAAGGAGGCTCAGGCGCGGGGAAAGGCGGAGGAGCGGCAGGCCGTCTCTCATCCCGGGGCGGAGGCACGGCCTGGCGAGGCGGGGTCGGGGGCGCGGCCTGGCGAGGCGGAGTCGGAGGCGCGGCCTGGCGGGGTGGGGTCTGAGGCCTGCCGCCGCCGTCAAAACGAGGAGGAACCGGTGGCGCTGGTCTTTCAGCGGAATCGATATTTAAAGGCTCTTCCGCGTTTTCATTATCAAAGCTGTCAAATCTGTAGGGATACATAAATAATCACTCCTATGCTTTCAAGTGCTGTATTATATGCGAATTTTTTAAAAATTGTTCGGATAATAACGCGTCTCTTAATCACAGCTGCGGGCATATAATAGATTAATTAAGGAATGGAAAAATTATAACTGTCAAAAGCTATTATTTGGACTGCCCCGAAGCATAGGAGGGAATCATTATGAAAATAAGCCGTTTGGAGCGTAAAATACGTCAGTATTTTTATAAACCGGGCAAGGTTGGCCTTTCATCCTCTCAGGCCATTCAGGATATGGATAAAATGGACAGGATGCTGGAGAAATCCGTCAAGCGCCTTACCGGTAAGGGCAAGAAAGCAGGAAAGGAAAAAAGAAAGTGACGCGCTCCCGCCGTAAAGATTGTTGTTGCTGGAGTCTCCGTCTGTGCCTATTCCAACGGGGATTCCTTTTTGCGCATGGCCCGCGCCTTAACCGTAAGAAACTTGTACTATGGCCTATTTTTGGTATAATTAAGATTGTTTGAGAATATTAAGGGAGGAAAGAAAATGAG
>Ga0153920_1001353_pt1 | contig 10293 bp, 7 predicted proteins | sample TSNJ004MetaG_FD_104713 | JGI IMG/M metagenome (GOLD analysis project Ga0153920, IMG submission 104713) | Attine ant fungus gardens microbial communities from New Jersey, USA - TSNJ004 MetaG | ecosystem: Host-associated > Fungi > Mycelium > Unclassified | place: USA: New Jersey, Brendon T. Byrne...
GACTGGGCGACCCCGCCGTAGATGACGGTGGTGTGCAGCCCGGCGGCGGCGGCCAGCGGGTCGATGGTCTTGGAAATCTGGGTGGCCAGCTCGCGGGTGGGGGCCATGATCAGGGCGCGCGGGAAACGCGCGCGGCGGCGGCGCGGCTGGGCGGCCAGGCGGGCCACCACCGGCAGGGAGAAGGCCAGGGTCTTGCCCGAACCGGTCTGTCCGCGGCCCAGCACGTCCCCACCGGCCAGGGTGGAGGGCAGGGTGGCTTCCTGGATCGGGAACGGGGAGTCGATGCCCTGCTGCTGCAGGACCGAAACCAGGTTCTGGGGCACACCAAGGGCGCTGAAGGATGCTGTCATGAGACGAACTTTCTCTAGAACTCGCTGATGCGCCGCCTGTGCGGCGCACGGGATCGCCGAAAGCAGGAGAAAGTCCGCAGCCGCGAGGTGCAAAGCCGGCGGAGGGCCGGGTTCACGACGCGTGGCCGCGCGGGCGGATTCGCCCCGGGACCAGTGGGAAATCTAATCAATCGACGCATGCGCCGCGCGGGGCAACCCGGACGATTTCCGGGGCCGGCCGCCAGGGGCGCACAACGCTCAATCCTACCAGCGCTGCCTCGCCCAGACCGTGGTCTACGGCATACCGCCGGCTTCCAGGACCGAGATGTGTACCACGTCGGCCCCGGAAGCCGGGCGCCTACTTCGCCCCGTGGCGCAGCCGGCTGGGCCACCAGATGATGCGCCCGAACTCGTGGACCAGCGCCGGGACGAGCAGGGAACGCACCACCAGGGTGTCCAGCAGCACGCCGAAGGCCACGATGAAGCCCAGCTGGGCCAGGAACATGATCGGGATGACCCCCAGCGCTGCGAAGGTGGCGGCCAGTACCACTCCGGCGGAGGTGATCACCCCGCCGGTCACGGTCAGCCCGCGGCGCACGCCCTCCAGGGTGCCGTGGTGCAGGGCCTCTTCACGCACCCTGGTCATCAGGAAGATGTTGTAGTCCACGCCCAGGGCCACCAGGAACACAAAGCCGAACAGCGGCACCGCCGGGTCGGCCCCGGAGAAGTTGAACACGTGGTTGAATACCAGGGCGCTGACGCCCATGGCCGTGCCGTAGGAGAGCACCGTGGTGAGGATCAGCAGCACCGGGGCGATGATCGAGCGCAGCAGCAGCATCAGGATCACCAGGATCGCGGCCAGGATCAGCGGGATGATCTTGAACAGGTCCGCGGTGGCGGTCGCGTTCGTATCCATCTGGGTGGCGGTGGTGCCGCCAACCAGCCCGTCCGGGTCCTGCTGGTGCACGGTGTCGCGCACCAGCTGCACGGTGTCCTTGGCCTGATCGGAGTCCGCCGCGTCGGCCAGGGTGATGGAGATCAGGGAGCGGCCCTCAACCACCTGCGGCTCGGCGCCGCGCTCGGCCATGGCCGGGCCGCCGTCCTCGGCCTGCAGGTAGGCCGAATCCACGCCGTCCAGGGCGCTCACATCCTTCAGGATGGCCTCGGCATCGGCTTCGTCCACGATGGCCACCGCCGGGGAGCCGCTGCCGCCCGGGAAGTGCCGGCCGAGCACCTCCTGGCCGTCGCGGGCCTCGGACTGGGAGGTGACCAGGTCACTTTGCGGCACCCCGCTGGCCTGGAGCTGGGTCATGCCCAACGCGCCGGCCAGCAGCACCACGCTGGTCACGATCCACACAATGCGGCTGTGCCGGTCAACGAAGGAGGTGATGCGCGCCCATAGTCCGCCGCTGGTCTTGGCGTGCTGGGCGTGGCCGGCCGGCTTGGGGGCGAAGGGCCAGTAGGCGGCCCGGCCCAGCAGGCCCAGGGCCGCGGGCAGGAAGCTGAGGGCGGCAATGATGGAGAAGATGATGCCGCTGGCGGCGATCGGCCCCAGCGCCTTGTTGGAGTTCAGGTCGGAGAACAGCAGGCACAGCAGGCCCACGGTCACTGTACCGCCGGAGGCGATGATCGGTTCCAGGCAGCCGCGCCAGGCGGTGGCCACCGCCTGCCAGCGCGACTGGCCCTGGCTCAGCGCTTCCTTGTGCCGCGCCACCAGCAGCAGCGAGTAGTCGGTGGCCGCGCCGATCACCAGGATGGAGAGGATGCCCTGGGACTGACCATCCAGCCGAATCCAGCCGGCGTCGGCCATGTAGTAGACCACCACAATCGCCGCGCACAGGGCGACCATGGCGGTCAGCAGCACGGTGAAGGGCAGCAGCACGGAACGATAGACCAGCAGCAGGATCACCAGCACCGCGCTGAGCGCCACGCCCAGCAGCACGCCGTCGATCCCGCCGAACGCCTCGATCAGGTCGGCATTGAACCCGGCCGGGCCGGTGACGTAGCCCTCGGCGCCCTGGGGCAGGTGCCCGTTGAGCAGCGCCCGCAGGCTCTCCACCCCGTCGTCGGCCTTGACCTCACTGGAGATCGGCACCAGCAGTTCCACCGCCTTGCCATCCTCGGCCAGGAACGGCCCGGTCACCTCCCCGTCGAGGTATTCAAAGGACTTCAGCTCTTCGGCCAGGGCCGTGCCGTCCTTGGCGACCAGCCCGTCCTGGTTGGCCACGACCACCACGGCGGGGATGGCGTCACTGGTGCGGAACTTCTCCTGCCATTCCAGGGCTCGGGTGGCCTCCGCGCTGGCCGGCAGGAATGCGGCCTGGTCGTTGCTTTGCACGTCGGACAGCTTGCCAAAGGTCGGCCCGCCGATGCCGGCGACGGCCAGCCAGATAATCACCAGCACCGCGGCCAGCAGGGCGCGCAGTCCGTTTTTGGGTTTGCCATTTGCAGGTAGTGCGCCGGTTCTCGAGGATGCCATGGCCGGTTTCCTTCGGGTCGAGGCCGCGCCGCGCCCGGTGCGCGGAGCGTGTGCCGTAGGGGTCAAACTAATTCCATCATCGAACTATATCATTGGTTATAGAATGTGCCTATGGACCCCACCCCTTCCCATGAACTCGTCCTGCAGCTGCAGCAGTTCGCCCAGGCCTCGGACCGCTACGTGGAGTCCACCGCCAGCGCCCACAGCTCGCACCGCACCGACATGAACGCGCTGGGCGTGATCATGCGCTACCAGCGCGCCGGGTCGCTGCCCTCACCCCGGGATCTGTCCCGGGAGCTACAGCTGAGCGCACCGGCCACGACCGCCATGCTCGACCGGCTGGAGCGGCTGGGCTACATTGAGCGCCGGCGCACCGATGCCGACCGGCGGGTGATCCGCATCGCCATGACCGAGCTCGCCCAATCCAGCGGGCAGGAAATGTTCGCCCCGCTGGCCCGCAAGCTGCACCAGGTCATCCAGGGCTATCCCAGCGAGCAGGTCGAACTGATCACACAATTCCTGCGCGAGGCCACCGCCGGGGTGGACGAGGTGCGCGAGGCCACCGCGTCACAAATCCCCACACGAAAACGCGCCTAGTCGCTCCGGCGATTATGCTGTTTCGGTGACTCTTCCCCTCTGGTTCTCCCTACTGGGTGCCGCGGTGGTCATCAGCTTCACCCCGGGCGCCGGGGCCATCAACACCATGAGCAACTCGATTCGGGTGGGCTGGCGCCGCTCGCTGTGGGGCATCATCGGCCAACAGCTGGCCCTGCTGATCCACGTGGCCATCGTGGCGGCCGGGGTGGGGCTGCTGGTCAGCCGTTCTCCGGTGCTCTTTGAGGTCATCCGCTATGCCGGTGCCGGCTACCTGGTCTACCTCGGGGTGCGCATGCTGCTGGCCCGTCCGCAACCGGAACAGCTGCAGGACGCAGCGCCTGCCGGGCGGCTGTACATGGTGCGTCAAGGCCTGCTGGTGAATCTGCTCAATCCCAAGGCGATCGTGTTTTTCCTGGCGCTGACCCCGCAGTTCATCCGGCCCGATGCGCCCCAGCTGCCCCAGTACCTGGTGTTCATGGCCACCATTGTCCTGGTGGATGTGCTGGTGATGTTCCTGTTCTTCGCCGCCATGGCCCGCACCTTCCAACGATTTACGGCGACCGTGCGCGGCGCACGAATCCAGAACATTGTCTTTGGCACGCTGTTCATCTTCGTTGCGGTGCTGCTGGTGCTGGCGCGCTAGTGAATTGTTGTCGATTCGTTGCGCGCGCATCGGGGCGTCACCCTCGAATGTGTCGGCCAATTCACCCTAGACTTGTCTCATGTTCCGGATAATGACGGTGTGCACGGGCAACATCTGCCGCTCGCCCATGGCCGAATTCATGCTCAAGAACGCCCTGGAGGACGCGGGAATCGGCGAGGTCGAGGTGTTCTCCCGCGCCGTGACCGACGGGGAGATCGGCAACCCCATTGACCAGCGCGCCGAAGCGACGCTGCGTTCCCACGGCCTGAGCGGTGAGGGACATGTGGCCAGCCAGCTCACGGCCGAGGAACTGGGGTCGGTGGACCTGATCCTGGCGCTGGACACCGACCACTTTGAGGCGCTGGTCCCGGATTTGTCGAACATCGCCCAGGAGCGGCGTCCGCAGCTGCGGATGCTGCGTTCCTTTGACCCGCAGTCCGCCGCACAGCCCCACGACGCGCAGGGCATCTATGACCCCTGGTACGGGGACGCCGCGGACTTTCGTGAAACCTGGAAGATGATTGCCGCCAGCCTGCCGGCGCTGGTCGACTACGTTCGGAGCAACACCGCCTCCCGTGGAAACCGTTAAACCACTGATTATCGCCCTGGACGGGCGCTCCGGGGCGGGCAAGAGCTCACTGGCTGCGGCCCTGGCCGCGGCCTGGGGACCCGAACGGGTTTCCATCCTGCACCTGGAGGACCTGTACTACGGCTGGGATTCGCTGCAGGAAACCTGCACGCGCTATGCCGTGCTGCTGCGCCGGATCCGCGCGGGCCAGCCGGTGAGCTGGCCGCGCTGGGACTGGCAGGCCAACGCCCCGGCGGCCGAACACATCCACTTCACCCCCAGCGAGATTGTGCTCGTCGAAGGGGTGGGAGCCCTGTGCGCCGAAGCGGTACCGGAGATTGACCTTGGCATCTGGCTGCAGGCCGGGGCCACGGTACGCCGGGAACGCGCGCTGCGCCGCGACGGGGAGGTCTTCGCCCGGCACTGGGCGCGGTGGGCCGCTCAGGAGCAGGACTACCTCAGCGCCGCAGACCCGGCAGCCACCGCCAACGTGCACCTGCGCTCCGATGCCCCCGACGAGGATGCTGCCCTGCACCAGCTGCGCCGGCTGGCGCGGTTCCTGCCCGCCCGGGTACGGGTCAAGCTGCCCGCCACCTGGCTGCGGGCCGCGGTGCGCCATGAGCGTGAGCTGCCGGTGCCCGGGGATGTGGCCGCCGTCTTCGAGTCGCTGGCCGAGCACTGCCGGCAGGCGGCACTGCTGGAATCCACCAGCCACCGGCTGCAGGACCCGTTGGGTCGCAACCGCTATACGGTGCTGGCCCTGGCCCAGGAACCGGAGGCAGCGCTGCTTTCGGCCACCGCGCAGGGCACCGAGCTGCGTTCGGGCAACGCGATGCTCCGGCTGGGCCCCGAGTTCTTTGCCGCCCTGGGCGGGATCTGGCCCTCCGAGACCGGGCCCGGGGCGGAGCCTGACCCCGCGGCAGAACCGCCGGCCCCGGACCCGCAGTGGGTGGGCTACCTGGGCTATGAGCTCAAGCGCGAGGTGGGTGCGGCGGATGTGGCGGCCCGGCTGCCCGATGGTTCGCTGCGCCCGGACGCGCAGTTCTTTGAACCGGACACCGTGCTGATTGTTGATCACCTGCGCGCCCGGCTGACCGTGCGCGCCCCAGGCCACCTGCTGGAGCCGACCCTGGCCCGTCTGCAGCGGCTGCAGCTCAAGGTGCGGGAGCCCGGGCCGCTGCCGGTGCCGGTGTTCAGCTGCCGCGACACCCCCGAGCAGTACCGGGACAAGGTGCGCCGGGCGCAGCACGAAATCTGGCAGGGCAACAGCTATGAGGTGTGCCTGACCACCGAACTGCACGCCACCGTGGAGCATTTCTCCGCCTTCGAGGCGTATAGCCGGTTGCGTGAATCCTCCCCGGCCCCGTTTGCGCACTACCTGCGCCTGGGCTCCCTGGAGGTGGCCAGCATCTCCCCGGAACGCTTCGTGAGCATCTCGGGCACCGGCAAGCTGCGCGCCGAACCGATCAAGGGCACCCGTCCGCGCGGCCAGGATCCCTCCAGCGATGCGGCGCTGCGTGAGGATTTGGCCTCCCATCCCAAGGACCGGGCCGAGAACATCATGATCGTGGACCTGCTGCGCAACGACCTGTCCCACCATGCGGTGCCCGGCACGTTGTCGGTCACCCGCCTGTGCGCCATCGAAAGCTACGCCACGGTGCACCAGATGGTCTCCACCATCGACGCGCAGCTGCGAGAACCGGCGCTGGCCGCCGCGGCGCTGCGCGAGGCCTTCCCGCCCGGGTCCATGACCGGGGCACCAAAACTGTCGACCATGCACATCCTGGACCGGCTGGAGGAAAACCGGGCGCGGGGACTGTACTCCGGGGCGGTGGGCTACCTGGGCGCAGATGGCGGCGCCGACCTGGCGGTGGTGATCCGCACCCTGGTCTGCGACCGGCTTGGGGACGGGTCCTGGCAGCTGAGTCTGGGGTTGGGCGGGGCGATTACCGCGGACTCGGATCCGCAGGAGGAATGGGATGAGGTGCGCACCAAGTCGGTGGGCGTGCTCAGCGCCCTGGGGGCGCGCTTCCCGCACTAGGGCGGTGCCGCTCCTACTGCAGGGTGGCGGTCAGCCGGGCGGCGTTGTCCACCCAACGCTGCAGCCGCGGACGCTTCTCCCACTCCTCCAGGGTCAGTTCCTTGGAGATGCTGCGGTAGTGGGCCTGCACCTGGTTGACCTGGTCCACCATCTGCGCGCCGAGCAGCATAACCGAGATCTCCATGTTCAGGCTGAAGGAGCGCATGTCCATATTCGAGGATCCCACGACCGCGACCTCGTCATCAACGGTGAAGCACTTGGCGTGCAGCACCATCGGGGCCGGGTACAGGTAGATGCGCACCCCGGCCTCCAGCAGCACCTGGTAATAGGACTGCTGGGCGTGGTGCACCAGGAACTGGTCCCCGGACTCGCATACGAACAAATCCACCTCAATGCCGCGCTGCGCGGCGGTGGTGATGGCGTAGAGCATTGAATCATCGGGCACAAAATAGGGGCTGGTGATCTTCAGGCGTTCGGAGGCCGAATAGATCAGCGTGTTGAACAGGCGCAAGTTGTTCTCATCCTCATACCCCGGCCCGCTGGGCACCACCTGGCCCACGGTCTCCCCCGGCACATCGCTGGCCGGCAGCGGGTAGCGGGCGTCGGTCAGGTCCTGCAGCACGTCATCGGTGTCGGCCTCCTGCCACCAGTCGGTGGCGAAGACCACGTCCAGGGAACGCACCAGCGGGCCGCGCACCTGGATCATCAGCTCCACCCATTCGCGCCCCACCTTGTGCGAGCTGAGCCGCTTGTAGCCCGGCTCGATCAGGTTTTGGCTGCCGGTGAAGGCCACTTCCCCGTCCACCACCAGGATCTTGCGGTGATTGCGCAGATCCGGGCGGCGCCAGCGGCGCCGGAACGGGGCCACCGGCAGCATCCGCTTCCATTCGATGCCCGAATCCTTCAGCCGCCGCTTCAGCTGCCCGTACCCGGCCACCCGGGCGGTGCCCAGGTGGTCAAACAGCAGGCGCACCACCACCCCGCGCTTGACCGCGGCCTCCAGGGAATCCAGGACCGGGCCGACGAAGTCCGGGTCATCGCCCATGATGTAGAACTGGATGTGCACGAATGTCGTGGCCTTGTCGATCTCCCGGCGCATTGCCTCCAGCGAGGCACGGTAATCGGAGATCACCTCCACCTCGTTCCCGCCCTCCAGCGGCAGCGCCCCCAGGGTGCGGTTGAGCACCGCGGCGGACTCAATCCATTCCTCATCACTGTGGAATTCGACCGGCGAATCCATGTGCGAGGTGGCCTGCAGGATTGCCTCATTGGCGCGGCGCTGCTTCTCCAGGCGCCGGCGGGAGAGGCGCGGGTTGGCAAAGAGCAGGTAGAGGATCAGCCCCACGACCGGGATGAAGAAGATCGCCAGCAGCCAGGCCATGGCGGTGGTGGGCCGGCGGTTGCCCGGAACCACTCCAATCATCACGATACGCACCACGATGTCGAAGGCCACCGCCAGCGCCCAGACCGTCGGGCCCAGCTCCCGCAGGAAGTTCTCACCTAGCATCATACGGCCAACTCCTGCCCTCGTGCTTTCCACCGGGGCGTCTTTCCCGCGGTCATCGTGCGTTTTGCCTATCGCTAGACTACCCAATTCCCCGGTTCTAGGCGGTGTCGGTTGCGGCGAGTTATCCGAAGCACCGGCGGGATTCGATAATCTAGTACCTATGAGTTCATTGGTTTTCCTCGATCCGTCCTATCCGGCCGGTCGACTGGCGGACATTAACGCGCCGCAACTGCCCGTGACCGCCCAGGGTGTTTCCCGTGGTGACGGTATCTTCGAATCGATGCTCTACAAGCACCAGAGCGTGCGCAAGATCGACGCGCACCTGGCCCGCCTGCAGTCCTCGGCCCAGCTGTGCGACCTGGAGATCCCCGACGAGATCCAGTGGCGTGCGGCCATTGACACCGCCATCGCGGACTTTGATGCCACCGGCGGGGCCGATGAGGCCGTGGTGAAGCTGGTGGCCGCCCGCGGGGACGCGGACAGCGACCCGGCCCTGTGCTGGGTGACCGTCACCCCGGCCCCGACGCTGGGCCAGGCCCAGCGGGATTCGGGTGTGGACGTGCTGCTGCTGGATCGCGGCTATGATTCGAAAATCGCCGAACGCGCGCCCTGGCTGCTGATGGGAGCCAAGACGCTGTCCTACGCGGTGAACATGGCGGCCCTGCGCTACGCGCGGGCTCACGGTGCCCATGATGTCATCTTCACCTCCTCCGACGGTGCGGTGCTGGAGGGCCCGACCTCCACCGTGCTGATGGCCCAGCGTGATGGGCAGACCAAGCGCCTGCTCACCCCGCTGCTGGAAACCGGGATCCTGCCGGGCACCACCCAGGCGGCGATCTTCGCTGCCGCCGCGGAGGCCGGCTGGGAGTTGGGGTATGGTCCGCTGCGTCCCGAGGACCTCTACCAGGCCGACGTGCTGTGGCTGGTTTCCTCGGTGCGCCTGCTCACCCCGGTGAATTCGCTGGACGCCAAGCCGCTGCGCTTCGACGCCGAACTGCACGCGGAGCTGAGCGAACTGGCCGATCACCTGGCCTAACCGAGCACGCAAAAACGGGGGGAGCAGTCCATGGACCGCTCCCCCCGTTCTTGGTGCGCTATCCCCAGACCAGGCTCCAGGTCCCGGCCAGCACGGCGGCGGCCACCGCCAGCGCCCCCACCCCGAGCCCGGCACCGATCACCAGCACGTCACGCCCCCCGAAGTCCGGGGTGCGCAACCAGCTGCGCCGCCCGGCGCCGAAGCCCTTGGCTTCCATGGTGATGGCCAGTCGCCCGGCCCGTCGGATCGCCTGCACCAGCAGGGCCAGCACCTGCCCCAGGTTCGCGCGCAGGCGCTGGGGCGGGGACCCGAAGTTCCCCACCCCGCGCGCCCGGCGGGCCAGGGTCAAGGTGGTGAACTCCTCCACCAGCAGGCCCAGCAGCCGCATCCCGGCCAGCGCCCCGAGCACGAAGCGGTGCGGCACGCGCAGCTGCTGGGACAGGGCCGAGCCCAGGTCGGAGGGGTTGGTGGTGCTCAGCAGCAGCACCATCGGCACGGCCATCGCCATGGCGCGCATGCCGGTGGCGATGCCCCCGGCCAGGGAGCCCTCGGTGATGGTGAAGACCCCCAGGTCCAGCAGCAGTGCCCCGGAGTCCTCCCCGACCAGGCTGATCCCCCAGGCGGCGGTCAGCCCGGCCAGCAGCAGCGGCCAGGCGCGCAGCAGGAAACGTGGGATGCTCAGCCGCGCCAGCGGCAGCATCAGTAGGGTCGCGGTGATCACCACCAGGCCCGAGACCCAGTCAATGGTGGCCACCAGCGGGATGGTGGTGGCCACGATCGCCGCCAGCTTCGCCAGCGGGTTGCGCCGGGCCAGCCAGCTGTCGCCCACCGCGGATCCCAGCAGCGGGTCCGGTCCGGAGGCCTCGGCCCGCGGGGCGGGGGCCTGCAGCTCGAGTTCCCGGGCGCCCAACGCCCGGGCGAAGTGCCCGTCATGGGTCACCGCGATCACGGCGGTGCCCTGCTCGATCACCTCGATGAGCAGCTCGGCCACCTCCCGCCAGGTGTTCGCGTCCTGCCCGAAGGTCGGCTCATCCAGGATCAGCACGTCCGGGCTGGCGGCCAACACCGTGGCCACCGAGAGCCGGCGCTTCTC
>Ga0153920_1001354_pt1 | contig 10291 bp, 7 predicted proteins | sample TSNJ004MetaG_FD_104713 | JGI IMG/M metagenome (GOLD analysis project Ga0153920, IMG submission 104713) | Attine ant fungus gardens microbial communities from New Jersey, USA - TSNJ004 MetaG | ecosystem: Host-associated > Fungi > Mycelium > Unclassified | place: USA: New Jersey, Brendon T. Byrne...
ATTGTGAGCGTTACATACTGCAAAAGCTATTCTGTTCTTTGGAGGAAGGCCGAGGGGCGCGGGGGCGAGTAGCCACCGCATTAGGCCACGATTACCGCCATGTCAGCAGAGCCGGTTTTGCCGTACAATGGTTTAAGGTGTGGAGATTTTTTCTGTGTTGCGCCTGCGGCAGAAAAAATACTACCCGGCCATTGACCGGCTGGATAGGCGGCGCGAGTTTAGAATAGCCGTGACAGCTAAATGGTAGACAAGTAGGTGCTTTTACTGTAGCATCAAGGCGCTATTTACGCCATTTTTCTTGCTTATAATAGTTTGAATCTACACCACAAGCGTAAATGTATGGCTATGCATATTGGTGTGAAAATGTTAGGAAAAGGTGTTAGAAAACTACATATTCATTAACGTGGGATTCCCCTTATATGAGGTTAATTCCACATGCAGCATAATCTTCAAAAAGCCTACGACTATAAGCCATAAATATCAATACCTTGGGATAGGATACTGACGCTGAATAGCCCATTTATTAGCTTTTGCGTAATGTTAAGGCTCTCCCTATTTTCGATTCCTGTTCGCATATGAGCCATCATCATATCTACAGAATCGCTGACTTCATCATAATACGGCAATTGAGCTTGTAGAAGTACGCTGAATTGATTATTGATTTTGGAATAACTGGTTGGCTTGCTGTTTACATAACAGAGCTTTTTATAAAATGATTCCGCAGGAACTTCATGCAGAAAATTATCACCTTGGATACTTTTACAATATTTGCAGTGGTTGATATAATAACTGGCATTGATTGTTTTGGAGTATGAGGGGAAATAGGCAAATTGTTCTTTCATATAAGATGCCAATATATCCGGCATTGCCTCAACATAAGAAAATAGTTGAATATCAGAATTGCTTTTATACCCGCTTTCCACCGAATAGCTTTGGTTTGAGGCAAAACAAACAACATCTGTTTCCTGCTGGCATTTCCAGCAAGTGCGCTCCATTTTCAATACATATAAATGGTCACAGATAACATTATGGGAGTTCATCCACCTTGACAATCCCGGCAATTTGGTCACATCATCAGCAAACCAAGTCTTTACAGTCGGGTTCCATTTGGCTCCATTTGACTTAGCCGGGTCTTTTTCTGCATATGGGACATGAAGCCGTACAATCATTGTCTATTCTCTCTCCTTAACTATGTACGCCACAACGAGCCACAACACTTTTGCTGTTAGCGGAAGTTGTATCAGATAGCCATTATAAACATAATGGGAACTTAGTTTCACCCTCTCAAAATTTCATCAATTTGTTCAGATTCAATTTGTTTTTTTAAGTAACCAATTTCCGTTTCAACATGATTTTTATGCTTTATCCATTTTAAACCTATGAAACTTGGAAGCAATGATTCAAGATACTCAACCCAAGCAGAATACATAGGTACTGCACTGCCTGACCAACTCCATGAAGTTGGCGTTAAAGGTATTCTTTCAAAGTCCTCAAATAATGGATTATTCTCAAGGAGCAGCAAAACATATTCTCTTTTTCTATCTGCTTTCAATTTGAATACAACTGAAAATAGACAACGCATTTCTGTTATATCAGTGGAGAATTGTTGAATACATTGCCGAATCCATTTGTCTTGTCTTTCAAACAAGTTTTGTTCATTTTTAACTGGTAACAACAAAGACTCCAAAAAGTATGGTACAGACATCGTGGGGGAATGACAATTCTTTATTAGCTGTTCAAAAATCTTATTATAAATTTCCATGAAATCATCTAATTCAAAAAAACATCGGTACTTGTCATGATGATTACTAAAAGAGCCATTACTCTTATTAATTAAATAAACTATATACTTGTCCAGTATAGATGGTTTAACCAAATAAATCTCTTTTAAAAACTTTCCGTCATAATCATGATGGCTATCGTATGACAACATTACACAATAAATTTCTTCAAGCAATTCCAAGTTGCCATTAAATTTTTGGATAACCATCTGAGGGGTATTATGTATGTGATTAAACAGTAAATCAAAATAAATATGTACCATAAAGGATGAATACTTCATCTTGGCTAAAATGATTTTACATCCTTTTATTAAAGCATCTTTATCTATAATACTGTACTTCTCTAAAAAATCTACATCACGTAATGATGATGAAGCAATAACCCCATCAGAAGTATCTGCTAAAAAATCATAAAGTCCATGTAGATGCTTCTCGGTAATCAAATCCGGTGGTAATTCATGATAATAGGCATATAGCCACGCATTTTTCTGGCTGTATGCGCTTTTATTAATCAGATTAAGCACTTCCGAATCGGACAACAAGGAAAAAAGAACACTTACTAAGCGATATGGATGCAAATTGCTTGGTGTATCTTTTTCTATGTAATATTTAATTGCATCAACATAGTAATCTTTTTGGGGAGAAATTGCATCAAAGGCAATCCCTAATCCCTCTCCAACTGCCCAAGCCGTATGAACATCAAGGTCATTAATGTCATTACAAACATCAATTAACCGCTTGAACATTACTAAATCACAATTAGAAACGTATTGCTCAATTGATTGCCGTTTTAATTTTTCACGTTCTTTATAATCAACTTCTTTTTTATAATCTGGTCCTTTAAGAAGAAAATATAATTGATGGTGTTCTCCTTCAAAATATTCAGCAGATAATGATTCGCAAGAGATGCTCATGCGACTGAAAACATGCGCTATTTTGTCCACTAAAAGGCAATTTTGTAATTCATCTGGCGAAAATTCTGATTCTAAAATTGAATTAATATATTTAAAATCAAATTGCAAAACCGGGATGCTTATGTCCTCAACCGTGCCGCCATAAGAACTAAGAATTTTTCTGACTTTTTCTCTATACCTGTCAATTTTGCATAGAGAAGATAAAGATTCCCAGATTAACTTTCGGTATTTTTCAACACCTTCAGATATGGCTAATGGAATTTGATACATAGTAAATGTGTGCTTTCGTCCCCCCTCTGTTGGGGAAAAATGCAATTTTAAAAACTCTTTTGCTACTTCTAAAAAGAGAATAACAACTGATTCTTGTTTCCAATCATCTGAGTATTCTTTTATCTTCTCAAAAAAGGTTATTTGCGTGTAAAAACCATAGCGTATAGAATCTTTCGTTATGCCAAAGTACGTATTAATAGCATGATAAAACTCGATATACAAATCCGGGCGTTTCAAATAATACTGAAAAAATAAATCCAATGCCGTTGGTAAATCAGTCATATCTGCAAAGCCACCAAGAATTTTGACAATATCATTCGTTACGTTCTGATAGTTCTTTTCTTTTTCAATATTAATATCAAAGCTTTCAACAAATCGATATAGCAATTCATTTCTGAAAATATTCAAAAGTGTGTTAATAGCCGAGATGGTTCGCTCTCTATAATTTTGAAAACAGGCTTTAATTATTTCTGACAAGCTAATCAGCTTTTTGTCGAAGAAAACGTATTTAAGCAAATAATTGGAAAGACATTGCTCGGAAAATCGTACAGCTTTATCATTGCAAATATCAACAATTTCTTGTTCATGAAGCTTACGAATATTTTCAATAAAACTATCTCGATATAAGCCTTTTTCCTGTAAAATTGGCAGGAACGAATCAATATGTTCTAAATGAATTGCTTCTAAAAAAGCAACTGTGCCAGCAGTTATGTACATGTTGTTATCGATAAATAATTGATGTTTATCTAAAGAAGATCCATAATAATCTTCATACAATTGTGATACATCATCAATAGAATCTAAACGGTTTGAATTGCAAGCTACTTTTCCGGCAAGTATGGCAATTCGGGCATTTCCCTCGGCGATTCTTATGATTCTTTCTTGATAATCTTGATTGGCAATGCCTAATACGGTTTCAAGCAATTTTTTAATCTCATCATCTGTGAATGCGCTTATATTTACAGTCTCATACGAAGCGATTTCCCGAACATCGTTCATTACTTTTTGAAGTGCGTAATCTCGTACTGTAATAAGTATTTTTACATTGTATCCTTCGGGTTTCATAGTTGTATAACGAATAATATGCTGTAGTCCTGACAATTGATTTGCGTCATCAATAAAAAGAAAATAGTTCCCGGGGTTATCTATAAAAAGCTTTAAGTCCTCATATATTGGCAAGGCATTGCTGTGAATACAATAAATCTTTTCATTATGAGCATCTGAGTGATTTTTCGTATAATACAAAGCTAATCGAGTTTTTCCTGTACCCGCAGCGCCACTTAGTATTACAATATCAACTTTTTGATAAGCATCATTGATACATTCAATTTCTTTATCTCTAAACAAAAATTTAGTATCAATTGGTGCCGCCATCCTGTTCGCGTTATAGCGCTTAATAAAATCATCACATGGTTGAATTTGGTCTGTACTTATTGATATTCCCAAAAAATCGCGAACAATATTGTGATGAAAAAGGTATAAATCTTCTGCGAGTTTATCAACCCCAATAACCGTAAACTTAATCCCAACATTTTCACATAAAGTTCTTACCTCATTATCTTGTGAAGGTGTAATGTTGGATGAAGTATGACAATAAATAATTTCAGATATTTTATCATGAGTAACGCCAGTTTTTGATATATCAAGACATTTTGCAAGGTCATCCTTAATTTTTGCAAATAAACTTGCCTTTTGAGTCGTGTATTCTACGAAAATGTATTTCCCATCCGATGTATTAAAATACATGTCGGGTGTACCAAGGGTGGTCTTTCGTGTACCTGCTTCTCCACCAAGAGAAACTATATTTGGATAGCCAATTTTATATAAATAGGCATCACATAAATTTTGAAATGACCCTGCATCCAATTGGAGTATTTTTTGTTTAATACTTTCTATATTAGCCATGATTAATACCTCTACTATTTGAAATTAGCAATATTTTTGTCTGTCTTAAATCATTGTTTTTCAGCTTCGCATTATTGCTACATTGTTCATTGATCGTACCCCACCATAATTTACGATTTCGCCTCAAACTTTGGCAATTTCTCTATCAGCTTCTTGATAAGAGCTTGCCGCATATCCTCATCAATAATTTTCTTCACGCTTCCGTCCGGCTATTTTTCTGTTTTGCGCAAAGCCGATCAATACAATCAGAATAATGCTCAAACACTTTTCCCACCGCCCACGTCTCGCTGGCGACAGCAACTTAAATTGTTGGTAAAATTGATTATCATATCGGACAGGGGCTTCACATGAAAAAAGAGAATGCACCGCCTGATATTCAGACAATCCGCGCCGCCATCGCTAGTGAAACATGGGCTGTGGAAAAAGTAATCGAGTATTATTCCGGCGCGATTGATGGATACATTTGAAATAGTAAAAGGGAGGGAAGCCGAACTTCCCTCCCTTTTTGGGTTTTATGAGCATTGCTTTATTTGAGCATAAACGCCTCGTCTGACAAGTCTGCCCCATGCTTTTAAGATATTACCCATCTACAATAATAGTAGGCGAGACTGCCGCCATAACGGGTGCGCTTCCCGCTGTTACATCATTTACAATGACCTCTCCCGCTGCATTGAGATTAACCGTTACTTGGAAGGTTACCGACTTTATCACCCCAGAGGCAATATCGCCAACACGGATCGTCAAGTTACGTGTCGCGCTATCAAAGGTGTACTGGCCTACGCCGGTCCCGACCGGAATTAATTGACCATCGATTGTTACCGTGCCTGATATGAACGTCACATTTTCATCAATGAAATCTGTGAGTACCGCATTTGTCCAAACAGAACCGATACCCCCAAGATTTCCTATGAGAATCGTAAACTGGAGCACATCCCCCGGCGCAACTGCTCCGCCCGGGTTGGTCAAGTTTTCAACTGTTTTTTCTAAGAACGGCTCAACTGCGGCTACAACTATCGCAGTCACTTGGACACTGGGTAGTTTGCCCGGTTCCGTCTGGATGGCGTACACGATTTCCCCTGCAACGAGTTCTACTCCCGCAGGCACATTTACCGACCAGGTTCCGCTCGAATTAACCGTGGTGCTCACTGTCGATCCGTTTGGCAGCGTTACCGTAATTTCAGCTCCGGGGACCCCTGTTCCGGTAATGAATGGAACCCCTTCAATAATAGTGTTTATTGTTGGAGGCGCGCTTACCTCTATTGGTACATCCTCCACCACAAACTCGTCAAGCGGAACGCCGTTGACTGTGATGGAGCCGTCCGTTCCGACAATCACCTGATAAACTGTGCTGTTCGGCTGGTAGCCCGGAGGAGTAATGGTTTCCGTAAGCTGGTACGTTCCCGCCGCAAGAATGCCGAAATTCACCAGACCGTCTAAGCCGGAAGTGGCTGTACCAATTACCGTGCCGTTTTGAGTCAGTGTGAAGGTGGCTCCGGCCAAGGGCAACCCTGTTGCTGAATCCAACTTTTGAAAGACAAATTCACTGAGTGGAACATCGTTGAGGAGAAAACCGTTGGCGGGCTGGCCATTAATCGTAACGCTCCCGTCCTGGGCGACCACAACCGTCAAGCGCTCGGTGTTCGTCTGGAATCCCGGAGGCGGCGTGGTTTCCGCCAGTTCGTACGTCCCGGGGGAAAGGCCGGTAAATGTGACTTGGCCTGCCTCGTTGGATACGGTGCTTGCGACTACTGTTGAATTCATGAATAACGTATACACCGCGCCGGCAAGCGGCATACCATTTTCGATATTGACCTTGACAGCTGTGAACGATGCCGTGACCGGCGTGTTACTAATGATAAGCTGGGATGTGAGAACATCGTCAACAAATATACGGCCGCAGGAATCCGCACAGATATTGTAAATATGGTCTACAGGCGCATAACCGGCGGGAACGCCGACCTCCCTTAACATAAAAGTATTGCACGGAAGTATACTGAATATTAACAACCCGTTAGAATCCGTGGTACCTCTGCATGTAAAACCGTTACAGGAAACCAGTTCAAAAACAGCTCCCAGGATGCCTGCCCCTGTTATGCTATCAATTTTGCGGATAAAAAGAAGCATGTATCTGCATGCATTACATTGGAAATTATTACAATTCATAATTGATCACCTTTCTTGCAGACATAAAATGTCTCTGCTGCATTATATGAAAAAGGTAAATTCAAAGTGAAAGATTTTTATTAAATAGTTCAGCCAGCTATTCTGTTTCCCCCTGCTTGTTTACCGGCCCTGCTCTGCGTGTTATTTCGATATCGCGAAAACACGCATTTGTGAGCTTTAAGGAAACCCTGAAAAATCACTTAAATAATTAACACGATTGAACTTCGCTGTTCGGTCGTGTTTTTTATATATCCAAATCTTTAGAAAGGCAGGTTTTATCAATGGGTTTAACACTCGTCAGGTGCAGATTATTCTATTTCGGAGGCAGGTGGAAACTCTATCGTGTGGATGAAAAGTACAGAAAAGCGATCAAAATCCTTATTTCCATCGTGGTGGGCGCTCTGCTCCTTGCCGGCCTGTATCTGCTCTTTAAGGACACCCTGCTCCCCTGTCAACGGCAGTGAAAAAATGAACAAAAAGGGCGAGGAAAAAATGTACAGAACTGGCTTTGAGAAGAACAGTTCTGCTACACTACGGTCCGGTGTGGAAACACACCGGGAAGGGTGAATAAATGAGAGGAGCAATCTGGATGGAACTCAGAGCAGAGGATCAGAAAGGACTCAGCTACAGCGTAGTCAAACACTTTGTTCGTTGGAAGAAAGAACAGCTCAAAAAGGCTCATTTTGAAAACCGACTTCCTGACAGGCTCCGCATTCTTGCCCGGTACAGGCTGCTCATAATTGATGAGATCGGCTATCTCCCCATGGATATTCAGGGGGCCAACCTCTTCTTTCAGCTCATTGCGAGGCGTTATGAGAAGTCATCCACCATTTTTACATCAAACAAGACCTTCTCCCAGTGGAACGACATCTTCGCTGACATCACCATTGCTTCCGCTATCCTTGACCGCGTGCTGCACCATTGCACTGTTATCCACATTGAGGGCGAGAGCTACCGGATCAAGGAGCGTAAAGAGTACATGAAGCAGAAAGTCCAAATTACCAATACCCTGTTTGAAAAACCCATTTCTTGATGCCCTTCCTGTACATTTTTTCCTCACCCTTTTTGTTCATTTTTTGACTGCCGTTGTCAATAGTGCAGACGGTTAAACGGTGGCTGTTTTGAATAGCCGCCGTTTTGTTGAATGCTCAAGCGAGGTATGGTATACTGACTATGGTTATTTTTGTTTTCTGCATTATCGGGCAGAAATGAAAGTGCTATGCAGAATTTATATACTGCACTCCTGCACTCTCCGATAAGAGGTAGAATATGACCGAGGTGAGTTTTGATGAATGACTATAAAGATTACTATGGAATATTGGGGCTAGAACCAAATGCCTCGGAGAGAAAAATTGAAGCTGCATATCAGAAGATAACGAAATCAATTGGAAAAGAAATGACTGAATGTCGGCGTATAGGTGACGAGCAGGCAGAAGTAAGGTATCGGAATTTGCATAAAAAAGCCGAAGAAATACGCAAGGCTTATTCTCTTCTTAGTAATCCAGCAGTGCGCCGTGACTACAAAGAGATGGGCTGCATTTCCCTTGAAAAACATGGTTATTTTATTAACCGGGATGGCAATGTTATACATATCACAGAAGCACAATCAACTGCGAACTTGGGCGCAGTTAGTCGTGTTGTATTGGGTGGAATGCTTGGGGGAACAGATACTAATTTCGGAATAAATGCAACTGATGCTATCGATGCACAGGGGTTGGACTGTTTTACAACGCTGAAACTCACCAAAAGCGAATTGCAACTAGGTGCAGAAAAGCAAGTATTGTACAATCAGAATGTGTATTGTTCTGCTTGTGGCGGAAAGGGCCATGAAGGAAATGAGGCTCCCGCCGTTTGCACGGAGTGCAATGGCAAGGGATATATCACCAGAACAGTGAGGAAATTTTTATTTTACCGCAGCAAATCCCACGCGTGTGAAAAATGCAATAGTACGGGAAGAATTTTTCAGAACCTCTGTCCGCAATGTAAAGGTGTCTGCAAAATAAAGACCGAAAGCTCCACCATGGTTAAGGTTCCTCCTGGCAGTATTTATGGGGAAATCACTAAAATTCAGAATCAAGGCAATGAGGGGAACCACGGTTGTTTTGGGGATTTGTATGTACAATTTGTGAAGGTCACTAACATACATAATCCACACACAACACAATGGAGGGTGTAAACTTTAGATGATATATTGGAAGAACGGGAGTCCGTGCGCAATGAGTGGATTTCATTGGCATGGCAAGACCCGGCCGGGATTTAGTTCAGTTATAGAAAGCAAATAACTATATATTCACCCTATCCGAAGAGGGTGATGGTGGGGTATAAGCAGAAAGCACCTCATCGGGCGTGAACACAGTACCACCTGATTAGTTGGCTTTTCTAATAGGCGGTTACAGGGTAGAATTGTTTAGCACAGTATTGTTAAGCCGCTTTTATGCCAAGGGGTATTTATATTTTCCGCTATTGGTAATACCCTAGGAAGGATTGATGATTTTGTATACCACGCTAAAGGAAATTGAAAAAGAATATCAGAAAAAAGTTCACGATACTCTGAATAATGGATACGGACTAACTGCGGAGCTATTGGTTGAACTATCTATTGAATTATTTAGTGAATTGAAAATCAAAGAAACATCTGACAGCGAATATAAAGAAAATGATATGCCTTTATATCAGTATGGAACATATGACTGGGGTAATGAGTTCGGAAAGCATTTCAGTTTTGACATTACACGACAATTTATCGACCCTGAACAAGATGAACCGTATCAACTTAGTTTCACGTTGATATATGAACCTGAACAATTCTAAAATATTGACTCATATAATTGCTGGAGCGATGCCTGTACTGATATAAATAATTTTGCTAAAAACATAAAAGCAACTGATGGGTTCAAAGTGGCAGCAAAAAATGCACCGAAAACTTATCAGATTCGCTTTGGACAATGCTAATGCCATATGTATGTTATAAGCATACTGCATAGTAGTCGGGAACGGAGAAATTGTGTTCCTCCGCCACTTTTTTTGTGCCGATAGGCACAAAACGCCGCCGGCAGGTCGCACGTACCACATTCATGTGGTATCTATAAAGCAAGGGTAAGGGCAGTTAGCCCGTTACCCTTGCGCTGTTGCCCCCGTCCTGCTCCCGTTCCCCGCCGCTCGCGCTGTTTCTGCGGGTCTTGGCGCGACTGCGGCGGTGTCCTGCGCCGCTATGGTGTCAAGCGTCCTGCGGGCGAAATCGGTCAAAAGCGTTTTTTC
>Ga0153920_1001358_pt1 | contig 10274 bp, 6 predicted proteins | sample TSNJ004MetaG_FD_104713 | JGI IMG/M metagenome (GOLD analysis project Ga0153920, IMG submission 104713) | Attine ant fungus gardens microbial communities from New Jersey, USA - TSNJ004 MetaG | ecosystem: Host-associated > Fungi > Mycelium > Unclassified | place: USA: New Jersey, Brendon T. Byrne...
ATAAAGGGGTGAAGTACAATGTATCTGCAATTTAATAATGTGTCTTTTTCATATCCCAAAGTATTGGCTTTAAGCAGTGTGTCATTTGAAATTGAAAAAGGGGAAATAGTCGGCTTAATAGGAGCAAACGGAGCAGGAAAAACAACGGCTATATTGAATATTATCAGATACTTACAACCCCAAAACGGTAAAATATATATTGATGGAATTGATATATCGGAAATCAAAAACGAGAACTTCCTCGTTTCTTATATTGCAGATGAGCCGATTTTTTATGATGAACTTACGCTATTAGAACACTTGCGCTTTATGAAAGCCCTCTATCCTGATAATGAATTGGTTATTGAGGATTTGGTTGGCAAATTGGAGCTTAGCGAACATTTACATAAAGTGCCGTCCGCATTATCAAAAGGTACAAGGCAAAAATTGTCAATCGCTCTTTCATTACTAAGAAATTATGAATTGCTTATAGCTGACGAACCGTTTAGCGGGTTAGACCCTAAACAAATAAACATTTTCAAGGAAACTTTATTTGACTGCAAAAAGTCTGGAAAAGCGGTCTTATTATCCACACACCTTTTAGATATGGTGGACGGAATATGTGACAAATACATCATGCTTAATCACGGTGAATTGGTTGCTGAGGGTACAAAATCAGAAATAATTAAAGTAAACAATCTCAATAGCGGCAGCACGTTAGAGCAGATTTATTTGGCTCTCATAGAGAGGAGCGAATAATATGTACTCTCTGATTATAAAGCAAAAATTAAGAACGGCAAGGGGAATATTAAAGCATTTTTGGAGTACGGCGATTGTTTTTCTGATTATTGTATGTTATGCAGCAGTACAATTCTATGTTGTAATATTAAACGGCGGCATAGGTACCGCATTACCAGATAAATATATTATTTATTTCCTTGCGGCTTGTGTCATTTTAAGCGGGTCCCGGATATTGATAAAAAAACAGCCAATTATTACAATGAACGCCGCAACACTCCATTATCTCTATTTTACAAAGCACTTCAAGAGGATTATGGCAGCAAAATATTTATGGTCTTTCATTAAAAGTGTTTTGTTGACAGCTATCATATCCGGTTTAATAAGCGGCTTTCAGGTCAACGCAGTATTTGGACGTTACTTTCTTTTGCTTTGCGGTTATCTGTTTTTGGGTGTGTTGCTCTCCTGGAGTCGCTACCATTTTATGAAAGGGAAAGCACGGTTAGCGGTAGTCTTATGTTATATCATTGCAGCTGCTGTTTTTCTCATGGAAAGCGGAGTTATCAGCGTTATCCTAAACTATTGCCTGATTTTATTTTGGCTTTACTATGTTACAGTTAAACTACAATTCAACTTAACTAAATACAGTAAAGATTTGGCTTTAATAGATGAAAACAATTCCGTAACAAGTCAATATAACATGGTTAAAATGTCGCAGATGGCAGCAGAAAAGGCAGCAAACAAAAGGCGGCGTTTTTTTCTCTATCATTTTCCATTAAAAAAGAACAATGCCGTATTTTATAAGTGCCTTATAGAAATTATAAGGACAGGCAATCGTATATGGGGAGCTTTCGCTTTTCTTTTACTGACAGGATTTTTGTTTTATCGCACCCCTGCGTTTTCCTTAATTCCCGTTTTTGGAGAAATCGACAATTTAGCGGCAGCATTTTCCGTATTGATGGTAATGATGGTATATCGGAATGTTGACGAATTATTAAAGAAAAATGCCGGCGCATTAATGAATAAACACAAAAAGGGATTGTTTATTCCTATGGGAAAGCAAAAGATCGTATTTAGTTATCTTGCCGCTTCTATTTTGATTTTTTCTGTAATAACAGTTTTTGCGGGGTTGATATTTGGAAGCAAAATCCGCTTTGTTTTATTATTTTTTGTGTTATTCATTACGATATTTACTGTTGATTTCAACCTTGCTTTAGCGGAGAACAAATTGAGTAAAATAATCCGAAAAGCCATGCCAATGTTATCGACCATGTTAGGTTTTATTTTTTTAATTTAGGAAATAAATTGAATAATCATTCTATTTTGCGCTTGGCAGGGATGTTGAGCACAGATTTAAGAATTTATATTATAAAGTAAAGGAGAAGAAGTGAAAAAAAGAAAATCAAGCTCAAATAGCCCATAAGACACAAAAACATGGTTTACAAAAAAGTTGTGAACCGTAAAGAACGATATTCCCACCTGCATTAACAAATGACCGACACCTGCACGCCAGTAACAAGCAGGTGGTGTACTTGCCATTAATGCTGGGAATGACCTTGTTTAAATCATACTACTATTTGACGTTGATGAAAACTATTTTCATCACTATTTGTGCCGCAAGCGTCAACGGTGAATGGAGATTATTATGAAGATAAAAGGAATAATTTCAGGTATTTTGATAGCCATAATGATTTTATCAGCTGTTTCTACACCGATTAATAGTGTTGCTGCTAATGCAGAGGGTAATATTAACCAACAGAATTTAAATGGTTTAGATACAGATGTAAATGTAGAAAGCACGAATTCCGTCGGACAACTGATTGCGAATCAAATTACTTCTAAGCAGGATGAACAAGATGAAAATAACGGTTGTAATCTGTTCTCTGTAGAGGTTAATGAAAAAAGGGCTACGGTTTCTTTTGAAACGCTTCAGGACTGTACAATCGTTGTGGGAATTTACGACGAAACCGGAGTGACAATGGTTGCCACTGGAAATAAGCAAGTAACCATAGGAGAAACGATTGTAGATGTGGAGATAGAAATTTCAGAAATGCCACAATATTTTTATCTTCGAGCATTTATGGTAGATGGGGATAGCTTAAGATCTATTTCTACATCATATGAGTCGCCAAATTATACAGAGGAAATGCAAGAATTTTTTGCGAAGACAACGGATGATTTTGATGAGGATAAAGTTTTAAACTTTGATGAAGATAAAAAGAATAACTTCGCAGTGTATGGTGATGATACCAAGGTGATTTCACAAAGCGAAGGCCAAAACCAGATTATATCAGCCGATGATAGTACAGGAGTTTATGTATTTCAAAATGCAGACAACAGTATTATCTCGCTAGAAACTGGAGATATTATCTCATACGAATATGATGACGGTGAATTTCTGATTGTCAAAATAGCAACAATACAAATTAGCGGTACAACAGTTACTATCATAAGTGGAGACAGCTCCCTTGAAGATGTATTTGATTACGTGAAAATTGATGCGGAGACCGGTACGGAAGACGCAATTTTTGACCCGTCAACTTGTGATGATGATATTATTTATGATGGCTTAATTGATTATGATGAGCCGGAGTACAACGTATTCAACTCTTCGTCTTCTTTTATGCCTCGTGCTATTGAAGAAGAAGCTAAGCAAAGTGTTGCATTGTCTTTTACATTCGCTGAAAAAACAATTGGGTCTGAAAATACTAAAGCAAAAATATCTGGAAAACTTGCAGTAAAGCTTGAAAATAAAATAAGCTTATATATTTCGCTTAATTATCAATATTTGGAATTAAGCCTTGAGTATTCAGGTAAAATCAATGTCTCTATTAGCGGAAAAGCTACGGGTAAGATGCAACTTGGTTCAGTTGGCTTTATGCCTATTCCGGGAGTTATAATTGAACTATCTCCTTCTTTTGTTGTAGAAGCAGAGGTAAAAATTGAGGTTAGCGGAACATTAAAAGGTTCTGTTGGTTTTTCTGTTTCTAATAATGTTGGTATTAAAAATAATAGTTCTTCTCCAACTTTTAAACCGGAATTAAAAGTTGAGGGGAAAATCTTTGTAGGTTTTTCTCTTGAACCAAGAGTAAAAATCATAAGTGAAAAGATTGTAAAGGTTGGATTTGAAGCTAAAGTAGGCGCAGAAGTTGAAGCAGTATTAAAAGTGTATGAAAAGGAATCAACTACCAAAATACATACATGTCAAAATTGTATTGACGGTGAGATTTCGGCAAAGTTTGAAGCTTCTTTTGAAGCTCAATTGTTTGGGAGCGAACGACTTAAATTCAAATATGAAGCATTAAACAAGACATGGAAATTATGGGATTTCTATTATTCGTTGGATAAAAAAGAATTTAACTTTACTTTCTGTCCTTATATTTTCTATATGACCGCAATTACTGTAACTGACAGCAGTAAAAAGCCAATAGCCGCTGCAAATATAGCAGGAGATTTACATATTGCAGGTGATAATGGAAGCTTAAGCTCCGTAGATTATGTTTTAACAGATGAGAACGGTATCGCAGCTGTTTATCTTTCTAATAGAAACTATAAATTACCTGTCACTAAGAATGGATATACGGACAATAGCTGTATTTTTGTGATAAAAGATAATTCTAAGAGTGTGAAGGTTACGCTATATATGGGAAGTGGAAGCGGTGGATCTGGTGAAGGTAATTTTGATTTTACTTCAGTACAAGCGTTTAGTCTTGGAACTTCGCATAGCGGAGCCATTACAAAAGATGGTAGCTTATGGATGTGGGGATATAATAGCCATGGCCAATTAGGTGATGGGTCAACGACTAATAAACATACTCCAATAAAAATCTTGGATGATGCAAAAAGTATCAGCCTTGGAAAAGAACATAGTGCAGTAATAAAAAGTGATGGAAGTCTATGGATGTGGGGAGATAACAGTTATGGTCAATTAGGTGATAATTCAACCACTGATAAGTATGCCCCGGTAAAGATAATGGATGATATAAAAAGTGTCAGTCTCGGGAGTAATCATAGTGCGGCGATAAAAAGTGATGGAAGTTTGTGGGTATGGGGAGACAACAGTTATGGTCAATTGGGTGATTATACAACTACTAATAAATATGTTCCTGTAAAGCTACTGGACAGCGTGAAAAACATTAGTCTAGGGAGTGCTCATAGTGCGGCAATTAAAGAAGATGGAAGTTTATGGACATGGGGATATAATCGATTAGGTCAACTGGGCAATAGCACATATTCGGATAATACTACGCCTGTAAAGATATTAGATAACATAAAAAGTGTTTGCCTTGGTAGTAGTCATAGTGCAGCGATAAAAAGTGATGGAACTTTATGGGTATGGGGATATAACGAGTCTGGTCGTTTGGGAAATGGGTCGATTGATTACTACGAAGATAATAGTTTCCCAGCAAAAATATTGGATAATGTAAAAAGTGTTAGCCTTGGCAGCAATCATAGTGCAGCGATTAAAGAAGATGGAAGCCTATGGATGTGGGGAGGCAATGTAAATGGGCAATTGGGATATGGAATATCAGACACCCAATATATGAATATGAGTGGTAATCCCACGAAGCTAATGGATAGTATTGAGAGCATTAGTCTTGGAAATGGACATAGTGCAGCAACAAAAACAGACGGAAGTTTGTGGGTATGGGGAAGCAATACAAAGGGGCAATTGGGTGATGGTACAACTACTGATAGCTCAACTCCAATTAAAATAATGGATAATATTATGTTACCATCAAGTGAGCAAATCTTAACTCTTAGTACAAGTGCGATACAGCCAATGAAATTAACAGCAAAATCCAGCATAAAAACCGCAAGCTTTATAGACCTTTTGCCTAATGAAATATATACGTTCTACGTTATGAAATCGAAGGAGGAAGAAAATCCGCTTGAAGCAAATAATCTCCTATATATGAATCAGGCGGTTTCTGACAGTGATGGAAAACTAAGCTTTCAATATGTTCCAACAGAGGAGTATGCCGATGCTGAAATTTTTGTAAAAGGAGCAACCAAAACTAATTTATCAACTGCAAAAATAGAAACAACTGATTTTACATACAACGGCAGTGTACAGTATATTAATCCGATTGTCAGCATAGATGGCAATACGCTTGCAGAAGGTGAAGATTATGAACTATGCGGTGAATTCAGCGGAATAAAAGCAGGTGAATATGTTGTAACGATTTGTGGGAGTGGCGATTATACCGGTGAGGTTAACAAGACATACAAAATTAAAGCAAAGTCAATTGCAGGTCTTTCGGCAACATTATATACTGCATCATACATATACAACGGTTCTGCCAGAAAACCAGAGGTAACTGTTAAAGATGGAACTAAGAAATTAACAGATAATGTTGACTATACAATTACATACTCAAATAATACCAATGCCGGAACCGGCAAGGTTACAATTACAGGTAAAGGCAATTATACCGGAATACTGACAAAAACATTTACAATCAAAAAAACTGACCAGACAATTTCAGCCAGCAATAAAACGAAAGTTTTTGGTAACGCAGCGTTTAGTTTGGGTGCGAAATGTATAAAAGGTGACGGAAAGCTAACATACAAATCAAGTGACACAAAGGTTGTAAAGATTTCCTCTTCCGGAAAGGTTAGTATCAAGGGTACCGGTAAAGCAACTGTTACAATAACAGCTGCTGCAACAACAAACTACAACAAGGCTACAAAGAATATAGTAATTATTGTAAAGCCTGAAAAGGCAAAATTGAAAGGATTTACCAGTCCAAAAACAAAGACAGTTAAAGTAACATGGAAAAAGAATACAAGAGCAACTGGATACCAGATTCAGCTTTCATCAAGCAGTAAGTTTAAAAGCGGTAACAAACCATATAATATAAACTCAAATCGAACAGTATCTAAAAAAATCACGAAACTCAAAAAGAACAAAACATATTATGTTCGCGTAAGGTCTTATAAGATAGTGAGTGGAGAAAAATATTATGGTTCTTGGTCAGGGATTAAAAAAGTTAGGTGTAAATAATTCATTGCTCTGTTTTCGGTTTTATTTTAGTTGTACATTTAAATGAATGTAAAATGTTTATGAAAAACAGCCAAGAATCTCTGCCAACTATCTTATGCGAAAAATCCGGTGTATGAGGTTAGCTGCAAAGCAGCGTAAAGGAGAGAGAAGACCTAAGGAGCCAAGAGGACATTCTCGAGTGGAGACTGCTTTAAGGGGCTCCGAATGACCGCCGAAGGAGTCTGGTCCGCATAAGATAGTGGCAGGGATTCTTGGCGTCCCTCTCCCTCTTCCAAAACCTCTAACACAAACTCAAAATTTTATCTATATCAATCATCCCTGTTTCAGTTCCAATATCTTATCAAGAACCCTATTGGCCGCTTCTTCTTTACTCATAATATCCAATGTTGTCACATCTTCCCCGGTAATGATTGTAATTACATTCGTGTCCGTGCCGAACCCGGCCCCTTCTTCTTTAAGATTGTTTGCGACAATCAAATCCAGATTTTTCCCGATCAGCTTGGCTTTTGAATTCTCAATCACATTCTGCGTTTCCATGGAAAATCCGCATAGAATCTGTCCCGGCTGCTTATGCTCTCCCAGATATTTCAATATATCATCTGTCTTTTCCAGTTCTAATATCATACTGCTTTCTGACTTCTTCACTTTTTCTTCACTCACCTCACTGGGGCGGTAATCTGCAACGGCTGCGGCCTTTATTATAATATCCTGGTCTTTGGCACATGCCGTCACTTCATCAAACATCTCTTTGGCACCGGTGATACTGATTACTTTTACAAAAGGCGGTTTCTCAAGGGCAGTCTGCCCGGTCACCAGGGTAACATCGGCACCGCGGAGCATGCACATCTTTGCGGCAGCATATCCCATTTTACCTGTGGAGTGGTTTGTTATGAACCGCACAGGGTCGATAGCCTCTCTGGTAGGACCTGCTGTCACCAGTACTTTCTGCCCTGCCATATCTTTTTCGTATGCGATTTCCCGCAGAATATAGTCCAGAAGCACCTGCTCATCTGGCAGTTTCCCTTCTCCTATATCACGGCATGCCAGCATGCCTACTGCCGGCGATATCACTTCAAAGCCATGGTTTTTCAACTTCACAATATTTTCCTGAACGATACTATTTCGATACATCTGAGTATTCATGGCCGGTGCCGCTATTTTCTTACAATCACATGCCAGTACGGTAGTAGTCAGCATATCATCCGCCAGCCCATATGCCAGTTTGGCTATGACATTTGCCGAGGCAGGGGCTACCATCACTGCATCTGCTTTCTTAGCCAGTGATACATGTTCAACATTATATTTAAAATTCCGATCAAACATATCTACCAGGCAACGGTTACCGGTCAAGGTTTCAAAGGTAAGGGGATGAATAAAGTTCATTGCATTTTGAGTCATGATCACATGCACATCACAGTGTAATTTTACCAGCATGCTGGCCAGATTTGCAATTTTATAGGCAGCTATACTGCCGGTTACACCTAAAACAACGGTCTTTCCACTTAACATATTCGTTCCTCCTGTCTTTCTTATCTTCTATTAAATCTTCTATTAAATTTTCAATGAAATATTTTATGAAATTGTGTCCATCTCCCGAATGGGCTTAAGTTTAACGAATGTTTTATCAGTATAACATATTTTGTTTTTATTTGTACAGGTTTTGATGGTTATCTTGAATTTCCCTGAAAATCATGATATACTGGCGCAGTAATTGTATTGTATCTCGTAAGAGAATAATAACAAGGAGGAAAGAAAAATGAATCATGTAAAAACAGCAGGCGGCAAAAGTCCGCAAACGCTGGGACTTGTACAGGTTGCACTCTTCGCAGCACTGATTTTTGTCCTGGCATTCACACCATTTCTGGGGTATATCCCTCTTGGTTTCACCAGAGCAACAATTATCCACATACCGGTAATTATCGGTGCCCTGATGCTGGGTCCGACTAAAGGAGCAATCCTTGGATTTATGTTTGGACTCACCAGTTTGATCAATAACACTTTTAACCCTACCCCAACTTCTTTTGTTTTTTCACCATTTTATGAGTTAGGAGGAATACGGGGCGGTTTTTCCAGTCTGATCATCTGCTTTGTCCCACGTATTTTAGTCGGTGTCGTCCCTTATTATGTATATCGGGGCATACGTTCACTTACTCCTAAAAGTAATAAAGGACAAGTTGTATCACTGGCATTAGCGGGATTTTCCGGAGCTTTGACCAATACCCTTCTGGTCATGAATCTGATTTTTGTATTTTTCAAAGACGCTTATGCCTCTGCAAATAAAGTGGCTTCAGAGACGGTCTATAAGTTCATCTTAACAATTATAGGCATTAACGGAGTACCGGAAGCCATTGTGGCTGCTATTATCGTAGCATTGGTGGGGCGCATACTTTTGAAAACCAAATATGCTATTTTAAAATAAAGGAGATTTGATATGATTCTTGCTATAGATATCGGAAATACCAGTATTGTGATCGGTTGTATCCGCAATGAAGAAATATTATTTGTGGAACATCTTTCTACTGATGTAACAAAAACGGTCCTGGAATATGCCATCAGCTTTAAAAATGTCTTAGAGATGTATCAGATGAACCCGAAAGAGATTGAAGGTTCTATTATCTCGTCTGTTGTACCGCAGGTAACAAACAGTGTCCGGGAGGCAGCCAGGAAGATTACAAATCAGGAAGTTATGGTCGTAGGACCCGGTATCAAAACAGGACTGAATATTTTGATGGACAATCCTGCCCAGCTGGGAAGCGATCTGGCGGTCAATGCGGTTGCCGGTATTGCAGAATATAAGGTCCCATTGATTATTTTTGATCTGGGTACTGCTACAACGATCTCTGTTGTAGATAATAAGAAAAACTATATCGGCACGATCATTTTGCCCGGTATCCAGGTATCTGTAGATTCTCTTATCAAACGTACTTCACAGCTCCCCAGCATTAGTCTGGAGGCTCCGAAAAAGCTTATTGGCACGAATTCAATTGACTGCATGAAAAGTGGTGTTATCTATGGAAATGCCGCCTGTATGGACGGTATGGTACAGCGTATCAGGCAGGAACTGGGGGAAGAGGCAACGGTGATTGCTACCGGGGGACTGGCGAAAAGTATTGTTCCGCATTGTAAAGAGCGGATTATTTTTGATGATGCTCTTTTATTGAAGGGGCTTTTGCAGATTTATAAAAAAAATCGGAATAATAAATAATATAATAAAAGTATTGGAAGAGGGACGCCAGGAATCCCGGCGTCCCCTTTGTCTATTCCGGCCTGCTATTTTTACCGAAGTTAATTTTATTACTTTATACTTTTCTTGAACATGCCACTGCCAGAATTCCAGGACCTGTATGACAGATAACGCTTAGCGATAATGAATCCATATAGATTTCCATACCCGGAAACTCACTTTCCAATTCTGCTTTCCATTCTGCTGCCTCCTGCGGATTTCCGGCATAAGCAGCATGCAGTGCTAATTTGTCTTGTTCTATAAGGTCTTTGAAACGTTTCTCCATATCTGATTTCATAGCATCAATCATAATTCTCTTTGCTTTTA
>Ga0153920_1001359_pt1 | contig 10273 bp, 13 predicted proteins | sample TSNJ004MetaG_FD_104713 | JGI IMG/M metagenome (GOLD analysis project Ga0153920, IMG submission 104713) | Attine ant fungus gardens microbial communities from New Jersey, USA - TSNJ004 MetaG | ecosystem: Host-associated > Fungi > Mycelium > Unclassified | place: USA: New Jersey, Brendon T. Byrne...
GAAAATGGTCAGTCAGAAGATAGCGAAGAAATGATAGAAAGAATTGAACACCTCTGGATGAAGATAAGAGATTACAATACCCGTAAATCGGTAGGGAATTTTAAAATAAAATAAAAACAACCGGTCCTGGCGGCATCCGGGGAGAAAGTAGGGAATATGAAATTAGTAGCTTTTAGAATATCACCAACAGGAGATTTTTACAGAGTAGTGGATCTTGATGGCATGGCACTGATAGAAAGAAAAATATCAGATCAAAAATATGATGTTTGCAGCAAATGTTTGCCAACAGAAGAAGCTGTAAAAAAACTAAAAAGTTTTGTATTCGCAGAAAAATAGATAACCATACCAAGCAGAAATTAGGAGGACAGGCAGAATGAAAAAATATGAAATATCGTATACATCAGGAGCAACAGGCTATGGATGGGATCGGTCATGTGATACCATAAATGAGGTTGAATATTTAATTGAAGAATTGAGGGACACATGGAATGCAATGGTGAATGTTTGGGATAATGAATTACACGATTTTGTATTTTACAAACATGCATTGTCTAATCCTGAAATAGATTTACTTCGCGATTACAATAGAGATTTGCGAACAACGACAAGAAAACGGAAATAGATAACCGTCCCCAGCAGTACTTGGGGAGAAAGAAGGAATTATGGATAAAATAAAAGCTGTGAAAATCTGTAAAATGTTTACTGGTGCAATCGAAAAACAGGAAAAAAGAACCAGAGAAATCAGAAAAGAAATATTTCCTGAAGGCGAACCAAAGATGTTAGGCAATGCAGGAATAGAAGTATTGTGGATGAATCATTATGACTATGTTTTACAATCGTTAAAATATGTATATCCATTTAGCTATTTAGATGAAAATACTTTATTTAAACGAGCAAACATGGAATGGTTATGGCTTCTTAACCAAAAAGGACAGCCGTTGAGGGATGCCGTAAATGCTGAAGAACATGTAAGAGCCTTAGACAGGGCGTTTGAACGTTTTGACACGTCAATACAGTTTGACGATGATGGATACCGCAATAGATTATTTACGACTTTTCGATCTCATTATCAGGCGCTTTGTGAGATTTATCCTGATCAATATAAGATAGAAGATTATCCATTGTAATATCAATCTCATCTGATGATGGCTGTCTGGGCGGCAGCCGAAACCTCTCCGGACAACCGGGGCGGTCATGGGAACCCATCGCCACAGCGGATATTATGGCGCCGCTTTTATATAGATTGTACTTTGAAAATTTAAAAATAAAAGGAAAGATAAATAATCATTGACACGCCCATATTGGACGTGCTATAATTAATTATAAATTACAAACCTATATTATTAAAATACAAATTGGAGGAATAAAAATGGCATGGTATTATGGGACATATAAATGTGGACATGAAGGAAGAACAAATATCGTAGGACCTACAAAAAATAGAGATTGGATAAGCGAAAAAAGATTTTCCGGATTGTGTCCGGAATGCTATGAAAAAGAAAGACTTGAAAAAATCGAAAAAGAAAACGCTCAGGCTACTGAAAAAGCGTCTTCTTATGAATTGCCCGAATTGATCGGAACCGAAAAACAAGTTGTCTGGGCTAATACTCTAAGAGTAAAAATGATTGATAAACTTACTGATATGATTGAACATTCAAAAAATGTTGAAAATATGAAAGATTCACAATTAATTGAGGATGTTCAAACATATTTGATTAGCGAGAAATTGAACGCTTCTTGGTATATTGATGTAAGATATTGTTCAGATAATAAAATAATCTCAGATTTATTATCTGAATATAAGAATTCTAAAAAGAAAGATGATGCTGATTTAGGGACCAAAGATATTAAGGTTGAATCAACCATATCACCTGTTGAAATTAAACATACTGGAATTGTGGAAATTACAGGGCATGATAATAACATAAATGTGAAATATGAAAAAAACGAGGATTTCCGTCAAATTGTCAAATCTTTAGGTTTTACATGGAATGGAACATGGAGCAGAAGATTAAGTGAAACTACTGGAAGTTTTACAGATAGAGCAGCAGAACTAGGAAATAAACTTCTGCAAGAAGGATTTAGAATTTGTATCTATGATGAAAATATTCAACAAAAGGCAATAAATGCAGATTTTGAGCCAGAATGTAAACGATGGATATATCGTCGTAGAGATACAGATAAATTAGCCTTAAATTGGTCGAGAGAAGAACCTAACAGCGATACTATTTATGAAAATTCAAGAAAAATTCTTACTTCCAAGTGGGATAGTCCTTCAGTGGTAGTTGACATCTCGCATTATGAAGAAGTCCAAGATTTTGCGGAAATGTATAATTTCAAATTTACAAAATCAGCAATGGAACTTATTAAAGACTATGAAAACAAGCTTGCAAGCATTAATGAGGTTGTGCCGGCAGAACCAGTCAAAATAGAGGAAGAAGATAAACTTGAAAAAATTTTAAATTCTTCCAGAGAAGTTTTAGGAGATTTAATAGATGAGGATTAAGACAAGACTTAAATCTTACCAGGTAGACGCTTTCAATAAATTAAAAGGCATAAAAGCAAATGCTTTATATATGGAAATGGGGACCGGGAAAACAAGAGTTACCCTAGAGCTGATAAAATATAAACTCGAACGCAATAAAATAACTCAGGTCCTATGGATGTGTCCATGCTCTATTAAAATGGATTTAAGAGCCAATATATTAAAACATATAGATAATGATAGCATAATACGAATCGAGGGAATAGAGAGCCTGTCACAATCGGATAGGCTATATCTTGAACTACTTAATTATGTAACATCTGCGAAAACATATTTAATTGTAGATGAAAGCAATCTTGTGAAAAATCATTATGCTAAACGCACCCAAAGAATGAGCGCATTGGCAAAGCATTGTGAATATCGTTCTATCCTAAACGGGACACCTATCAGCAAAAATGAAGCGGATCTGTATTCACAATGGTATATACTTGACCCACGTATTTTTGGATATCGAAGTTTTTGGAGCTTCGCAGCGAATCACTTGGAATATGATGATTATGGAAATATAAAAAGAATCTTAAACATAGATTATTTAACTGAAAAAATGGCACCATATGCCTATATGATAGAAAAAGAAGAGGCTTTAGAACTCCCTCCAAAGAAATATTATACAGAATATTTTGATTTGACAAAGAGACAAGAAAGTGAATATTTTTGGGTAAAAGACAAACTATTAGATGGTGTGGATAATTTTACTAATTCTTCTATATACAAGCTATTTACAGCATTGCAGAGAGTAACGAGCGGGGAGGAAATTGTAAAAACAGATCCATTGGCTTCAAGGCCATTGTTTAAAAATCCTTATGATAATCCAAGAATACAAATTCTTCTTGATAATATTATTCCAGATGAAAAAAATATCATATGGTGCAAATTTGAAAATGAAATACATGATATTCACAATATATTGGAGAAGGAATATGGTAATGATTCCATCGCATTATATTATGGGAAATTGAGTCAGCGAAATAGGCAAAGAGAACTTGATCGTTTTAAAAATGATGCAATGTTTTTAATTGCCAATAAATCATGCGGCAGTTACGGCTTAAATTTGCAATATTGCCACAATATGATATATTATAATAATGATTTTAATTGGGCTACACGAGCGCAATCTGAGGATAGAATACATAGAATCGGACAAGAACATACTGTATATATAACTGATATTTGTGCCGATTGTAAAATTGATGAACGGATACTTGATAATCTAATGAATAAGGAAAATCTTGCTGATTCTTTCAAGGCAGAACTTAAAAATAAGCGAGATATTTCAGCGTGGATTGATGGGAAGGAGCTAAATCATGATAAGAATAGGACAAACGGACATAGGGAAAAAGAAAATAGTCAATGAATTTATAAAAAGTAATGAGCAAATAAATAAAATTTATTGTTTCTATTTTAAAAAATTTCCTATTAAATTCAATACAAAAATCGATATAGAATATATTGAATATTCGGAAACGGAGATGTACCGCACTTTTTATCCCTTATTGGAGAGAATTGATCAGAATACTTTGCTGATATTTAATGAATGTATGAGAACGCAGAATAGATCAGAATTAAAATATAACTGTATGCATCATTATGTAAATCAATGCGGTTATAAGATCGTGTTTGAATACTTTCCAATTATTGACAATAAAGAAGATTTTATGATTTTATTAGACCTCATTGATAAGCAAAAATATAAAGGTAAATCCTTTCAATATTCATTTTTAAAAGACGAAGACATTATTATGAAACCAAGAAAAGTAAAGTTAATTACTGACATATTTCATACTTCCTATGGGCAAAAAGAAAAATATGAAAGCGAAAAAGAAAAATTGTTTAAAAATCTAGGAATGAAGAATCCTGATACTGTGCCGCGAAATTTACAGATTTTAGCCGGTAATTTCAAATTAGCAAAAATCGACAATGAGCACATGTATATCGCACGGAATAAGCGTTTTAATAAAGAGAACGTAACTACTTATGATAATATAGAAAATCGCAAAGACTATATTATTATAGATTTTCATTATAGGCGGATAGATTTTAATGATTTTGTTAGACGGACAGGAATTGAAAAAGTGAATTATATTTCTACAGACTTATCTATTGATGAAGTTTTGATCAAGGAATTTATACAATGGAATGCAAGATTGGAGGCTATCTATGGTCAGGCAAATTTATGTTAATGAGAATGTTCTAAGTGCTGCCAAGAAGCGAATATCATACATATTCGATGAATTTCAAAATGTATGCATATCAATCAGTGGCGGTAAAGATAGCACTGTGTTGGCTTATTTGGCCTTAACAGAAGCACATAAGCGAAACAGGAAAGCAGCTTTGTTTTTTCTTGATGAAGAAGTCGTATATGATAGCACGGTCAAGCAAATTAAATATTTGATGAATTTATATCCAGAAAATACAATCAAATTATGGTTTCAAATATCTTTTAATCTGACCAATGCTACATCATTTAAAGAAGGACAATTAATTTCCTGGGAGCAGGGCAAGCATAAGATATGGATGAGACATAAAGAATTAGATTCAATACAATACAAACCTTGGGACAAGGATCATGAGTCAATAAGAGACAAAAATAAGGGCTTTGGGTTTTATGATGCGCTTGATAATTTTCAAAAATCAAGGAAAGACACTGCTTTTTTAATCGGATTGAGAGCAACGGAAAGCCCCCACAGGTGGCAAGCTGTAGCAAAAAATCCTGGATATAAAAATGTCTATTGGTGTACAAAACATAAGAAAAATAATAATTATAGCTTCTATCCACTTTATGATTGGAATTTTCATGATATATGGAAATATATCTATGATGAGAAGCTTGAGTATAGTAAGATCTATGATTATCAGTGGAAAAAGGGAACTGGAATACAGGAAATAAGGGTATCTAGTTTAATACATGAAAAATCATTTAAAGCCTTAGTTGATTTGCCAGAATTTGAGCCAAAAACATATGACCGTTTACTTAAGCGGATTAATGGAATAGAAGTAGGACATTTGTACGGAAAAGATAGTAAAATGCTTAAAGTCAGGAAGCTTCCGAAAAATTATAAAAGTTGGATTGAATATCGAGATTTTCTTCTGAAAACATATCCTGATGAATCTAAAAGATGGATATTTGAGAAACGATTCAGCAATCACTTAAACAATAACTATGTAGCGAGACAACAATGTAGGCAGCTTGTCTTGAATGATTATGAAAATAATCTTCATGTGGATAATAAGCCTGATCCAAGAGAAAAAACGATTGAAAAATGGAGGAATTTATTGTGAGAAAATTTGAAACAGAATATGGAACATTTCAAGTACCAGATTTTCCGAAAATAAAAACAAAAAAGGGTGAATTATTATTACCTGTTATGTGTCCTATTTTAGTTCCTCGTGAATTAATCCAGGCGAATAATTATAACCCGAATAATGTTGCAAAAAATAATATGGAATTATTGCAAACTTCTATTATGGATAATGGATTTTGTTTTGCTATCATTACTGTCTGGGATAAAGACATCAGGAAATTCGTGATAGTTGATGGATTTCACCGAGATACTATACTTGATATTTGGCTGGAAGCAGAGGAAATACCCATAATCGTATTAGAACAAAGCACGTCTCAAAGAATGGCTGCTACTGTACAATTCAATAGAGCAAGAGGTGTTCATCAAGTGGAATTGATGGGTGATCTTGTACAGGCTCTTATCAATCAGGGCGCATCTGATGATGAAATAGCAAAACATTTAGGAATGGATTTAGAAGAAATATTCCGGTTAAAACAAATAACTGGCATAGCTGAAATATTTAAGAATCAGACTTATTCTAAGGCTTGGGAAATGCAGGAGGTTGATGAAGTTGTCTAATTGGGAATATGGAGGTATATATAAAAATTATGATATGATCGGCGAAATATATATAGGTACCGGCATTGTGAAGGTTCATGATATTTTTGATCCGCTTCCAGATTTTATGTTACAAGCGGATTGCTTGTTTATTGACCCACCATGGAATCTTGGTAATCTTAATAGCTTTTATACTAAAGCTGACCGCATAGATTATCAAAAAAGTTTTGAGGCATTTTATATCCGATTGTTTCAATGCATAGGTGAAATAAGACCTCGAAATTTATATGTTGAAATTGGCAAACAATATTTAGCTGATTTTATTATTGAGACACGTAAAATATTTAAAAATGTGACTTTTTATAATAGCAATTATTATCACAAAAAAGATAACAAGTGCTATATTGTTTATGGGACTAATAAGCGAATCCAAAAATCTAATCTGGATTATATGGATGAAGAGGATATAATTAAATGGATTTGCATAAATGAGGACTATGAATGCATTGGAGATTTATGTATGGGTAGAGGACTTGTGGGAATCCATGCATATAAAGTCGGAAAGCCATTTGTCGGAACAGAATTAAATCCCAAGAGATTGGCTGTTCTTATAGAGAGAATATCAGAATTAGGAGGAAACTATGAAAATAGCAGAATATAGGAAAAAAAAAGGATTAACTCAAAAGGAATTAGCAGCAATTATGAAAGTTACTGAACGAAGTGAACAACGGTGGGAATCTGGCGAAAGAACACCGGATATTCATACATTAAAAAAGCTTTCTGAAATATTTGGATGCAGAGTCGATGATTTGTTAGAATAAATACTTTTAATGCTAAAAGGAGAGATACTATGATTATAAAAAAGATCAGCATTGATTCGCTGATCTTTTTGGTTTTATTCTTCTTTATTTTTTGAAAGTATAGTTCCTAATATGAATACAATTCCAAAGATTCCTGATACCGCCGCCCATATACCCAGATCGGCATATGATCCAACATTTGCCATTGCTACTATCGCACCAATAACATAAAATCCTCCTGCCGTAAACGCGCCGCCTTTTCCTTTGTTTCTGGTCGCGATTCCAACAATTCCTGCAATTAACATGCATATAGCCAACATAAAGCCTGCGGAACCACTTACTTCTCCATTTTCCGATAATGCGTTTCCGATACCTGCTGCGCATGATTGGAATGTTATAATGGCGAATAGAACGATAGAAACTATACCTAATACTAATTTTGCTGTTTTCATTTTAACAACCCTTCCCTCCTGTGTATTTTTAGCATTGATGCTGTATAGATAAATAATACCATATTCTGACAATATTACAAGAAGAATTTATGATTTATCTTATGTTTGATCGACAAATCTAGCCAATTCTGGTATAATGTGCCTATTAAAAGCACATGCAAAGGAGAAGATAGGAAATGAGAATATTTGATAAATTTATGAATATGTTAAGAATTAATAATAATTTAACAAAAAATAATGATAAAGAATATTTTGATAATCCAATTGATGATAAACCTGTCAAAGAAGTAATGGAAAAAGAAGAATCTATTAGTAATTCTATCACTATAGATTCAATAAACAAAGCTAATAAATTACTAGAAATAATAAATAAAGAAGATTATTTTATCAGCAAAACGATTGATCCTGATGAATATTTTAATGGAAATGATTCACTTATGAGTAATCTTAATGAATTATCAAGAATAGAAAATATCTCATTTATAAATGGAACACCTGAGGATGACATAAAACAAATTAATGATAATTATGATAAAAATACTGAATTATTTATTGATCGATCTTTTGAAAAGATTAAAAATGATATCAAAAAATATATATCATCTAAAGAAAAGAGAAATATACTTGTTTTATATTATTTATCAATAAATAAATATAAGGATAAAATATCTCGTTCGACTATGTGTAATTTAATTTCCAATCTTGAAGAAATTGACTTAGAATTAGATTTAAATCTTTTTCCAATAGATTATATAGATGATTCGTTTGATTATTTATCGGATATAAAACCAAGTAATAATGAACTGATAGATTTCAAAAAAAATGATTTTAAATCTTTAGAAAACATTAAAACAAAAAACGAAATACAAAATAAGGATTTTTTACAAACGAATGAATTAATATTTCCAGATTGGTATATTACAATTTCTTTTGGTAAATCAACCTCTTTAAATTATGAAAAAGCTATACTTTTAGCCAAACGCGCATCTCAATATCACGAGCAATATAATAATGGCAACATACTTCATCAAGCTATATATTCAGATGAGCCAAAAGAGTTTTTGAAATTCGTAATATTATATGATCTTATAGGAAAATGGAAATCCTCTTTTGTTTTTTGTAATGGAGTCATGATGGATAAACAAATTCTTAAAGAGTTGATTTATTGCTATGGTAATAAATGTCGAAGCAAAGAATCGGATTATTGTTATGGTTCATACGGACGTAAAATAAATCCATTTCCTTGTAGACGCATAGGAATTGCACGATGGAGCAATCAATTGTGGCGATATTATAGTAAAAATAATTCACACTATATCCTAAATAAACAAGAATTAGTAAATTTAATAACTAATCTTGCAAAAAAAAGTGGATTTTGTCCTAAATTTAATTATGATGAAATGATATGTGCATTAAATAGCTTATCTAATAAAATTACATCGGATCAATATTATAAAATGTTTTATGATGATGATAATAGATATCAAGGTAATATATATTAAAATAATATCTTTTTCTAAAAACTATAATCCTGTAAGCCAAATGCGCGATTATAATTATTTTTATAAATCTATTGACATGCGCTTCAAATGGTGTTAACATGTACGTATAACACATGCGAAAGGAGGAAAAAAAATTGTCACCACGTGAAAAAGAAAATACAGAAAGAATAAGTACATTTTTATCTGTAAAAGCTGTCGAAAAATTAAAAATCGAAGCTAAAGGAAAAGGGCTAAATTTATCAAGCTTAATCAGGATGATAATTATGGACCATCTAAGCACAAAAAAATAGAACATCCGCTTCCCCGTCGAAAGTTTAGCGAATGTTCAACATAGACAGGATAATCCCATCTACAAATATAATATCATGTAGATAGGCTTCTTGTCAAATGTCAAAATTTGAAAGGAGTTATTTTTATGCAAGGAAATGAAATAAGTAAAAATGCATTACAAATTTTTGATAATCCAGAATTTGGAGAAATCAGAACACTGGAAATTGATGGAGATCCTTGGTTTGTAGGAAGAGATATGGCATCTGCGTTAGGATATAAAAAACCTTATGATGCAGTCATTAATCACGTAGATAAAGATGATACCCTAAAACAAGGTATCATGGATAATTTAGGAAGAAATCAACAAACGATACTTATTAATGAATCTGGAATGTATGCCCTTATTATTATGAGTGATCTTCCAAGTGCAAAAAAATTTAAACATTGGATTACCAGAGAAGTGATTCCATCTCTTAGAAAAACAGGCAGTTATAACTTGCCACCACTTTCTACAAATGAAATGATGCTTCAAATCGCCCAAAATGCTGTAGAGTTGGAACGCCAGCTAAAAGCCCAGAACGAAGAAATATCCATCCTGAAGGAATCCAATATTAGAACTGAGCAGAAACTTGATACCGCAATCAGCATATTCGCGAAGCCAACCGGCACATGGAAAGATGGGATGGAGCTGGCGATACGTGAAATGACTGGGGAGGGTGGATGGTCTGCACCAAAACTCAAAAGCAAGCTATACCAGGAGTTAGAAATAACCACATCCTGCGACTTAGGAAATCGGCAGCTGCGCATGAGAAAACGCCTGAAAAAACAGGGAGCTACTTATCGGGAGCAAATGGCTGTGACAAAA
>Ga0153920_1001362_pt1 | contig 10259 bp, 10 predicted proteins | sample TSNJ004MetaG_FD_104713 | JGI IMG/M metagenome (GOLD analysis project Ga0153920, IMG submission 104713) | Attine ant fungus gardens microbial communities from New Jersey, USA - TSNJ004 MetaG | ecosystem: Host-associated > Fungi > Mycelium > Unclassified | place: USA: New Jersey, Brendon T. Byrne...
AATAAATATTTCTATGCCGCTGCCGGCGGATACTTTGTTTGTAGATGCGGCAAAAGCTTATTTTAGGGAAGAAAAAATGCCGTACGACTGCTATATTGCAAACTACCATGATCAGGGCTTAATTCCTATAAAAACAATAGCCGGAAACAAAACGGTTAATATGACAATCGGACTTGATGTTATAAGAACATCTCCGCCACATGGCACAGCATTTGATATTGTAGGTAAAAATATCGCAGACCCGACAGGCATGATTGAGGCGATAAAGTTAGTTATTTAAACCTACAATAGTTTCCAACGATTTTTTTGATAAAAGTTCTGCCTTTAATTTTTTGTTTTTTCTCTCTTTTTTGGGTAGTTCAATCGGCGAAATTATGCCCCAATTTGAATTAATCGGCTGGAATTTATCATGGTTTTCATCGCTTATGTAATTTGTAAGCGCGCCGAGCATGGTTTCTTTAGGCAACAATAACAATTCTTCCCCGTTTATATAACGCGCCATATTAATCCCCGCCAACAAACCCGAAGCTATAGATTCCGTGTAGCCTTCCGTTCCCGTAATCTGTCCTGCGAAGAAAAGATTCTGTCTTTTTCTTGTCTGTAGAGTCGGTTTTAATAATTTCGGGGAATTTATAAAAGTATTTCTGTGCATAACACCATACCTTACAATATTAACTTCTTCCAAACCCGGAATTGATTGCAACAATTCTTTTTGGCTTCCCCATTTTAAGTTTGTTTGAAAACCCACCAGATTATAAAGGGTTTTCGCTGAATTATCCTGTCTCAGCTGAACTACAGCGTAATTTTCTTTGTTGGTGCGTTTGTCAACCAATCCGACAGGTTTCATCGGTCCATAACGCAGTGTATCAACGCCGCGTGAAGCTAATATCTCAACAGGCAGACAACTTTCAAAAAACTTTGCGTTTTGCTCAAATTCTTTCATCTCAATTCTAGGAGCATTTATTAAAATATTATAAAATTTTTCATATTCTTCTTTATTCATCGGACAATTTATATACGAGGCTTCTCCCTTGTCATAACGGCTTGCCCAGAATGCTTTATCAAAATTAATGCTGTCTTTTTCCACAATAGGCGCAATCGCGTCGAAAAAATACAAATGTTCACTTTCACTAAATTTTTTTATTGAATTTGCCAGATTATAACTTGTTAATGGACCGGATGCAATAATAACCTCTTCTTCCGGTATTTCATTAATTTCTTCTCTTACCACCGTTATATAAGGATTATTTTGAATTTTTTCGGTTACAGTTTTGGCAAAAAGCTCTCTGTCTATTGCTAAAGCGCTTCCCGCAGGCACTTGGCAGTTATAAGCAATTTTAATTAACTCTCCGCCTAATAACTCCATTTCTTTTTTTAAAAGTCCCGAAGCATTTGTTATATCAAATGAACCCAAACTGTTAGAACAGACAAATTCTGCAAAATTTTCACCTGTATGTGCGCCTGTAGTCTTATTCGGACGCATTTCATACAGACATACTTTTATACCTCTTTTTGCTAATTGCAAAGCTGCCTCAGAACCCGCCAGCCCTGCTCCGATTATTTTAACTTCTTTTTCCATAAATGCAGTGTATATCAGACAAATCCGGGTGTCAAATGCATTGATTTTTTATCTCATAATAAAGATTTATTACGAAATGTATATATTTTTGCTATAAGCGTAGTAAGACACTTGAAATTTTTTTCAGGATTAAGTATAATAAATACACTTGTTCAAAATACATTTGTTAACTTTTCTTAAAATCAGAAGTAAAAAGAGCAATAAGTGTATTAAATGAGTTTTTAAAATATATGTGTAGATATGAAATTATTGAAGTAAAGTAGGGACATGTTAGTAAAATCAATTCAGCCGTCATTAAATGTCAGAAAAAATTTGGCGGAACAAAATAATCAGGCAGGTAAAAAACGCGGCAACAATCCATCTTTCCAGGGTGATAACTTAATTGTTTCTGTTATGGATGTAATCGCGCGCGGCGGTTTTATGGCTGGATTTATTGGTCAAGATTTTATAGGCATGGTTGCTCCGCGTATAGGTGAAGGTTTAAACCGTAACCGCCGTAATCCTGAAACAGGTAAAAATGAAGGTCCTTTAAACTGGGAATTTGCCCGAAAAGAAGGTCTGCGTGAAATATTGAGCGGACCTAGCGCTTTCCTTATTCCTGCTGCGATGCTTCAAGGCATAAAATATACAGGAACTGCAAATAACGTTCATATTGATTACATAAACGGATACAGCAAAGTTTTAGCTGAATATGCCGCTAACAATACAGATAAAATAAAAGATATCGAACAAGCTAAAACTGTTAGAAAAGAATATTATGAAAAGATATTTAAAAATGTTTTTGATACGTCTTTAGAAGGCAAAATGCCTGCTGAAGATCTTGAAAAAACGGCTAAAGAATATGCAAATAAATTAATACAGATAGAAGAAGCGCCTAAGAAAAATTACCTTAAAGTATTATCCGGTAAACAAGTCGATGGTTCTAAGCAGGATTTAATAAATAGCTTAGTAGAAGACTTTGCAGATATTAAAAAGAAATATTTATCGTCTTCTATGGGAGAAATGACTGCGGATTTGACTGTCGAAGGAAAAGAAAAACCTCTTTCAGGGTCATTTAAGAAAATGCTTGATACAATTACGGATTACAGTGATGATGCATTAAAATCTGTAAGAAAAAAATTAGCAAATAATTCTACGGAAGCGATTGAAGATATAGTTAATAACTTCAAAACCAAACGCGTCGGCACAAGATTTTTATCCAATGCCGGTATGTGGGGTGCGGTTATGGCTTTCTATACAATCATCCCTAAATTATATAATATGGGTGCTAAAGGCGCTCACTTAAAAGGTTTAATAGACGAACCGGAACAAACCGGGTCTGAAATTAAAACAGATGGAGCAAACAAAAAAGCTTCTTCCCAAGTACCATTTAGCGGAAAAGAAAAAACTATTGAAAAACTGGGTAAAAATCTTCTTAATGATAAATGGCTAAAGAAAATTTCAGATAAGTTTGAATTTAATGGAGCATCAATGTCTCCTGAAGCAATGTTGGCATTGCTATATGGCTTTTGTCTGCCTCCGAGGATTATAGGAGCACAAGATAAGCATGACAGAAAAGAAATTATTTTCCGTGATATGTTAAGCTTCTTTGCTATATTATTCGGTGCAAAAGCATTATCCAGAGGATTTTCTGACGGCTTATCAAAATTTTCCGGATTGGCATTGAATACAAAAACAGATGAAGTTAAAAACGGTTCTTTCTTTAAAAAAGCATTTTATTATTTCTCGCCAAAAGATCAAATAAATGTCTTAAACAGTGGTGAAATTACTTCTATGTATAGCGATATTCACAAACTTGGCGAATTGAGCGGTGAAAGAAAAGGAATCTTAGGATTCCTGGATAAGATTAAAAACAATGGCGGCGATATCAAAAAAACGTTGATGCTTGACAAAACCGTCAAAGAAAATACTGAAGAATTATTCAAGCAAGCAGGAAGAAGATTCTCTGATACAACCTCAAAAGATATGGAAGTATTTGAAGAGGTATTCAAAAGAGGTGCTAATTCCAAAGAAATGGAAAATATTTATAATGTATTCAAAAACAAAGGTAACAAATATATCAAGAGTGCAAAACTAATGAACAGTTCATTCGGATTTGTATCTATGCTGGTACTTGTTCCTGCATTTATGGTATGGCTGGCTAAATATTGTGAAAAAATGACAAAACGCAATATAGCCAAAGAAAAAGAACTTAAAAATATTTCACAAAGTGAAAATCAACCCCAAACACAAAACATGCCCATACATTCCAATAAGATTTCCATGGCAGGATTCTTGGGTAAATAACTTAAAATATTTCATATCAGAACACAAAAAAGGCGACTTTTGAGTCGCTTTTTCTTTTTAAACATTTCTATATACTATTTATTGCTAATCAAAGCATTAATCTCCTCGACCATTTGGTCAGGGTCAAAACCGTGAACTTTTGCGCCTGCTTCAAGGTTTTCAAAACGAGCAGCCGCGCAGCCTACACAGCCCAAGCCGTATTTTTGAAAAACTGCAAGACTTTCAGGATAATTCTGAACAATTTCAAGAATGTTCATTTCTTTAGTAACTTTTCCGGACATAATTTTCTCCTTTTCATTGATTTTTAATTTGTAATCATTAAAAGTATTATACAGTAAAAAGGAGGAGTATGCATGGGTATGTTAAAAAAGATTTTCAAAGACGACGAAAAAATAATCGGCTTAAGCGGGTTTAAAAAAGAATACGAAAAACATTTTTATTCTTTTGAACCAAAATTCAATGCCGTAAAACTTGTATACAGCACAAACACTAATAAAAATTTATTTATACCCTAAGCAAGAAAATCAAGGCGGTTTGCTAAAGAAGGGCTCTGAACATTCGGGCGATCAAGAGAAAAGCTGCCTTCTTGATTTTCTGTTCTCAAACCCAAAGAATAGTCTTGAGGCTGTCGGTTTGCTCTGACAGCTTCGACTTTGTACGCTTGATTTATTAAATTTACGGCCGGTATGGCATTTACAAACATGTTAATTTTTCCCTATAAATTTCCCTATACTATTATAAACAAAAAAACAAGAAAAAAATTGCCAATTCTTCTTAGTTAGATTAAGCAATATTAAGCTAATAAATCCAAATTCTTGGCTTGTGTTTCGCTGCCCTGAATTCTTGGATGCTGCAGATTATAGCCGGTGTTTTTCTGATTAGCAAAAAGCCCCGTCTCAAATATATTTGAACTTTTAGCATTATCCTGCTTATTTTCAAACATATTAATCGGATTCACGCGATAAATATTCTGATTTTGTATAGGTTGAATTGATGTCATAATATTATTCCTTATATATTATAACCTATTTTAAGAACTCAAATTTCAAATTTCAAAAAAATTGTTACATTGTTAATATAATTTAGTTATATAGTTGAGTAAAATAAATTTCCTTTTCTTCTCTGATGAGGGAGCGGATAATGAAACCCCTCTTGCAAAGATGTAAAAAATAGTTTATACTGATAAAGCAATAGCACAAGCATACGAGGGGATTAAGATGGCAAATTTTAAAAAAGGATTCACATTAGTAGACAGGACGAAGTCCTGCTTTCACGACAAGAAACTAAAGAACGCATTCACATTAGCAGAAGTGTTAGTAACCCTTGCGATAATCGGTGTAGTATCAGCGTTAACAGTGCCGGGCTTGATGAACAGTTACCAAAAACAGACTTACGTAACTCAATTACATAAAGTCTACAACGAAATGTCCCAAGCCTTAACCCAATACAAAACCGACAGAAATGCAATTAATCTTAAAGAAGCAGGGTTAAGTTCTGATGCAAATGTTCAATCTTTTATAGAAACCTATTTTAAAGTTATAAACAAATGTGATAGCGCAATACTTCCATGTTTTGCAGCTGCTAACGAATATAAAAGTATGGGAGGTACTTCAGTTAGCAGTTTATTCGATAGCACTGGTTATAAATCATATGTGCTGGCTAGTGGAGCTTCAATCAGACCTATATATTCTTTAGATGGTGATAAACTTATGAATATTATGGTAGATATAAATGGTACTAAAGGTCCAAATATTGCAGGCAGAGATTTCTTTTTTATATACGTTTATAATAATGGAACATTAGATGATAGAGGTACGAGTGCTCCTTTAACTACAGAAGTAAGAGAAACATTATTCACTTCGTGCAAAAATGGTACAACCGTGTATGGTTGTTTCGGAAAAATCCTGAACGACAACTGGCAAATGACTTACTAGAGGGCAGGAAGCTCAGAAGGCAGGAGGTTACTTCTGTCATGCTGAACTTGATTCAGCATCTATCAATTTAATTAACATTGATAGATTCCGGATCAAGTCCGGAATGACGTAAAAGTACACAGATCGCGCAACTCTTTGGTTTTATGCTCATTACTTCGCTTCAAAACAATGTCGTGCGCGATGACATATTGTGAATAACAAACCCACGTCATTGCGAGGAGTTTACGACGAAGCAATCTAGCAACAATTTATGTCATCCTGAACTTGATTCAACGCGAAGCCTTACCCATCAGCGCAATCACTCGCAATAGCTCGCGAGCGCTGAATGTGCAGGATTTATCAATGTTAATTATAATATAGGTATTTAAACCAAATGGATAGATTCCGGGTCAAGCGGATTTTTGGTAGGGCGAAAGCCCGTAAGTTGGAGCAAAATCACACTTTTGCGACAACCCAAATAATCCAAGACAGCGAAGCCGAAGCAATCCAGCTTATAACAAAATCAGAGATTTTGAAAAAAGTAGTCGATTCAGGATGACAGAATAAAAATGTCATTACGCATAGTGCATCTTGAGATGATTGTTGCACTTTATGGGTGTAGATGTGATAAAAACATTATGCAGAATTGTTGTCTTTTTAAATTCCCCCGCGTACGTTGCATTCCAATAATATCTTCGCGTCTCACATGGAGCAGATCCAAACATCATGTTTGGCTACTGGTCGCTTTCAAACTGGTCTTTTTCTTTCATTAGCCTTGCAAAATCAGACGGCTTTATGCTCTGTACAAACTTTTTGAACTCTTGCGATTCTTCCTCATCTTTGGCAGAATCTGTAGAGACAGAACCGTTGGAAAGTACGTTTGCCGTAACGAATATCGGAGCGTCAACCCTTATGGCAACCGCAATAGCATCAGAAGGACGCGCATCTACTTCTACTACATTTCCGTCTTTATCCGTTAAAAATAATGTTGCATAATAAGTTTCTTTTTCAACATCATTAATCTCAATTTTATCAAGTGTATAACCCGTTTTTTCTATAAGATTAATTACTAAATCGTGAGTCATAGGACGTGTCACGGAAAGATTTTCAATTTTTCTTATTATAGCGCTTGCTTCTGCAGAGCCAATCCAAATAGGAAGGGCTTTTCTGTTTTCTTTATCGTGTAATACAACAATCGGCGAACCTGTTCTTGTATCAAGGGCTATACCCATAACTTTCATTTCTATCATTCTTTTCATTACAGCTTACGATTTTCGTAATGCCGCCTTTCATTTATTTTCGTTAGTTTCACTCACTGCCTTATTATCGGCTTTATTTTGTAAATGCATTCGGAGCTTTGCTCCTCGCACCTATTTTGCTTTACAGACTGTCAATTTTTCCCTACAATAGCTGTCAACGGAGAAGATGCGCTTGCGATTTCTTTAACAGGCATTCTTCCCGCTTCAAATGCAGCGCGTCCTGCTTGAACGCCTAATTTGAATGCTTCTGCCATTTTAACAGGATTTTGCGATTTTGCAATTGCTGTATTGATTAAGCAAAAATCAGCCCCATGTTCCATAACCAATGAGGCATCCGACGGAACTCCAATTCCTGCGTCAACAACAACAGGAATATTTGCCTGTTCAATAATTATTTTAATATTTTCAAGAGTCTTTATGCCTTGACCTGAACCGATAGGAGATGCAAGAGGCATAATCGTCGCGCATCCGATTTCCTCAAGACGTTTTGCCAGAATAGGATCTGCGTTTATGTAAGGAAGCACGACAAATCCGTCATTAACAAGGATTTTTGCGGCTTCTAAAGTTGCAATGGGGTCAGGCAAAAGATATTTAGGATCAGGAATAACCTCTAACTTAATCCAGTTATTAATACCCATTGCTCTTGATAAATTTGCTACACGCACCGCTTCATCAACAGTTGCGCAGCCTGCAGTATTTGGCAGTATCCAGTATTTATCGGTATCAATATAATCCATCAAACCTTCATGACCGGGCGCATTCATATCAACTCTGCGAATAGCAACGGTTACAATTTCCGCCCCGCTTGCTTTATGAGCATCCTGCATAATTTGGTAGTTATCAAATTTCCCTGTTCCGACCATTAAACGTGAACTAAACTCTTTACCTGCAATTGTTAATGTCATAATTTCTCTCCTATACTTATTTTTTATTATAATCATAAAATATTTTTTTTTAAACCTCTTTCAAAAAAAATTTTTTATGATAGAATGGGTATATTCAGTTGGGATTCATTCCGGCGTGAAAGTAAGAATAAATACGGAGAACTGGCCGAGTGGCTGAAGGCGGCACCCTGCTAAGGTGTTAGGTGGGTTTACCCTGCCTCGAGAGTTCGAATCTCTCGTTCTCCGAACTTAAAAAGAGACAGATACATCTGTCTCTTTTTAAGTTTTTATGATGGATTCAAACTCGAGAAGAGAGTTTGAATGTGACGACAAACAAGGTGAGGAACGAGCCATAGTTTGACGAGTACAAAATACAAATTCGCAGCGAAAGCATAGCGAATTTAGTGTTGTTGCCTCGTTCTTTGAATTAATACTTAACATGTAATGTATTAGTTTAATATTTGTGATACTGTGGTTACAGATAACATATCTCCATAATGTAACTTTAACTCTTTTTGCATTTTGGCAAGTAAAAGAGTATTTAAAAACAAAAGGAAACATTATGACTACCCCAACATTTGAACAGTTACATTTACATGAGTTTATTCAGAAAGCCATTTCTGATTTAAGTTTTGAAACTCCATCCCAAATCCAATACGAAGCTATTCCAAAGATAATGGCAGGCGAGGATATTATTGCAATGGCACCTACAGGAAGCGGCAAAACTATAGCATTTTCTATACCTGCCCTGCAAAAAATAGATACAAGTTCTAAAAACATTCAGATTTTAATTCTTTGCCCGACCAGAGAATTAGTTATTCAGGCGCACAAAGAAGTCGAAAAATTAACAAAGTATAACGAAGATATTGCATCTGTGTCAGTATATGGCGGACAGCAAATTGAAAAACAATTCAATGCGCTTCAAAGAAATCCGCAAGTCCTAATCGCAACTCCGGGAAGGCTTATGGACCATTTAAACCGCGGATCTGTTAGTTTAAATGAAATTAAAATCGCTGTACTTGATGAAGCTGATGAAATGCTGGATATGGGATTTAGAGAAGATCTTCATGTCATTCTTGAACAAACAAATAGTGAACGACAAACTGTTTTATTTTCCGCAACTATGGAAAAAAATATTATGGAAATCGCAAAAAAATTCCAAAAGTCCCCAATAGTAATTGATGTAATGGACAATTTAAAAAGTATTCCTGACATTGAACAGTTCTACATGGAATTAGTCGAAAAAGACAAACCGGAATTAATTACAAGATTGATTGATATGCATATGCTTAACCAGACGCTCATATTTTGCAATACAAAAAGTAATGTTGATAAACTGGTTGAAAACTTGAAAGCAAGAGGGTTTAGAACAGACGCAATCCATGGAGATTTGAACCAATCTCAGCGTGAAAAAGTAATGAGAGGATTTCAAAAAGGTACAATTAAGATTCTTGTAGCTACTGATGTTGCAGGAAGAGGTATTGATGTTAAAAACCTTGATGCTGTTTTTAATTATGATTTACCTAGAGATGATGAGGATTATATTCACAGAATAGGCAGGACAGGACGCGCAGGCAGTTCAGGTAAGGCTTTTACTTTTATTTCAAGAGGTCAAATCAATGCGCTTAAACGTATTGAACGAGCTAACGGTTTTAAAATTTCAAAAAAAGAATGCCCGACTATAGCAGAACTTGATAATATCAGATTTATTAAACATCTAAATGAAATCAAGGAAATAGTATTTCATGCGGATTTAGAAGAATACAAAACAAGAATTCAATCAATTATACAAGAAAATATTTCTGAACTTGATATTGCTGCTGCCTTGTATAAAATGTTAAATAAAAAAGAACAGATGAAAATAAACAGAAGATTTGTCATCGAAGAATCCACATTTGAGGAAAGAGATACAAATTCTAAAAAATCACACAATAAACGAAGACAAACTTCCCCATTTGGTTCAAAGAAAAAATCTAATGAAAACGTATTTGAGTTTAAAACCCGCAATAAAAAATCAAGCTTTAAAAGAAAAAAAAGAGAATATTCATAGAGAATTTAGCTCTCAGCATAATAATCCCAGAACTTAAAAGAGGCAGAATATATTTGTCTCTTTTAAGTTTTTGTGATGAATTTAAACTCGAGCAGAGAGTGAGAAGCTGACAATTATCAATATAATTTTTTCTAAATTTATATGTCTTATCGGGTATGTTTAAATATTTTATCCTTTGTTATAATCCTTTCCAAAAGGAGAGTTTTATGAATAAATTAACGATTATTTTAGCTGCATTACTTATATTTTTATCAGGAGTTTTTGTTTTTGCAAATAATAATAAAAATA
>Ga0153920_1001371_pt1 | contig 10232 bp, 10 predicted proteins | sample TSNJ004MetaG_FD_104713 | JGI IMG/M metagenome (GOLD analysis project Ga0153920, IMG submission 104713) | Attine ant fungus gardens microbial communities from New Jersey, USA - TSNJ004 MetaG | ecosystem: Host-associated > Fungi > Mycelium > Unclassified | place: USA: New Jersey, Brendon T. Byrne...
TGTATAAACGACATCTTTTGTGGTCAGGGTCGATCCATCATGAAACTTAACGCCTTCTCGCAAACTGATATGGAAGTTGCCATCATCATCATAATAAAAATCTTTAGCTAAGAGTCCTTTAATCTCACCAGTATCAATATCGAATTCTAAAATGGAATCGTATACATTATAGCTCGTTGTAACTTCGTTTGAAATGACCGGATCAGCAGGTCTAAGGAACTCTGTATTGCCGTAAATGATTGTGTCTTTTGGAGTTTTCTTAGTCACGGTTCCATTGTTCGTTGTTCTATAAATATCATTTGTTCCTGACATCCATGGTACGCTTTTATATTCGAGAACTGTAATGCGTTCTAATTCTGACTGACGTGAATGCTCGCCTGACGTGGCCCCCGTCGTTGATGATGATGGAGCGGTGGGAATATTAGACGCAGTTGACGAGCCGCAAGCGCTTAATGAAACAATAAAAATGAGTACAAGTAATAGAGCTATTGCTTTGGTTTTCTTTCTCATAAGAAGTTTCCTTTCTTTTTGTTTCTCCAGCTGTTACTCAAGCTCATCAGTTTGTATATATTTTATCGCGATTATCTCCGGCCAATTCTCACTGCAGTTCATATATGAATGGCATAATAAAACTGCCCGCCCGCTCTCTTCATCGCCCCCTGATATTCTGGTAGGCATTATAACGTAATTATTCAGCAATCTCAATATATTTCGCCATTATTGCGGTTGAACTATTAGAAGCCGAATACAAGCTGAGACATGATATTACCAAGCACAATTAAGACTATAGTAGGCAACAAATTACGCTTTACCAAATCCATGGTCTCAACTTCTAACGTTCCGGCAACAAGCAAGTTTACACCGCTGATTGGAACTATCGCCCTTGCCAGCGTCGTTGATGAAACAAACGTCAACCCGCCCAATATCTGGTCAACGCCATATGATTTGCATACAGCAACGAAAGCCGGGCTGAGAGTCGCGAGAGTCGCAGTCGAGTTCGCCGTGACAACAACAAATATTGCGCCTAATGCACCGAAAGTCAACGATGTCAAAAGGAATGGCATTCTCATACCTACCATAGCCTTCGCCAGTATGTCGATGCCTCCTACCATTGCCATAGCCGTTCCAAATACAGATGCAAGCGACATTAGTACAACTACGGTGTAAAACGTTGAACCCATGGATTCAAACATGGTTTTTGAAGCGGCAAAGACCTCACGCGGTTTTCTGGTTCTGATAATCTCAACAACAAAAGCTATTAAAAATGAAAAGAATCCAGCGGCGGGAACTTGCATAATAATAGTTCCGATTCCCATATCTGAAAAGAAAATCGCAAAGAAAACAGGCAGCAGCGGCAAGAGCGCGTAAAAAACAGGCGCGTCTACTTTTTCCGCCGCAACCGCCACTCCTTTCTCTTTTACAGGTAAAGTACCATTTTTACGGTCTAAGTACCAGTAATATACCGCTCCGACTATCGCCATTAAAACAATCAGTATTGGATAGACTTGCAACTGCCCGCGGAAAGCGTCAATCACCGTTCTGCCATCGTCGATATTACTTATATAAATCGCAAGGGAGCCAGGCGCCGGTCCGATATCAATACCTGTAGCCAGTGAAAGCGCCGCCGCAGAGGTGAGTTTATTTATACCGCAGCTAACCAATATCGGATAAAAAGCCCCCATCATTAGCGCTGCGGTGCCGGTTGAGGAGGGGATCGCGATGCGCATTGCTTGTGAAATTATAATGGTTAATCCAACGATCAAATACGGACTCTTTAGTTTTTTTAGAGGTTCGGACAGCAGGCTGGCAAGTTTATCTGAAGCCTTAATCTTACGCATATAGGCAGCGTAGCCTACCATAGTTACAATCAATACACCGTTAGATGTAAAGGTTCGACCAAATTGGGCTGCTACATACTGGAATATGTCCAGGTACATATTGCCGCCAGTATCATCGCCAAGTATACTGGTATTTGTCACAAAGGCGTGTACCACAAGAACAGCAACAGTTATCACGAAAACCGTCATTTGTGGATAGAATTTTTTTAACAACGCAAACAACAGAACCGCGGCGATGAGAATACTTAATAATACGTTTATCATCACATAATCTCCAATCCCTAATATTGTGATTGGTTTTATCACCAAACCACTTATCTAATCTACAGCAATTCCTCTTGAACGATTAAACGGCATTCCTTCTTTAACGTTTTATTATAATTCTGATTTAATGGTTATCGCGAGATACTCTGCGGTTTCCGACCCATCATTTCTTACTGAATGCTTTCTTTCGTCCGTGTAATCATATACATGTGTATCTCCTTTTTTTAGGATTGCATCCTCTTCGCCTTCTACGTTAACAATTATTTCGCCATCTATTACATAGAAGATCTCAATCTCATTTTTGTGACTGTGCATACCAACCGATACGCCAGGTTTAAAAACAAGCCGGGACATTCGTTTCAAAGGCGCATCCGTGTACGGAATAGCATTGAATCTCTCGACAATTCCCGTTCCTCCTTGCATGTTAGGCATTTCTTTTTTGTTAAGATCCTCGCTCCTATAATTCATTAACGAACCCTCCTATTTTATACCGAATGGGTTAATTCCTTCCTACAAGTAGCAGGCTTTAATAGAAAACTATTGATAGATCCACTCTGATTAATACTTTATGATTCGCATTACCAAACCGTATAGCCGCCATCAATCACATAGTTAGCGCCTGTAACATACGTGGAAAGATTGCTGGCGAGGAAAAGCACAATGCCCATAATCTCATTCAGGTTTCCTACGCGGCCTAATGGGATGAGTTCATGGTTGCGACTTAGGCGCTTTCTTTGCGCCTCATTATGTAATCCAGAGATGATCGTGCCTGGGCTGATGCAGTTGCACCGGATATTGCGGTCTGCGAAATTTATCGCAATGGACTTTGTCAGATGGATGACCGCCGCTTTTGTAGTCGGGTAAGACATCGAGTGATTACCCATTATGCCGTCAAAGCGCTTATTGATGACGAGCCCTGACATAGAAGCCGTATTGATGATCGAACCACCATGGCCTTGATCACGCATAATCATCGCGCTCGTGCGGTCTACCAGCATCATACCTGTTATATTGACATCCAGTTCGCGCTTCCAGTCTTCAAGCGGTACTTCAACAGGAATAGGAGCTCTTGTAGGGCGGCCGGCGTTTGAAAATACAATGTCCAGCGTACCGAACTCTTTTACGGTTTCGCCAAGCATACGTTTGACATCGTCTTCGTTCGATACGTCACCCAACGCATAGCTCGCTTTGCCGCCATACCGATTGATGATCGCCTGAGTATGTTCTTTGAGATCCGCTTCGCGTTCTGGTATGTCCATCAGCACGATATTGGCGCCAACCTCTGCCATGCCTGCAGCGGCGGAACGGCCTAGTCCACCAGCGCCGCCGGTTATGAACGCAGTTTTTCCCTTAAGCGACATCATATCGTAGATGCTTTTTAGTTCCGGAATTTTCAGGGGGTTATAGTTGTCAACGACTTCATTTATAGCTTTATCCATTTCGAAAGTTACCTCCTCTATGCTGCAAAATGATTTATAGGCTCAATCAATAGTTTGTACTAAAGCCCGCTGCTTGAGGAAGAAGTTGACCCATTCATGAAATAAAACGCTGAGTCAAATCTTGTCTAACAGAGCTTTGTTTTTGGCGCGGACGCTTTCGTCAATCTCATCTCTGCTCATGCGGAGCTGTGGGATAGATGTTCCATATCCGATTTCCGGGAGACCATCTTCAAAACCTTTAAAGATACCATCAACAAGATCATATACAGATACGCCATCCGCCTTCATGTCTGTGTTTGCGTCCTTATCACTGCTGCCCAAATTGGTTTTGGCAGAGCATGGAACAACTTCTATGACTTCGATCCCCGTTCTTGCAGTCAACATGCGCGTGGACAGAGTCCAGGAGTGCAGGGCTGCTTTTGCAGCGCAGTAAATCGGAGCGTTGATCCTTGGAACGAACGCCAGGCCAGAGGTGACGTTAACGATTGCCGCATATTCTTTTTTAGCAAAATGGGGCAAAAACTGAATGGTGAGGTCAAATGGCGCTTCAATATTAACGGCGACCTCCATTTGATAGAAGCTCCAAGGTTTATCCATTGTCATGAGATTCATATCTCTTTGCACTTGCATCCCGGCGTTGTTAAACAGCATGTTTACATCAGGGAACTCGCTCAGTACCCAGTCAACCAGGGCTTTTCGCTCCTCTGAGCTGCTGAGGTCCGCTATACGCGCATTTAGCTCAGGGAATTCGCGTTTGATTTTTTCATATTTTTTTTGACTACGTCCGCATATAATTACTTTGTTTCCCAGCTTTAAAAATCGCTTTGCCATCTCAAGCCCGATTCCATCGGTTCCGCCAGTAATAAGCATAGTATTGCCTGATAATCTCATTAATCGAATTCCTTTCTAAATCTCACTTAGCACTTTAACAGTACCTTGGGATAGATTGATTTTTCAAACAAATCGAATGCTTCGAGAGCATCGGCCAGCGGCACTATTTTACCTATTACTTTCTCCATTTGCATTCGTGGGATAAGCTCTATTGCCCTCGGAAATAGAATCGTCGCGCCGCGCGAGGTCTGCACAGATCCCTCAAGCATATAAAGATCATGGAGATTCAGCGGCAACTCATATGTAGGAGGGTATACGGCGAAATACGAAATTTTTCCGTCTATCGCTATGGATTTTGTACATGGCAGCGCGGCATGGGAGGAGCCTGACGCCTCAAATACGTGATCAAAGCCGCGGCCGTTGGTTATCTCCTTAGCCCGCTTTGCTACATCTTCGTTAAACGGGTCAATAACGTACTGTGCGCCCATTGACAGCGCAACATCCCGCCTTTCAGCGGAAGGTTCGCTTACAGTGATCTTCGCGCCGCCGGAAAGAATGATCAAGTTGAGCAAAATCAGCCCGATTCCGCCGGCTCCCGACAGCATTACAGTCTCCCCGTGTTTAACCGAAGCAAGATCCATCATCCTGATACAGCACGCCGTGGGTTCTACCAGTGAATAGCTTTTTAAATCGGCATCATCCGGTATTTTATGCGTAACGGTAGCACTCCTTATCACATATTCTGCAAAAGCGCCGTCTCCCCACGCTTTTTCGCAACGCCCCACTTTGCCTCTTTTACACGATGCGCACATGCCGCATGCAGACTTGGGGCTAAATACTACTTTATCACCGACTTTAATATCGCTTTTTTCCGTGCCAGGGCCAAGTTCCACGACGATTCCCGCCGCTTCGTGCCCAATAGATCGCGGTGGCTTCCGCCCTCCCATAATGCCTTGTGTTATACTGTGAACGTCTGTCGCGCAAAGTGCGGCGTATTCAACTTTAATCTTTATTTCGCCATAGCCAGGACTGGGTTCGGGTACATCTCTTACCTCAAGTTGACTCAACAGATTGCTTTTGTCGCCTTCAACATGCCAAACTTGTTTCATAATACACTCACCTTTCTTTATTACTTATTTTTTTATTGTAAATAAGGGTAATGCCATTTTTGAATAACTACAGCATTTCCTTTACAGCCGCGATTGTATCTGCTAATCCATAGCCGTATTTGTTGCGTAAATCATCGGAGTTACCAAATCCCGGGTAGGTCTGCGGAATACCCAAACGCTTAAACTCTTTGGGCATAACGCCATTATCCATCAATACGTCACACACTGTACTCGCAAGCCCACCGTACTTCATGTGATCTTCCAGCACGACGATGCCTTTCGTCTCATTCGCCGCACTAAGGATTGCTTCTTCGTCCACCGGCTTGATTGAAAACATATCCAACAACCTGATATCAATGCCTTCTTTTGACAGCTCTTCCGCAGCCTTCATCGCCTGAAACATCATATCTCCGTGAGCCATAATGGTTATGTCCTTCCCCTTGCGCGCCGTAATCGCTTTACCGATCTCGTACTTGACGCTGCCGGGTTCGTACAACAACGTGTCCTTCTTCCACGCCGCCATACGAAAATACATGGGTCCAGGATAATCTATGCTAAGCCGCATTAATTCACCGATCATTTGCGGATCGCCTATGGACAATACCGTCATGTTTGCTATTGATTTCAGAATCGCTATATCTTCCATTCCATAATGCGTCGAACCAGCGCTTGACAACAATCCGCCGCCACTATAGGACATCAAGCGAACAGGCAAGTTCTGATAGCATACTGCCGTCCGAACCTGCTCACATGCGCGCATCGACAAGAATTGAGCCGGACCTAACACGAAAACCACATGGCCTTCCAATGCCAGCCCCGCCGCTGTGCCTATGCAGCCTTGCTCGGCTATGCCAACATCTATAAATCGGTCGCCATAGCTTTCGATAAACTTTTTTGATCCTACTCCGCAGTCCGACACGACTAAGAATACATTGTCGTGTTTTCCCCCCAGCTCGTACAACGTATCGCCAAATACTACTCCTCCAGTTAATTTAGCTCCAGCAGCAACGGATGTCATTACACAACACTCCTTTCCAGCTCCCATGCTTTTTCAACTTCTGCTGTTGCGACCTCCCATTGCTCTTTGCTCAACGAACCCGAATGCCACCCCAAATTTTTTTCCATGAACGAAATGCCCTTGCCCTTGATGGTATTGCATATCAATACCGTTGGCATCTGTGAATCATATGCCGGAAGCGTATTAATCGCATCTACTATCGAACTCATGTCATTGCCGTCCGCTATCTCTATCGCATTCCAGTTGAACGCTCGCCATTTATCCGCATATGGATCCATATTCATATACGTGCCGTCAAATTGCGTCATGAACTGTTTGTTCCTGTCAATAACTGCGACCAGATTACCCAGCTTATATGAGCCGGCCGTATTCGCGGCCTCCCATACCATGCCTTCAAACGTCTCTCCGTCTCCAAGCATGCAGAACACGCGATGAGTTTTCTTTTGCTGCCTCGCTGATATTGCCATGCCTACCGCCATTGCGAAGCCTTGACCCAGCGACCCCGACGAAGTTTCAATCCCAGGCAAATGCACCTTGCACGGGTGCGTGCCGAACGCGCTGTCCAGCTTCCCATACGTCTTTACGATCTCGTCGAAATCAAAAAATCCACGCAACGCCATCGTTATGTACATGCACGCCGCTGCATGCCCCTTGCTCAGAACAAAGCGGTCCCTAGTCGGCGACTTGATATCTTTGGGGTTTATATTCATCCCATAGTGATACAATGCGACAATAGCCTCCACCATCGATAAGCTGCCTCCGAGATGCAAGATTCCTGAATACGATTCGGATAGATCGAGTAGCATTTTACGAACCTTGAAGGCAATTTCTTTCAAGCGTAACACTTCATTTTGATCAGCCATATTTTTTTCTCGCCCTTTCCTTTCATATTTTACAATTTTGTTAAATAAATTTTAACACTATGCAATAATAGCTGCATTTCAAATACGGCATAAATCTATGCCATTTGCTATTGAAACGATTTATATTGTCTAGTATAATTAATGCAAATGCTGTAAAAATCACAATTATCTCAAGACAAATAATGTATTCCAATAGCAGGCACAACAAGTAGGAGGGAATGCTATGAGACTTGATTTAGTTAAAGAATTTATACTGCTTTCCCAAGTAAAAAATTATTCCAAAGCAGCGGATATGTTATATCTGGATCAATCTGTATTAAGTAAACATATGTCTAAATTAGAAAATGAATTGCAGTCAAAGTTATTTATACGCACTTACCCACTTGAGCTAACGGATGCGGGAGCGTTTTTTTTAAAAGCAATAAGCCCGATAATGGCAGACCTTGATGTTGTTATCAACAAAACAAAACTTATTGAAAATGGCTATATTGGAGAGCTTAATGTTGGCATTCTTTATTATGCAAAAGAACAGATTATCTCTTATATTAAAATATTTGAAATGAAATATCCTAAGATAAAGCTTAACTATTTTCTTCAAACGCCTAACGAGCTGATGAATGCTATACTTCGTGATGAAATTGATATTGCGAGGGTCCATATGATAGATGATGAAAAAAACGCTTTATTATTGCCTTTTGAAACCCATAGAATCCATACCGGGAAGCTGACTGTGCTTGTTCACACTGATAACAAACTTTCTTCAAAGCGAGAAATACATATTTCTGATGTGCAAAACGAAAATTGTATAGTAGTTGACGACAATTATTATCGTCAATATTTTCGCAGCATTGCATTGATTGCATCAAAATATGGTGTAGTGCTGAAAAAGGTAACTTTTGTGCCGACATATGAAGATTATTTATTTAAAATTCTGTTGAATCAAGGTATAGGTTTTGGTACAGATAATACAAAAACATTACTGAACAGAAATATAGTTCGGTTGAGTATTTTTGAAGAAGATTTTACGTATTCTCGCTATCTTATATGGTGCAAGTCAAATCAGAATCAAGCTATATCCAAATTTGTTGATTTGTTTAAATGATTGAAACATATAAGAAGATGACGCCATCACGGAGCTATATAATACTGGCTTATATGCCGCAATGGAAAAAGAAGAGACTAAGGTGTGGCAATATAGTACAGAAAAGCTTTATAATATTTTCTTAAATGAAAAAATGACCGGCAAACTAGAATTGCCTGAATATTAATGAAAGAATAGAGTTGAGGTGAAAATATGAGTCCTACAATGGAGTTTAAGATTTTTTGTCTGGAGAGCTATAAGACGGCTCACAATCTTAACGGAGCAGCGGCAGTTAATATATTTAAAAAATATAATATATTTGATTATATTACATCGTTTTATGATGTATTGCACTCTACCGGTCAACAGTATATAGTTGAAGACATTGACCTGTTTATCAAGGCTCGTCAACCTATGTAGCTAATGGGAATCGAGAACAATTGCAGAGGATTGTACAAAATAGTCCGAAAATAAAATCATGCACAAGTTTGATTAGAAGAAATTACCAGGATTCATAAGATGAAAAGGATTACCATGAGTTGAAAATTTATTAATCATGGTAATCCTTTTAATCCTTTTAATCCTTCTAATCCTGGTAATTTCTGCGTACAAAAAGCCTAACCTGAATAATTACCCATATAAGCCGCCAGTTCCTTGTCGGCTTGAATTTGATTTATGCGCCAGAATCCATCTTCTTTTGCTATGGCTAATTTTGCGTAATAGCTATCCCAAAAGCCCGTTGACGCTACCGTATTAATCTTCACATCAATCAGAACGCTGCCGTCCTTTAAATCCTCTTGCTTCACTATATCGTAACTATCTACCCACGGACTCGACACACCCGTAACCCAATTCGGGTTATTTTTTTCCAGGATCTCGGCATAGGATTTTTTTAGTTTTTTCGTCATTACAATATACTGCATAGCGCCGCTTCTGTGCTCTAAACCGCGTGCCCATATGTCAGCGGCGTCTTTTGGAGAGGAAGCACCGACCTCGTCGGTTGCATCCATCAAAAGCTCGCTGCGTACTTTATAAGGGTCGATTACGTCCGGCTCCGGCCGAATAATTTGATTTTCCTCGTACACAATTCCAAAAACCGGTATACCTCTTGAATGGGGCGCTATGGTAACTTCCTGAAAAAAAATATTGACCGCGAACCGTGTCATATAAAAATTCTTAGGATCAAAATACTTTGCGGTAAGCTTTTCATAATCATCAAAGTAGTTCGCGTTTGCGTTCGGGTCTTGTTTTATTTGTATCGCAATTTCTTCATTAACTTTCTTTAATATATAGTCTTTTAAGTGTTTTTTCGCGGGAAACAACTCGTTCAGTCCAATCTCCCTGCCTGTTTTCACATCCCAGCTTTTAGCCGTTTCATATGTTGTCCCGTTAGCGCCGCCTGTATATTGATATTGGTCAAAATACAGGGAAAGTACGTAGTTTTTATTATAGGGAACGTAATAAACCGAAGTAAATTCATATTCACGAAAAGGTAAATCATTGGCAACAGAGTCGTTATAGAACTGCGCGGCTTTTGTGTAAAGGTCTACTTCACAATGCTCCGCCAGGGAGTAGGCTTGATTTCGGTAATACCGGTTCAACCAGCCTATAAAGCGCTGAAATACAGTAGATGTAAAACGCGGGTACTTGATTGAGTACTTTAAAACGGGTGTATCCTTGTAGATAATTTCATTTGCAAGTTCAATTTCTTTTACAAAAATTTCTTTGTTTCCCACTTGAAACACCTCCATATACTTTAATATATGAAGGCTTCTAATCCTGGTACCAA
>Ga0153920_1001372_pt1 | contig 10232 bp, 10 predicted proteins | sample TSNJ004MetaG_FD_104713 | JGI IMG/M metagenome (GOLD analysis project Ga0153920, IMG submission 104713) | Attine ant fungus gardens microbial communities from New Jersey, USA - TSNJ004 MetaG | ecosystem: Host-associated > Fungi > Mycelium > Unclassified | place: USA: New Jersey, Brendon T. Byrne...
AATTTGCTGTTTAAACATCACAATCTGTTTACAATAATGATTGAACTGACTTCTGAGCCTTGCTGCCATGAAGCGTAAGACGGAGGTGTGGATTATGTAATGTACTAGCCCTCTCGGGGCTGAAATCGCTCGCACGGTTACTGGAACCCTCTGAGCGTGCAACAATTTGTTATCCCTGAGCTCATTCTTGAAAATATATCCGTCACCTACAAGTAGAAAAAAAATAAATATTACTAGAAAAGATTACAGGTGAGAGTTAGATGTTATATCCTATATTATGTCGTTCTGTATCAGAATAGACGACCCCAGCTTACATCATCGCAACACTATCGTACAGAACGGCGTGAAAGCCGGCTAGTCACAACATTCTTCCGTCGCGAATCTGCGAGGGGAGGAGGGGGAGGCAACGAAGTTCTTTTCGAGACAAAAGTTTTCTTCTGTGGTAGAGGTCGAAGTGATTCAACGATTGACTGCCGCCTGTTTGGCACAATGTGTGGAATCTGAGAATCTGGGCTATCGTGAGGTGTAACCATAGAGGAAGTGCTTGATGTAGGTGATCTGGAGGTGATCTGGAGAACGGGCGTGGAGTCTTGGAGAGGCATACTTTCCTGAGCCAGCTCACTGAAGTCATGACCCTCATCTTCATCTAAGCCAACCCCGGCAAGATGCGTAGCACTCTGTTTGGGTATCGAGCCCTCATTTGCCCTTTTGCGAAGGAGGGCTTCCCGATTCTTGGTCAGGTCCCAATGATCGACGTACTTCCACGTTTTCTTCTGTGGGGTCTTTCCAGTAGGTACATCAGGCTGTGTCCCATACTCTACAAGTTTCTTCGTGGTGGCGTGCACTGACTCTATATCACGATTGAGACTATTGTGGTGGTTTAATGAGGCCTCCGAAAAGGAAGCGGTCTAGATCGTCAATTGTCAGTTTTGCTTGGGAAATTTGAAGATCTGGAACATACTTCTGTCCTGATGGTATTGAAAGCGATGCCCAGATTATTCGAGCTGGAAGCAAGAGCACTCTGGAGTCGTCCATAGTTGGACTCAGTCTCCTTACCCAGTGTTTCTGTTGTATCGAGCCTGATTCGCTTCGCCCTCGAGTGATGGTCAAATGCTAGATAAAAGATGAATATGGGGTCTTAAAACGGCTTCGAGAAGACATACCCTCAGAAGTGGATGCTGCATATGCTGACGTCCGATCCGTTACCCAGGCAGTATGTGATGAAATCGAGGTCGATAGTTGATCACGCAGTTTTTGTGCCGCTTTGCGGTGAGTCAATTTCGTTTGTTCCAATGTCTGTGATAACATGAGTAGTAATTCTGGCTTCAGGCCATGTTCTTACCTTGAAGGTGCCATCGCGATTTCGCTTTGCGGAGGCACCCTGGCCATGGAGATTTGTCTGGGTAGAGGTCCCAGCGTCAGTCATCTGTCCAACTACCCGATTGTGCTGTTCCAAATACAGCTCTAACACGTTTTGTGCTTCAAGGTTCTGGTCCCGTAGATCATTCATGTTTACTTCCAATCGTGAATGGTGCTCATTCATGAACCCATCTAACATCTCCGACATATTGTGCAGCAACACCCCCTTGGCCCTATCTGCTTTGACCTTTTCACTCTTGAGCATTCTAATAAGGGCTTCATTCTGTTCTCGAAGGCGCACGATTTCGGTTTGTGCAGCTTCATTTGTTAGCTGTCGTGTTAGCTCTAAGGAGGTCAATCCGTCTTTGATGTATCCTTGAATTTCTTGCAGGACAAATTCAAGAACGGAATGAACGTCGTTGAGTGCCTTTTCCACTGCCACTGTCCCGTTCTGGCTTGTCATTTCGAGCTCATCGCATATCGAAGAACTGTATGACATGAGATTAGCACCCCAAGAGACGAACTCGCTCTTGAATGTTGTTTGCATGCCAGCTAGGGCATCGCGAATCACTTCAAGAGCCTCTGATTCCGTCGTGTTGTGGTGTTGGATTGTTTGAAGAGTGATTTGAATATGGGATAGTTGTTCAACAATGATCTGAGATTGTGTCGACAATTTTTCAATCTCGGTTTCCCCAACTTCCTTCGCCGCCGCCTGGAGTTGAGTCGTAACTTCTACCGTACATCGAGAGAGTTCGTCAAGCTTCTTAGAAAGACGGTTTGTCAGAGATGACAGTGTCTCCCCGCATTCAGCAACGGCGCTAGAGTTAGAATCGAAAACGCCGGATTTTCTTTCTGACAAATGAACAACTCTTCGTCAGCTAGCAATAAGAAACGTAGGCTCATACAGACCCAGCTTCCTGAAAAGCCCACTAATGTCACGTAAGCTCTCTGCTGCAATATTCTTCAATCCTTCGGCCACCGAATTCAGCCGTACCTCCGTGTTTTTGTGTGCCTGGCATACCACAACCTCATCATCTAGAGCGGCCCTGGTCTCTGACAGCTGTCCTTCTGTATGATTGAGTGCCGCTGTAGTCCTCTCTAACTTGCTTTTCGTGACCTTGAGTTCCTCGTCTCGTTTCATCAGGAGTCCGATACTCTGCTCAAATTCTTCTCTTACTGCCCTCAACTGGCCTTCAACAATTTCAATCTGTCTCTTGGCCTCTTGTAACTCTGTCTGCCTGAGTTCCTGCTCGGCGTTCAGCTCGTTCCAGCTTTCCTCCGAAAAGAAGATCCCGTTTTTCTCTCGTGCTGCAAGGAGATCATGCTTGAGCCGCTCAATCTCGGCGATATATTCTTTGAGGAGGCCGTTCCGTGTCATACGCTGATTAACCTCGGGTTTGTTACGGATGGACTTGGCACGAAGAGCGTAGTCCAAAGTTGAGAGAGTCTCCTCCATGTTCGAGCGCGCGGGAGATATTGTCGCAACGATGCAGGTTTTGGTTCGACCGCCGAGTGAATCTTGAAGAAGGCGGGTTAGTTTGGATTCACTGTAGGATGTAAGTATATGCGTCTAATCGGAAGGTTGAACGTCCTACCGATACGGTACATGGGCTGCGTTGTCAACTAGAGCATTGATGACACGCCCAAGAGTTAGAAGACTCTGATTTATCATCCCAGCTTCCCGAGCTCTCTTGTTTTCAGCGCCTGATCGCCCAATGTTTTCAGAACCGGCAAGATCAACGAGGTTCATCTTGCCAACTTTGAGCAGATCATCTCCGATATTGGAGGTCTCCTTAACATGAACGGTGATAGAAAATATTGAGTGTGAGCGACTTGAGTGGTCGTTGAATCGGGTAGCAGCAATTTGTCGTCGCTCGCTACCTTTGTTCAAGAGAGCTAAAGCGTCCTTGCAGTCTTTGACTGCCGTTTCTTCCAAGCCCTGAATAAAGACACCCTTTTTCCCTGCGTCATCGAATATTTTGAGTTCTGCAGCCTTCTCCTTGCCACTAATGCCCATGGGCTGGGTTGAACTAGTCGGGGGAGAGAAATCGGATGCAAGTAGATCCCGTAATTCTTCGTTGTAGAGTTCAATATAGGATATCTTGACGCTGTAGTCAGCCTTTGAAGTTTCAAGGGAGTGGAACAGGCGAAAGAGGACCCTGGGAATCATCCCTGCGTCTGGCGAGGGATTACCCATAGGGGTTGGCTTCAGGTCCCCATGCATAGTGTATCTAGGTAAAATATTGAAATGAGGATTGAGGATCAGAATTATACAGTAAACGTACGTTTTCCCAGTGCCAGTCTGTCCGTACGCAAATAACGTGCAGTTATAGCCCATAAGTACTTCTTCAAGCATCGGACTAACAACGTTGTGGTAAACCATAGCTTGATCTGCTTCCGGACCAAAGACAAGATCAAATGGGTAGGTGCGCAAAGGTGGTAAGGTCACGATTCCCAAACTTGATTGAGGTGCTCCAGTCTCAACAGAGATTTCTTTGCTCCTGGCTCCGTTCGATGATACGATTATAGGAGAATTCTCTTGGATTTCGCGGTCGGACCTTCGGCGACATCGAATGACCACTTGAATGCTTGATTCAGACGATTCAGATATTTTCTGGGATTGTGTGTTCAGACTTGAGGATTGAGTTGAACTGGGGTTGTCCCTGGGGCTGGGTTCGGAAGGTATGGGAGCCCTGATGAGTGGTCGAGGACGTGAAGCATACATTGCTGGCGCTGTAATTCCTGTCTTTTGCCTGGCAGCCGGTCTTTTTGAGGCCATTGGAACTTGGAATACTGGTTCTTCCGATTGCAACAGTCGACGCGACGTATCACGTGACTATGCCTGACTACACAAGTCACATGCATCCCCCAAAAACAGTCGTCCTTTATCTCTATGGGCAAGCGCAAAAAGTCTTCCAGAAAACCGGCATTGGTGCGCCAGAAAGCATCCCTTGGTGAGTTTGCTTTGGTGGGTGTACCCCGTTACTTATATCTGGAAAGAAACCAGTTTTACCTGTCTATTCTGTCATCATGAAAAATCTGTCACTGTACGCATGGATCGAAAGGAAGGTGTGGCAAACCTAGTGTGCCGTGTTTGTGACCAACGATACCAAAGTAAAGTTAACCGTAAGTGCTTATTACTTTTTTCCACCAAACCCGGGCCAGTCACTCCTTAACTGACCCGCTTGATTTAGACTTGACTGAACCCATTGATATATACTCCGAGTGGATAGACGCCGCAGATGCTGCACAACGTGAGGAACCCCCTCGTCGCTCTGTTGCATCAACAAGCCGCAGTGTTACTCGAGCTCCCGCCTATGAAAGCGATGATGAGTGAAACCTCTTAGTTCCAGTGTTTGGCAACGCTCTGTAGATTTTGTATCATATTTACTTATTTAGTACAACTCCGCAACCTCTGCAACATAGTCAGTCTAACGAGTGATGGAGGTAACACTAGCAAACATAGGCAGTCGTCACTTTACAACATTTCATTTACAAATTTGTGACGCTGCGTCTTCCGACTACCTTCCCTTATACCCTCCTAATATTCAACCATCTGACGCATTCTTTGATTGTATCCTTTCTCTGGCGCCGTCGCTATGACGGGCCCGACCAATGTGAAAGTAGTTTGTCGGTAAGCTTATTCGATGCAATGCATGCTTCCCCAGTTTAATATCCTAGAGTATAGATTCCGTCCCGTAAATGCTATCGAAACTCGGGAAGGCGGCGAAGTTGTAGTCGCCTTTAGTGACAATCTCCAGACGGTACAGGTGAAATCTGCCCAGGTCAGCACTGGGCCAGAAAAGGATGGGTTTACGTTCGACAGGGTGTTCCCGATGGGAACTAAGCAGCATGAAATTTTTGAATACGGTGTTAAAGAGTAAGTCGTTTGGTTGTAAATGTACTTCGCCTTCTGATCCTTGAATGTAGCATCGTTAAAGGTAATCCAACCTTAGTCTCTGCATCGTCTTCGCCTTGCTCATTCAGTCACACTCTGCCCTACCATCCAATAAACTCAACGATGCTCGTGTTCTACTAGATGTTCTTGATGGATACAATGGGACAGTTTTTGCGTATGGTCAGACTGGAAGTGGAAAGACCTTTACTATGATGGTGTGTCCTCACCTTCGAAATAATGCTAAAAAAACGTTAACTCTAAATCACAGGGGGCTGATATAGACTCGGATGAGCTGAAAGGAATTGTACCCCGGATCACTGAACAAATTTTCCAATCGATTGTAGAGAGCGACCCTCACCTTGAATACCTTGTCAAAGTGTCATACATGGAAATTTATCTAGAGAAAATCCGTGACTTACTTTCACGTGGGTGTTGACCTTTCTGCTGTCTTGCGTTGATGTAACGTATTTGCAGCCCAGAACGATAATCTGCAGGTGCACGAGGAAAAGTCGCGAGGTGTCTACGTCAAGGGTTTGTCGGATTACTATGTAAGCAGTGCAAGGGAGGTGTATGAGATCATGAGAACTGGCGGCGCAGCACGGGTAGTAACATCAACGAGTAAGTATCTCTATCTGAAAAGCTTGAGCAGTCTCTGAAGGAACCTCAATAGATATGAATGCCGAATCTTCGCGGTCCCACTCAATATTTCTGATCACCATACAACAGCGTAATACGGAAACTGGGGCACAGAAAACAGGCAACTTGTACCTTGTTGACCTCGCAGGTTCGGAAAAGGTTGGAAAGACTGGTGCTTCGGGACAGACCTTGGAGGAAGCCAAAAAGATCAATAGATCGCTCTCTGCTTTGGGTATAGTCATCAATGCATTGACAGAAAAAGTCGGCCAGTTCTAGAAAATTTTATCCATACTTGATCACTGATTTTCTAACCATCCTTAGGCCAAGCATATACCTTATCGTGACTCCAAGTTAACTCGTATTCTTCAAGAATCGCTTGGTGGAAATTCCCGAACAACCCTTATCATCAACTGCTCACCCTCGTCTTACAATGAAGCTGAAACATTGTCCACCCTTCGGTTCGGCATCCGTGCTAAGTCCATCAAGAACTCTGCCCGCGTCAATGCTGAGTTGTCTCCTCTTGAGCTCAAAGGCCTTCTCCAGAAGGCCCAATTGGCCAACACATCGTACCAGAAACATATTCTGAGTTTAGAAGCCGAACTTGCTATCTGGCGCTCTGGTGGCCATGTTGAAGAAAGCGAATGGATTCTCATTGGAAAGAGCGGCGCAGTTCCACCAAAAAAGGCACCGACGTCACCCACGCCTTCTGCGTCGATACCTAGTTCTCGCAGTATGACGCCGGTCAACCCGGTTATCGAGGGCTTAAGAGACCTGGATAGTCGGCCTCAGACACCAACAGTTGTTGCTCTCGAGAAGGATGAGCGTGAGGAATTCTTAAGGCGGGAGAACGAGCTCAGCGACATTTTGGCAGAGAAGGAGAGTTCCCTGACAGCAGCTCATAAATTAGTCAAGGAACTCAAAGAGGAACTTGCGTTCTTGAAGGAACAAGAGACGTCTGTCAGCCAGGTATTGCTTCCTCCTAAAAAGCTAGCGCAGGGTACGAAAATTAATCTGGGCGACAGGAAAACAAGCAGATGTCCACGAAACTCAATGAACTTCGATTGCAAGTCGAGCGCCTTGACTATGAAGCTAAAGAGGGCACTATCACCATTGAAACACTGCGTGAGCAGAATAATGATACAACTGCTGAGCTCGAGGCCCTCAAGAAACAGTTTACGGATTTGAAGACAGTGCAGAAGGATACTTCAGCGGACGACAAGGAGAAGCGTAAACAGGAGAAGATGGCGATGATGATGGCGAAATTTGATACTGTAAGCGTCGATTCTGGTGACTTTATCATAAGATCTGATTTGGAGTTGTTTTGAGCAGCAAGGCGCTTTCTCCGAGAAGGACGAGCAGTTGCGACAGCTTCTTATAAAGCTTGATAATATGAATAATGAAGCAGCTGAAACATTGTCCTCCGACGATCTGATCGCCATTCGTAGGCAGCTTGCGGAGAATCAGACAGTCCTCAGAGAGACGTTTAATAGACTTCGCCAAAGTCAGCAAGAGACCGAGATGGCTGTAAGGCGAAGAGATGAGCTGAATGCTCGGGTCGCTCAACTAGAAGCAGATTACGAAGAGTTGCTAGGCGAGTTTTGAGTGCTATAGGTCGATCAGAGTTCGGGCTGATCGTTCACCTCTGTAGAGAAGACAATTCATGAGGAAGAATCTGAAGATGCAGAGTCCATGCAGGACTTCAAGGTGTGTATTATACAATTTCTTCTCTATCTAGATTAAGTCTTTTGTTTGTGCCAACAGAACAAGCTCGAAGCTCAATATGCTGCTAAAAGGGATGCTCATATAAGTGAAGCTGCCGATCTCAAGCAACAACTTGAGATGAGGGCCAACGAGATGAGGGCACTTAACGGTACAATTGACAGTCTCAAGAGTGTCAATGATGAGCTGAAGGTACGCCTCAAAGATTAGCCTGAGCCCACTTGAATCAAGGATCAAACAGCGCGCCTTCGCTGTGACATCCGCTGGTATCGAGGGTGGCAAAAATCTCGCCGAGAGCGCACAAGATCTGGAACGAACGAGGAAGGCAATCAATGTCCAGCTCGCGGAGTTTGATGGTGTCAAGAAATCACTTATGCGCGATTTACAGAATCGTTGTGAGAAGGTCAGTGCCTCTATTAGCTATTAGCCGACTCTGATCGGCTATCACCTAATACAGGTTGTAGAACTAGAGATTCAGCTAGACGAGATCAAGGAGCAATACAATAATGTCATTCGTAATAGCAACAGCAAGGCTCAGCAGAAGAAAATGGCTTTTCTAGAACGCAACCTCGAACAGCTCACCCTCGTCCAGAAACAAGTATGTAGCAGTTGTCCTTCAACAAGCATACTCATCTGTTTTCATGATAGTTGGTCGACCAGAACTCCATGCTCAAGAAAGAGGCTGGAATTGCAGAACGCAAGCTCTTGGCTCGGAATGAGCGCATCCAAAATCTGGAGGCTCTCCTTCAAGATGCAGATCGCCGCCTGTCGGCTCAGAACCAGAAATTTGAGGCACAACTTCAAGCGGTCAAAGAGCGACTGGATCAGGCTCGAGGTTGAGTTTACCATTTCCTAGTCCGAGCAAGTCTGAAGAATTATGTAGCCCAAAAGGCACCAGCAGCTTCGCCGCTGAGCTTTGGGCGGATCGCGAAGCCGTTGAGAGGTGGTGGTGGAGCCGCATCGCCTTACACGACAGCTCCCACTGCTGCTTCACCAATCCCAAATCCTCTGGCCCGTGTGCAGAATGAAGATGCTGGGTGAGTTCTATGCTCTCTCTTGACATAATCTATCTCTAACGGAATTGGTGGTTACGTATTAATTTATCTGGGTTTAGTGCTAGCTGTAAGTAATCTCTCTTCATTTGCTCGTTTATGGCTAGGTTGTAACAGAACTAATTCTTTCAGCCAAACGGGCGTCCTGGTTCTTCAATTCACGGTAAACTGAATAGATTATCATTTTTACTTGTATTCTCTGCTTTTCCCGCATAAATCGTTTGTATCTCACATAGCATATTTACTCCCAGAATGCATTGACAATTCATGGACACGGTTTGCTCTCCGGGTACAGACCTCATACAGACCTCACCGAGACGAAGTAAATGCCAAACATGAGCCATCAGTCGATTTCCACGTGATGGACAGGCTCCCTGATGCCTGCTATTTATTGACAAAGAGTTCGATGTTCATGAGTTCTGATGTAGCAAGAAATCTCGATCACGGTAAATGTATTAATCAACCTTATGTTTTACTATTTAAGGGATGTTAGCCGGAGTGACTGGTTGACCAGGGGGGATAAAGTTAAAAGGCAATATTCGGTTGCACTCAGTCGTAGATAACATCTTCATTAAAATACTACCACGGGCATTGTAGACCACTTCCAGCAGTACCAGAGGAGCAATTGTGAGAATTATCTGACAACAGCACAAGCTTCCGTCATCTGCGGGTCTTATTATGTCATTTGATGCGCTATGTGGGGCGGTAGGTCCCGGAGACGTGTACGTTTCCAGCCACTTCTGAAGCTCTCAAATGGTTAGGTTGAAGACAACATCAGAAGCAACCACTTGTCTGCCAGACTTGACGGGGATCTGAAAATAGATTAGGATCTGAATTAGATGTGCATTAGCATATTTGATTGGGTTGAAACGCAGTATGCAATTTTTTTCTGGAAAATCCCTTCGTTGTGCCAATTTATTTCCGGCAGACACATGAATGGGGACTCTAGAGTGACTACTTACGCTAAGGGTCCTGACTTCCCTCTTTTTTTGCCGCCGATGCCTCATTCGCGTTTTGTGCTCCTTCCACCCTGCTCAGGCCTTTGTTGCCTGAGAGTCAATTACCGCCAACCATGTGAGCATTTTTCATGCATACTGCATTACAACTTTCTGCCTGCTCATCTTCATTCTTTGACCTGACCTGCTCACTTCAGAGACTGATTCCTTCGTTCTTCAGCTTGCGGAAATCCACAGACTGAACATATCCGCCCTGCCATATTTTTGTTTCGTGAGTGTAAAAAATTAGTTGACTTTTTCTGACTTTCATACGATTAGCTTGAAAATTATTGCACACAATGTCGGCTGTGCATTCCCGCAACCATTCACCCTCTCGTTCGCCTACTCATGTGAGAACTCGTCCCTACTAGCAAGGGGAGCCACCTAACAGGATTCTCTAGACGCAGTCTCAGCGATTCATCAATAGCGGAGGATCTTACATCGTTACTGGTAATCCCAGTGGGCTGCAAAACTTCAACTCAGGCGGGCAGGTCAATACCCATGACGTTAGTAGAACTTTGACTCTAGCTGACGTTGTGTGAAGTATCAGACTATGGGACATACCTATCCGAG
>Ga0153920_1001374_pt1 | contig 10222 bp, 11 predicted proteins | sample TSNJ004MetaG_FD_104713 | JGI IMG/M metagenome (GOLD analysis project Ga0153920, IMG submission 104713) | Attine ant fungus gardens microbial communities from New Jersey, USA - TSNJ004 MetaG | ecosystem: Host-associated > Fungi > Mycelium > Unclassified | place: USA: New Jersey, Brendon T. Byrne...
AAACAGGCAGATCACGATAGGAACAGTCGGACGAATGTTGTTCTTGCCTGGGTCGGCTCGAATATGTGAGTTTTTTTGGAGACAAGTAAGAAGAAACAATTGGTAAAAAACTGATCTTATCGCGATTCAAGGTTGATGATCCTCGTCTTTACATCCAAGGCGTTTCAAGATTGGGCAGCGACTCATATCACTGCTGAAGGGACCGCATTTAATCCATACTTGACTTTTCTCTTTTTCGCCTTGTAAGTATGGAATATTCTTTCTTCCTTCTTGATTAGGAATAATGACGATTGCTTGCTTTTTTCTCCAAAAGTGCTGGTCTATCGGCGATACGTTTCACAGGGTCACTTGTGTATCTTCTACTCCGACTCATCGGTTTCTAGAAAAGAAAAAAAAAGCTTGTAAGAAAGTGATCGATCGATGTATGTCATTTGTGGACTTTGTAGATATTGTTTTTTTTCTTGGAGATTTGTCACTGTCGAATTGTCAAAGGAACAATTCCAGTTCAACTCGTAAAATGATATTAAATATAATAATAATGAACTGGTTGGTATACTTGAAAGAAAAAAAAATGGTTCAAGAAAGATGGTGATAAGGGTATGTCAACGTGGATGTTTTAGAAGATACAAATTCGAACTGGGAGATTTCAGAACTGGGTCGGGTCTCAATAGACGATCGTGAAGATCCCATCGATAAGTGAGGTGAACCCGATGGCACCTTGTGCGATATCGACATCGCAGAGTCAGTCGACCAAGTTGTCGATCTTGACTCTAGTTGGATACGATCACTATGGTTGGGTATTGACGTCGGCCCAGTTTTCAACCTCCCTCCAAGGAACGGTATTTCAGTCAAGGAAGACTTGACAGAATGGAAACTGGGTCGCGCGCTAAAACCTTGATGACTCGATTTGTCAACACTCGACCGAGATTGTGTCATGGTCGGCGGAAGAACAGGTATTTGTTTTGACTTTGAGAAGGCCTTGAGGATTGACTTGGGACCTGTCAATTTGTCTTTTTCAAGTGATGATGGCTGCAAGTGAACTGGAAGGGTCGCGGGTACGGCAGGAGAAGGAGGCAGAGGGATGTAGGCAGGTGATGGTGATGACGAATTGGACATGTGCACAGGATAAGGTGATTCCTGGTCAAATTGGAATCTGCTAGCGACTGAAGTCCCTCGAGGAAGCAGCTGCGCAGTGACGATCGGGAATGTCGGTTCCTTCCGACTGGATGAATGATTCTGAGTGACGGGATGTGTTCCGAGGGTGGAAGAGGGTGAAAGGTGGCGGATCTGGTTCGATTGGGGTACGTTCAGCTGATCGTAGAAAGGACGGTCCTGTGTTGATGATGGCCCAGACGGAGCCAGGAAGGAGGAATAAGCTAGAGGAGGAGGGTCAAGTTGGACATCGGGCAAGTCGATGGTCTCCTCAAAAGGACGTTCGGGCCTGACGGGAGGGACTTGGTGATGTGATGGATTATTGAGGGAATTTGACGACTTGTTACTTTTCCTCCACAGTCTCTTGATGCTACGGACGGTCATTAAAGTTGACTTCACACTTGGTTTGGCAGCCTCAGTAGAGGTGATGGTGATAGAATCAGCGGAGAAACGGCTGACAGTGGGAGATGGAGATCGAGACGGGGGGGACTCTTCATCCTCGACGACTGGAACGAGGGCCATGGAAGGTGTATTGAGGGAGGATGACTCGCCGAGCTGAGACGAAGAACTGGACAAGGGCGGAGTAGGGTCAGGAGAGAAGCGGGCAAGAAGGTCAGGAGAAGGGACCTGAGATTGTGTAGGAGAAGAGTTGGTAGGGAGTGGTTGAGGATGAGGAACGGGTGAGGGGTGTGAAGGACTGGAGACGGGAAGCGATGAGGATGAGTGTTTGTTGGAGGACGGAGCTTGCGGAGGCGATGACTGGAGATCTGCATCGAGGACGCGAGGAGAAAGCTGAGCCATGGTCTAGGGGAGATGTCAGAGGAGGAAAAGGATTAAGGGACCAAGTTACGAACGCGTTCGATTTCGTCGAGTTTTGCTTTGAAAAGAAATTGGCTGTGGCGTTGGTCGTTGGGGTCATCCTAAAGAGAGAGAGAGAGAGGATAAATAGGGAACAAGGAGGACGGAGAAGAGACGAACGTCGTGAAAATCAATATCGAGGTCGTCATAAACAGTGCCAACCCTCTTGTGGTGGTGGTGGTGATGAGACCTGAGCCAGGGTTGGTACCAGAGGGCGATGTGAGGGTCTATGTCAAGCTTGAGTTTTGCGAGAATGGGAATGGAGTCGGGAGAGGGAAGGTCGGAGGAGGAGAGACGGGGCTGGACAACTCTAGCCCAGATGTGGCGCCAGGTGAGTTGGGAGAGGCGGGGCGGGGGGTCGTTGTCAGTGACGAGGGAGATAACGAGGCCGAGGATGCTAGGAAAAGCGTACTCGCGTGCAATGGCAGAGAGCAGGGCATGAAAGGAGGGGTAAACAGGGACCAGGATGGGCGGACAGGGAAGAGGCGGGCAGGGGAGGACATGCAGGAGAAAGGGGGAGGATGGGGATTGCGGCGAACAGCGAGGGACGGTGCCAGGCACTGGCGTGGGCACTCCAAATGCATTCGCGAGTTTTGCCAGACGATGAGGAGAGAGGGGAGTACGGGGAGGAGGCCAGGAGGACGTCATAGTATACGAGTCAGTGTCCGTATAGTCAGAGTCGGTGTAGTAGTTTTAGTCAGACAATGTAGTTAGACAATGTAGCCAGACAATAGAGTCAGACAATAGAGTCGGACAAGAGTCGGACAATTTAGTCAGTGTCAGTATAGTCGGTGTAGTCGGTGTAGTCTAGCCAGTATCGTCAGTGTATTCTAGTCAAAATCGTCAGTGTAATCGTTGTAGTAATCAGACAATGTAGTCAGAGTCAGTGTAGTATAGTCAGTGGTCAGTATAGTCAGTAGTCAGTATAGTCAGTAGTCAGTATAGTCAGTAGTCAGTGTAGTCAGTAGCCAGTACAGTCAGTAGTCAAGAGTCTAGTCTAGTCAAGAGTCTAGTTAGGTCACTACCACTCTAGTCTAGTCACTGGTCGTCAGACTTGTCAATCATCTCATCTAGTCAACTAGTCAGAATCAGATAACACTCATCCATGGACCCTCATCACAACGATCCAGCATACGCTTTTTTTGCAGATTACATGGACAGCTTTCCTGCCCAATTCTACCCTCAAGAGCCTCATGGCGCCCTGCCCCCCTCCCACTCTCCTCCTCCCCCTTCTCCCCCCATTTCCGGCTCTGACTCTTCTGCAGACGGCCTCTACCAGTCCAACTCCTCTCCTCCCTCCAGGTCAAACAGTCTCCTCTACCGTTCCTCCCTCCGCTACCACCCCGCTCCTTCCCCTTCCAGTCCCTCCAGACGCCGCAGCCATTCTCGCGACTCTGACGACGAAATGGGCCTTGCCTCTTACACTACCGTCGAAAACCTTGCCCACACTCGCAAGGAAGCCACCCGCAGGCAGCGCATTGAGGCTGAGCAACGCCGCAGAGACGAGCTCCGCGATGGCTATGCAAAGCTCAAGGATGTCCTCCCCGTCTCCAACCAGAAGAGCAGTAAGGTCTCCCTCCTTGAACGAGGTCTGTTTCCTTGTTCTTCTTCCCCTCTCTCATTCTCTCTCTCACACACATACATACATCCAGCTACAAATCATATTGTCTTTCTAGAAAAGTCTAACCAAGACCTCAAGGCTCGTATCAACGCCCTCGAGCAAGAAATGGACAGACTCCGCGCCATCAACGAAAAAATCTCTCTCGGCCATGCGGACCTCCCAATCCCTCCGCCCCCGGTCGACCATCTCTCCACCCCGACCACCCCCTCTGTTCCCACCAACGACCATCCCTAAATCGCCTCCAACACATTATTCACCCCCAACACATCATTCACCCCAGTGCTGGCCACTCCCATTCCCTAATGTTTTCTTGCTTTCTCTGCTTTATCTACGCAACATGTATTTTACCTGCATTATTGATTCTCTTTTTACACGTGCACAACACGTTTTTTTCGACTCTCCCTCGTGGTGTCCTCTCTTGCGAGCCTGAGTTTACATTTCCAGTGTCTGTCACGAGGCTTACAGGCCCCGTGACCAATGGCTGACGTCACCCTTGATAGCCCATCGCTCAAACCATAACCTCGGATCCTTTTTGTGAGGGAAATGACGTTCCTTTCCGCCTCACACACCAACGGGCTTCTCAATTTATCAATTCAATATTCCCTTCACGTAACTCAATCTCGACATCTTCACCTCTTCCGTTTCGAGCTTCCATCAATCCAAGCTCCTTGATTAGAATCTCAAAGTTCTGATATTAAAACAACGTTGCACGTGAGAAATGTCGGCAAAGCTATTTGTTTGCCATGATTTGATTCCACTCAAGGATGTGAAACCGGGACAAAGGAACGCCTGGATCTCGATGGACATAGCCATTAAACCAGAGATGCGGAGCGATACGGATTTCCGGTACGAAACTGAAATTTGCCGGAGATTATGAAACGATTAAACAATTCGTTCAGATAAAAAAAACTTTGTACAGAAGGGCTGTGGGCATTTCCAGGGGTCTCTTCGGACAAGGGCACAGTTTATTCTCTTTCACAACGGAAGCAATCTTCCAGAATGACAAGGAATAGAAGGCGTCGTGAATAAGATTCATTGGTGTGGGAACGAGCTACGACGGCGAGAGCTGAAATCACCGACTGTAAGTGTTACAGGGCCTCGTGGTCGCGCGGAGTCTGAATGTATCGCTCCTTCAGAACGTCACAGTCACTTGTATATAATCCTCCCCTCCTCTTCTCCTCTTTCTCCATCTTCCCCTTCCTCCTCCTCCTCCTCCCCTCCCTCTTCCCTTCTTCATCCCGTCACATTTTTTGCAGTTATCGCCTACTAGGGTTTGTCTCCTTTCTTTGCTTCCCGTCCTTGCCTAACGCCACTCCCCTCCCTCAGTGTCTTATTTTTTTGGGTTTATTTTTTGTTTTGTTCTGTCCTTGTATCCTGTCTCTCGATATGTCTTCTCAAATACTTTCCCTCGACTTTGACTCCAAGTCCTCCTACCTTGACCCCATGGATGCTGCATTCCCCTACATGGAGAACGGTCTTGATTACCTTCAATATCCTCCTCAGTCTCCTCCTCCCCCTGCTTTTGACCTTCCGGTTGGCTGTAAGTCCTCCTTCCAAGCCTTGATCAACTGTCTGATCTGTATCATCAAGTGCCTTCCTCTGCCTCCCCCCTTGCTTTCAATGGTGCATTGGCGCTTTCAGGTGATTACACTTACTCCCCTCAATTCAACACATCATCTCCCGAGCGCTCGTATACTCCTCCTGAGGCCGACGGCATGACCCCACCTGCTCTCTCCTACAGTCTTGGTAACGGCGATCTGGCCTCCGAGGGACCCTCTTCGGGTCGGCATTCTCGTAACAGCAGCACTGGCTCTGCTGTTTCGTATGTCGCAGCTGTTCCTCGGTCGCATCGCTTTAACCCTATCGGTGTTCCTGCCAACCGCCCTACTCTTCGTACCCGCAGGAGGAACAGCAAAGCTGCCGAGGAGGCATCTGGTGAGACAGCCCCCATGGATGCAGAGGAAGACGACGATGAGGACTTTCATCCCCTTCCTCCTTCCAGCTCTCAGATTAATAATGATGCGTACGTCTTTCTATCCATGTGCATGTGCATATCTTTAATAGGACCTTTGTTATAGGCGTCGCGAGACCATCAGAAAGCAGCGCATCGAGTCTGAACAAAGGAGGCGTGATGAGCTTCGTGATGGATACACCCGTCTCAAGGAAACGCTTCCTACCTCCAACCAAAAGTCAAGCAAGGTCTCACTGCTCGATCGAGGTAAATTATAGTCCCTTTATTTGCACCAGCACTCGCATAGCTTACTTTTTCCTGCTCAGCTACCGTTCATATCAGGTACCTTGAGACCGTTAAGGAGCAGATTGAGACTAGGTTGAAGGCAGCTGAATTGGAAGTTAACCGACTCCGTAACCTCAACGAGACCCTCATGCTCAACTCTGCTCAACGTCAGATCGCTGGCGCCACGCTCGGTCCCCAATACTGATCGCGCCATGTAGAGTTGAGGGGTTAGAACGGAACTCTTTTAACAAAACCAAAACTACTCGACCCTCGACCCACCTTGTTCGAGTTTACATCTGCCAGGGCAGATAACTGCATTTTTTATGACATGGACTATCTCACATCACTGCATTCTATCATCATGGCTCCTGCATTCTACGCTTTCATCCACACTTCGTTGGCATCTCTCATCTGCGACTTGAGGCTTTGTGCGCCCGAGGTGCATTCAAGCTTTTTTGCGAGCTACTCATGCAGCCGTGCTGCACGTGTGATCTGCTGGTTGCGTCCTCTGGCTTGAAGTCAACTGTGTTACGCTTGATTACCGGCTTTTCACTCGGAAGGTCTCCATTGTTATGGCAAACAGCGATGGGCAATAGGATTGGCCGACAGCTATTGGAGGCACGACGTAGTCATAGGACCCAGGATATTCGAGATGAGCTGTTCCACTCTATGAGTGTGAGCGCCGTTTTACTTCTGGTGCGCTTCCTCAACCCAACGTCGTCTGCTTCCTGTATGCTCCCTTTCCTCGACAACCCTTGGCGCTTGAGGCGAACGACCACTTAGTTGTGGTTACGTGCCTCGCGTGGCCGATACACTGGCCTTATTTTGTCATGCACTCTGATCGATCTCGAGGTCTCGCATCTTCAATTTTTTGCTTGTAGACAAGATAGCCATCTGGCTCGTGATATGATGATGCTATTAATCTCAATTTATTTTATTCCCGTGATTTATCTCACCTGGCCGTCTCTTCCACAATTCATCCACATTTGCGTTGTCAATGATCTGTTATGCCCCCAACGTCAAATCATGTCTTATCCTTCCCCTCTCCTTCCCATGTTCCTGGGATGTTCCCAAACCTGTTGGCGCACTTGTGCGCTTACTCGGAGGGACTAGGCATTTTGTATCCGCAAGGCTGCTAGTAAACATGACTTGAGGAACTTGGTCGTCTTTTGAAATTTCTTGTTGATTGGCTGCCGCCGCCGATCGATTTGCTGGCTCGATGGCTAGTTCCGTCGCCCTTTCGATTTGTGCTTGTGCCGCGCCAATTTTTAAGTCCAGTTTCATTCCGACGACGAGTGATGAAGCTTGAAGCTTCTCTCTTCCAATGACTGCTTGCAGATGTTGGTCAAGTTTCGCCTAGTAGTAGTACGCCTTATGCTCATGCCTAGGTCATGTCTCCTCTGAGTGGTCTATTTGGTTGATCGTCCACGCCTCACCTGTGCTTTCCCTTTGTGTTTTGTGTGCTGTCATATTTTGATATCATTTTTTCTAACATTCCACTGTTGTACGAGCATGTTCTATTGTTCATTGTTGTAGAAGTTCTCGCACTCAATGAATACAGTGGAGCCTTTTATTCATCAATGAGGTTTGATGTACATCAGCATCTAACTCTACTCAGCTCCACACCGCTTAAACATTGACCGTGATGAGTGAGATAGCTGCTGTTCAGAAGCAACTAAAAATCAAATGCGGTGTTGTGCGACGGTGAGGCTTCAGCACAACAGTAACTCACCTGAGCTGGTATTACAGCTACGAAAATGAGATCAAACTTTACCAAGACGAAGTGAAGGATTTACAAAGAAAGCTAGACAAATTAATGGCGGATGGAGCAGGAGAAGAAGAGTGGGATGTCAAAAACACAGTAAGTGCATATTCTGTTCTTTGCATGTGTGTTGATCCAATGTGCCCTTGATGTAGAAACGTATGATTGAAGAATCGAATAAGATGGTACTCAACGTAAAAGAAAAGTTTGTCAAAGCAAATGGGGAGCTGAGGGATATTGTAGTAAGTGATTTGCATTTTTTCAGTGTTCTGGACTCTTAAGGTATGCGGATTAGAAACTGGTGGAAGAGAAACTGGGTGTGGTAGACACGGAAGAGTTCAGGAATGCCGAAAAGATGCTGAAGAAGAACATGGAGGCAGAAGCGGAATTGTCGTAGATACTGGAGAGTTACTTCATAGTAATTAAGTGATCATGTCAACATCTTTGGGCAAATCGCCTTTTACTCGTTTGAGCGATTCCAAAACGCCTTTCCAGGCATCCCTTTCAACCCTTTCTTCCTGAAGACCGCGATTGATGCGTAAAGTGCCATTTGTTTCTGATGAAAGGCCTACGCCTAGAGATGGAGGGATGAAGTTGGGAGTGGGTGCATTAATGGCTGATGGTGCGATACGCGAATGACGAATGTGAGCTAATGATGATCGTAGTGCAGCTTGAATAGCCTTTGGGGGACCGGTGATTGATGGAGTTGTGGATCGGATAAAAAAAGACTTACATCGAGGCGTACGAAGTACTCGTTGGCCTCGAGAACAAACTGCTCAGAGCGCTCGTCACCTTGAGGTAGCTTTTCATCAGGGTCATCTGTTTGGGGAAGGGTAAGGAGTGAGGTAGACGAAGCAGCGAGGGAGAGGAGTCGAGTAATGTCCTGAGAAGATGCTTTTTTAAGAAAGAAAAAAAGGAGATTTCACACTCGAGAAGCAACCTTTTCAACTTGGCCAAGGGCGAAAATCTGGCGGGCAGTACGGCTGGTGGTCCATATGGGATCGATGTCCATTGTCACCCTTGTTTCGTGTGACGTAAGCAGTCTGACGCACAAGTCCCAAATGTCTTCCTTCCCCCAAGATGTGTCCAGACGAGAGTCCTTTGTGGTTTACTGCAACCTACCATGACCCGGTCGTCTCAGGATGCTGTTCTCCAGCGCTTCAGAAAGGAACTGGTTGCAGACAATATCCTTCATCAAGGCGATTCCATTGGCACAGACGACGAAACACTTCTGTTGGCTTGCACCTTCCATCTCTATTTTTACAATCCTGCTCATTGATTGGTTTTTTTTCCTACAGGAGATTTCTCAGAGCACGTAAATATGACCTCGCTCAGTCGAAGACCATGTTTGCAGCCTGTCAACATTGGAGGAGGACCGTCGAAAACATCGGGATTGATCAGCTATATCGAGAGATCGACCCATTCGATGTATGTCTCAGAGTCTTTTTTCCATGATTTTCTCATCTCCCCTTAGTATCCAGATCGAGAGACCGTTTTTAGTTGCTGGCCAATGTGGTTTCACAAGGTGTGTGTGTATATCGAGTGGCCTTAAATCACAATGCTGAATGTCATTCCAGACTGACAAGGTGGCCGGCAATCATCCATTTCAAGAACTGAGTTCTAATAAGCTAGATAGAAAGGCCGACCTATCAACGTCCAGATATTTGGGAAAATGAACCTGGCAAAGCTCTACAAGAGGTGTACGCCACAACGACACTGGGAGACCATCCTCGTCAACGCAGAATGTGTGAGTTGTTCTAAAACATCTGTTCTGTTTCAAGTTGACCTTCACCCTTGTTAGCTACCACGGGAAGTCCTTCCAGCTGCTACGCGTGCGGCAGGTAGGAGTATCACTAATACACTGGTCATTGTTGACCTGAAAGATTTTGGGTATGTGGCTCCTCAGGTCTTTTTTCTTAACCTCACGTCTTCACAGATTGAATCAATTCTGGCAAGTAAAGGCACTCGCAAGGAGTTCCTTCCAGATATCTCAAGACTACTATCCAGAGACGTAAGCCCTTGGACTCTCCGTAGTCCAAATTGCCCCTCTTATCTGCGTCACAGTATGGGTCAGCTGGTTATCATCAATGCCCCATCATCTTTCTCTGTAATTTGGAACGTTATTAAACCATGGTTATCCAAAGAGACAGTAGAAAAGGTTTCCATCCTCGGAAATGACTATCAGCCGGTCCTATTAGATCTTGTTGATCCCGATTCACTCCCTGAGTCGCTCGGTGGAAAATGCACGTGTGAGGGACTGGGCGGATGTGATATGAGTAGTGCGGGTCCGTGGCTATTAGGGAGGAAAGGATGGGGGCCCAAGTCACAGGTTTCTCGAGTAAAAAGGGCGACTGCTGTTGCTGTGGATAACTCTCCTGGCGTCTTGGTGTCATTGTAAGCTGAGGCTTGTATTAAATGTTCGGAGAGTTGTTATTGAAGTGTTGTTAATGGAGGGTTGTTAATAGATTGATATTAGAGGGTTGCTAATAGATGGTTATGAATAGAGTTGTTAATTAATAGTACGCGCAGTGGTGTAATACAATTGTATGGTATGGTGTGGTGTCCGAAAGGCGACGTTAACCAATTAACCAAA
>Ga0153920_1001379_pt1 | contig 10212 bp, 9 predicted proteins | sample TSNJ004MetaG_FD_104713 | JGI IMG/M metagenome (GOLD analysis project Ga0153920, IMG submission 104713) | Attine ant fungus gardens microbial communities from New Jersey, USA - TSNJ004 MetaG | ecosystem: Host-associated > Fungi > Mycelium > Unclassified | place: USA: New Jersey, Brendon T. Byrne...
AAATAAGTCAATGCCCAGGAACTCAAGCGTCGCTTCGCAGAATTGGATATTCCTGTTGTGTATGTCTCGTTACTTGCTGCCATAATAGCTTGCTCATATTTGACGTTAGCCCTCCTGTCCTCATTGGTGATGCAGGTCTCGCCAAAGTCGCCTCCGACAAACTTCTCTAAGACCACAATATTTACGTGTAGGTCATCAATCATCCAACTATTGCTCGTGGCGGGAATGTTTGCGGATCATTGTCGCTTCTTGGCACTCAATGGAACAAATGCAAGGCCTTGTCTGCGCTGTTGATCAGAATTGAGTATCAACTGTCTCAGCGATTGGAAGTTGGTTGGTAGACGTGCTGGTGTTGGCGTACCAGGAGCTTCCGATATCGCAGATGTCATCTGGACAGACGAACAAGTCAGTATACGCAATGGAGCTGCACCTCGTAGTTTGAGGGTTGGAGAGAAGGCCTTTGTCGATGCGAAGGCAGACAGTATCGCTTGCAGCAGGTTTGACTTTCTGTTAGGGCCGATGTATGGTAAACTGCATTCCACCAGGGACTTTGGTACTGCCACTGCCACTGCGACTGACACTGTATTGAAGACCCCTTTGGGCAGTAGAGACAATCTCCTCGCTCACAATGTGTCTGTTTCGGCCCAGCTATTGATGGCTTTTCGCTTCTGTCTGCTAATTGTGATCTGCTGGATACCTCACTGTTCTACGCACTTTTTGTAACCGTTGATTGGTTAATTGCTGAATTGATTGAATGATTGTTAATGTGACCATGTAACTTTGTTCAGAAATACACAAGCAGAAAGCATAGAATATATGCGAGATGAAAAGCAAAGCTTCAAGTTAAAGCACCTCACAGTAGTCTGTATTCTTTTCAGTAAATCTTCCTCACAAATCTCATTTATCTTTCTAATCTTCATCAAGTGACTTATGCTCCTTTTGCTGATACTCAACCTTGCTCACGGATCATGGATATTAGCCAGGTAACCGTAACCATCCAACCTTCAATTGAAATTACCGGGACACACAACTCCCTCAAAGCATCAATGGCAAGAGTCATAGACCCTCAATTCCAGGAACCCATCCATACTTCTTCAGAGCGAGTGATACAAGTCTCTTCATAACCCCCCTTCCGCAGACTCATTAACAAGAGCCTCCTCTTCCTCTTCCCGTTTTTTCGCCTGTGTAGGCGAAATTTAGTCAGGGGTAGCTGGAAATGGTTCAGGTGCTACAGTGCGTGAAGTCTTTGCCATCGATGAGAATTGATTTCGGGAGGATGAATGCGACTATGAACTCAATCGACTGGAATTGACACGGATTGAATTTGTAGACAATGCATCGGAGTACATTTCGGGAGTTAAGTCTTCGAAGTCCTTTATGTAATGAGATCTGTAACAGATATCCGAGTGGAAGGAGCAGATTGGAAAATTATTGGTGACAAGGACGAGACAGGGGATGTGTATCCAGAGGCTGTCGGTGTAACAACAGAAGCAATAGAGTGCTGAGAATCGTTTTTCCCGCTGTTAATAAAGTTTGAAGTCTGGGAGGGATAACGCGCTGGTAAGAGAAAGACTAGCTCGACGACTCTGCCTTTTTAAAGATTTGCGCTTCTTGTCCACCTGAAGCAATAATTGGGAAGTCGAGAGAAAATTACGAGATTCAAAATTATGAACTAATGATGGCGAACTCGGAGGGGTATTCAATTGCAGATCGCGAACATCCGGATACGATTGTGTCGATGGCGGAGAGTAAAAAAAAAACCTGAGCAGGGCATTTCCGGCAAAGAACCGTTCAAATTATGTAAACCGTATGGGGAGGAATCAGTTGTTGGGGTATCACAAGGATCAGCATTTTTAAATCGAACAGATTTCAGAACACATGTGTCACGGCACCGTGGTTGAGACATCAAACTGGGCGTCCGCTGTCCTTCAAATGAGAGATTCCTTGTCTTCGTAAGGTTTCTGAACGTGGGCCTTTTGAGAGGGATTGCCGATTTCGTACTTCTTCCGAGAGTTTTGCAACATCTAACGCAGCCCAAGGAGCAACAGCAGCACTGCTACTACTTCTGGAATAAGAACGACTTCCTCCTGAGCTGCGAAGTGATTTCGGTTCAGGATGATGAGACCCCAGGATGACTGCGGATTGGGCACCATGCAAGGTGGGAGCCGAAAAGTTGGATTTATGAGTACGGTTCATTGGAGACTGGATGTGAATAGGGGAAGACGTCAAGTTTCCTGAGCCACAAGGACATGGACGAACCTCTGCAAAAGCTGTCTGGCAGCAATGGTCAACTTCCTGGTCCAAACCAGGCTGCATTCCAAAGGATAAAACTTAAAATAATCAGCTAAAGGGATGATTGGGGATAATAATGGGTCACGGGCAGGCGCTCCTTGAACTTGAACCAAAAAATATTAATAATAATGATGGGTCACGAGCTTACAAGCACCGTGTCACACATCTTCGGAGTTGTAATGACTATAGTTATTGCTGTGTTATTGACCTCAAGCAGTCGTGTGTGACCAGAGCACATTGTACCATGACTGATCTAAACTAGAATAAAATATAGACTCAGACGTCACCCAATATGGTAGACGGCTGAGGAACAGAATATTAAAATATACTATCTATACGGTCATGGAATAATGACGTAGTGGAGAATGAATGCGTCATTGACTCGTCGGTTCACTTCAACAATCTAGATCGCGTTGATAGATCATTTGTAAGCAGAAAATCGGTGCTAACAAGAGGGAAGGTCCCAGACATATTATCGTCTAGGCCCATCAAATTTGGAGCGTACCATTCATACAATGCGAGCATCAGTTTTGCGGCAGGCGGGATGGTGTCCTGAGCCGTCCCCAACATCCAAAACATTTATCTACGAAGCATCCTAGGCTGCATTGAGGATCAACTTAATAATCTTGCCAGGATACTCGCAATTCCATCCAGGGATTGCAGCTCAGGATCATGTCCCTTTTCTTTGGTTGTCCTCTGCTGTGAAAGAGATAGGACCTGCTCTCGAGCACACCAGGGGCAACAAGCATCACTGGTAGGGGATCGAACTTCTATACTATGGTCAGTTCTGACATTCTACCGACATTAATCATTGAATACAGAACTATTTAATCAATTGACTTACCCAAAATTTGTTCGAAAGAAGATTTAAGTGCCGCTTATTTAACAGCGTACTTGGATAGGTGCTTCAAGATGATCTATGGGATGCGATCTCATTCTTATCTTCAAACATAGGAGCAAGGAAAGCATGGTTTGAGATCGAGTCGGAATCCTCACACCTCCACCTGACCTGACACTCACTCGCCAGCAGTCGTGTACTCTCCTGTTTTTGTGTAAAGGCAAAATGCGTACGGAAGCACTCCAGAAACCTGACCACTAGACTTTGATTGCTCTTCAACGGTAATCACTGTCTCTCCAGACGACCAATCCACTGTACCACTATGCCATGGGATATAGTCGATCCTAGAATTCAACGCGCAACCCCAGATAAAATTTCCCCGTCTCGCTCGTCGTGACCTCTCTTGGTTTCCACGGGGAAACCCACAGTATCGTTCAACGATCCAGGCCTAGGCCATCTTCGAATTCTGGATGCTCAAATCATTAGAAACATAGTCCTCGGTTTGAAGAAACATTTGTGCATCTGGTTGGGGTGAAATTGGTGCGAAATGCGTATCCCGGAGCAGACACGATACATCGCCTGGCAGTGAACCAGCCGAGCTGACAGAAGAGATTGTTCTGGATCCAGAACCTGATTTAGATGCTGTACCAGTAGAAGTGAAGAGCAAGGGGAGATAATTTTGCAATATACGGACAATGAACCACCACAGCTGCTACTATCACCCTACATATATCTAGGTGGCTGGAGTGCATATATTTGGGCAACATTCTGATAACAGTAATCGGATAGTTTTCGTCGTTTGTCGTCGTAATGATGGCCGTTGAAACTGATAAACACCCTTGATAGAGTATCCACAAGCAGTGGTGGAGTTTGTTTTGGCTCCCTTAAGTGCTCTGTCGGCACTAGGCTAGATGAACCATATCACAGTCAATGCTTCGAGACATTGGCCGAGACGGATACATGCTAGTGGATGAGCTAAAACTAAACGATGATTGACAAAGACTGACTAGCTAAAGAGTTAAAAAAAGACGTACAACTGATAATACTGGCTGTGAACGCATAGAGACACAGAAACACCGAAGCTCTATCAAGCGGATACACATTGTGATAGGATGTCGCTATCAGCTTTGTTGTACATACGCGCAGACTCGACCTCCTCCATGACAACATAGCCAAACCAAATCCGACGTCACTCTTCGAGTTTCGAGGCGCTAAAGCCAATAAATGACCATGCAAGTGTCATAACACCAATGCCGATCTCGCAATAACCCATACGAAGGAGGGCTCAGTAGGTGGATGGACATGAAGAGGCAAAAGCAGATTGAAGGAGAAACTCGGCCGAGTCCAAATAAACTTCGCCGGCAGCGGAGAGGAGTCTGGGGCGGAGGGAGAGGGGAATGCATGAAAAGTAAGGTCTTGAGTAGGAGTACCATAACAGGCAGCGAAAGGGGAGAGATGACTGTTATAAGGGTGTGAAGGACTAGTAGGAAAAAGAGAGAGATAGTGAGACGAACCGGTTATTCAACGGTGGTATGGTCCGTCCTGCCTGCATTGAGCGCGTTAACAATGGCATTCATTGAAGGGGTGGTGTGTAGAGGACGCGTGATGGGGCCACGAAATTCTGCCTGCGACCTTTGACACCGTACGGAGAAGCATTAATGATCCCGCGCGCTATGCCTCGCAACAGTGACTGAACGCGGGGGTCATGCGACGCTAGCATGATGCCGACAAGCACCTCGATTTGATGGAAGCGGGCATCGATGGAGTCCTTGCGGGGTTCGCGCTTTCTGGATGGTGCAAGCTACAATGACACTGATGTGAGAAAGGGAGGTGCCAGATACTACTGTTCGTTTACCATGTCCGATTGTTCCTAATCAGCGTGAAACAACCTCTAAACTAAGATAATCTCTTACCAACTTTATTGATACAAATAAGCCCAGTGTTTGTGTCGCAAAAATCGAGCAAACTTCGGAGATGCTTTCGAAATGACTTCTGGATATAGAGGATCAACGTGCGGGATTGCTCTAACTCGTCATCACCATCCTCCTCAAACCCATCGTCTTTGTCTCGTTTGTGGATTGTCTCGTCGCCCGACATAATGATGACAATAAGCGATACGATCGATTTTGCTCGGTTGCCTTTTGAGGTAATCGAGCAGCTCCAGTCACGTGAGTAAATGTATTGTCTAAGATTTGCAACGACGTCATGCTAGACCGAGAATACAGTATTGGCAAAGGAATGATATCTTTCCCACAGCATATTCTCGATTACCTTTTTGGAATCTAGAGACAGCGGCAATGAGGTCAGAACTCTGCGAGATACTGCAACAAAGTCGATGTTGGGCTATCTTGCTACCTAAGATTATTTACCTTCAGGTCGCGAGGAGCAGGTAAATTCATGCCAAGCAATTGACACGACAGGTGTCCTATTGTAATTAGAACAAAAATGAAAATTTTATTTTTTTGTATCCAAGTGACTTGCCCTCTCATTTTTCTGATGCATCGTGATGTCTCTCGTGCAATAGATTCCAAATCGGTTGGATAGTGGCCGTGGCCTAAACTGCCTAGGAGGCTCCAGGTCCATCAGAATATCATCCTCTCGATCCTCCTCCTCCTCCTCTATATTCATCAAAGCCAGCAACACAATTTCAGGATCCCACACCTGCTGGAAACTAGTTTCCCGCGCCGAATTCATATATCTTATTAGGTTCCGAAAATTTGTCAGGGGCTGTTTTTTTTTAAGTATTGAGATTTGCGTTTCGAGACGAAACATAGGTGATTGAAACTTACGTAGCATGAGCAGCATATCACGTTTAGATGTTGTTCTTGTTGAAAGCTGGGGTCGTAGGCATTTCAAAGGCCACTGCATTGAGGCAGTAACAAATCTTTTGTGTTGACCTTCCGGAATTGCCACGTTGGACCCCTCTGTAGCTAAATTACCTGATGCTCCCATGCCCTTTGTTGGGTCAATGAAAGCAAGGGGCTGGAACAGCCTCACCCAGCGGTCTGTAAAAAGGCAATAAATCAGTCCCATATTTGATCGGTGGGGGGGATCACAGAGGTGAGTAAACTACCTTGTAGTGCGACATCGACGTGGTGTCGACGATCGTAGAGCATTTTCAAGAGATCCAGATAAGTTGACTTGTGTAGATTGAATGGAGAAGCTGGGCGGAATGAAGAATACGGAGGGATTCCAGCTCTCGTCAATGTCTTACAAGCGATCTTCCAGGTATGATCAATCAAAGAAAGAAAGTAATCAAAAAGATAGAGTCAGTCATCCTGGGAGGAGAAATAACTAGTTTACCTCGATAAGACAGACAATCTGTTGACGACCACATATTTCATTGTGGCGACACAACAACAGGACAAAAAGAGTGACCGACCTTCCTCGAATACCGGCAGAATTCATCTGGTGTCAAGGAGCAGCAAGTCAACAGCCTCTTTGCACCTTGGAGAAAATGAGAAAGGCGGCCCAAACGTTTGGCTATATCTACAGCATCGTTGTCCAGATCTACCACATCTAGCGGAGAATGTAGAAATAGTTGATTGCTTGCATGAGAATGATAGAAAGGGAACCGAATGGCAAAAGGTAGCGAAAGACACATGGTTAAGGGAGGGAGAAGAGGCAGTGTACTTCAATCAACGTTGAACGTTGTTTCGGGTCAAAATGGCTTCGGATAAACCATTGACTCCAGAAAACCGTGGCAGAATCACACCCTGGACCTGGACTGGCCTCACGCGGTATATTCCGATTTCCTTGTTCTGTAAAACCTGTTATCCACACCGCTACATTCGCAAGTTCTAACACTTCTAGAGCTATAAGTAAGGCATTCATATTTTCCGAACACTCAACAACAACAGGGAGAATGGATAAAGGGAATTTTCGCCTCGCTTTGCTATTACTCTAATGTGGGAATTGCAGCTTGCGCGTTTTTTGGACCATCCAGGAAGTGTGGACCGCGCAAAGACTTGATTGAGGTGCCTCAGTGTTGCGAGACATAGCACGTGATTCTGCTTTCTTATTCAGGAGATCATTGATGCCTCTGGCATTGTTAACGCGCTCAACGCAGGCAGGACCGACCACACCACCGTTGAATAATCGGTTCGTCTCTCTCTGTTTGTCCTCGACCAGGCTGCTATCGTTCCTTTAGATCCGCGCTGGTACCGAAACATGTCCTCAGTCTCAGACTTCAGAGCATCTAGCTGAGATTATGAAACTCGAGAACACCATCATTTAATCAAGGAAGCGCAGGCTTCCGAGCATCAAAACAGCCTTTGTTAAAGGCAAGATATCAACTCATCTCTTGATATTCTACTCATTGGGGACTAGCTACCGTCGCCGAGAACTCTCCAACATCGACGCTGTCAACGAGTATCACTAATTTGTCGTACAGCCGCTTTAATCAAGTCGATGCACGTGTTGACGTCAAGATATCGAGAGAGTGTGCGTGCATATGTTATGAGGTTTCTTGGATAGGTGCACAGCAGCGCCAGATATACATATCGTAGCACTCCTTCGAGCGACACTCTACTCTGATGACCGTGGTTAATTCCGAGATGCAAGTGGTCTCGAACCACCTAAGAATATTTTGAAGACGGTGGGAGGCATCAGCCTGCTCGCGAGCCAGAAGTTGCATCGTTGCTAGCAAGAGCGTATATTGGCATGAGTGAGTCGAGTTTTGATTCTTCTGTAACAGCATGATTGAGTCCGTGAAAGCTATGCAAATCCCCTCAGTCTCACACGAGATGCCTAAGTTGCAACCGCTGATTCAAACAATAGGTTGATCCAGCACTCATACACCTCCCCGCACCGGGCTTCCGCGGCACTTGGGCCCGAGCATACTCCCTCTTCACCCGTCTAGTCTCCCAAGTTGGCTGTGACGAGCTTTGAAAACACGGAGCAGTGTATCTGTCATGGAAGAAGAATACCGGATGCAAAAAGCTCAGACTAACATACAAAAAGCATGTGTGATGGTCCGATGCTTCACTTGGTTTGACAGTGGTTTTCGTTTAGATTGTGGGACAACCATGCCGTGCACAGCCACAATTTTGATTAATCCCTCTTCATTATTATTTGTATATTACTGTCTCTATCCACCCTGCTGCAAACGTCAAAGCCACCATTCGATCTTGGAATGACAGAATAAGATGCATGTGCTTGGCATGGGTATAGGTTGACACGATGCAATCTACCTCCAGGACACGGAGTCAAAAACCAACCCATTGGTAGATCTGCTGCGGGTTATCAGCATCAGCGTCGCTGCATAACAGGATTTGTATACTGGACTGGACTGGACCTGACCAAGAGGGGTAGATGGTCACCTCTGGCAGTCCATTGAAGCTGAAGCAACGTAATGGAAGAAGTCCTCTGGTAACAACACAAGGACCAAGGATGACGACACATGCATATCCATACCCCTAGAGCAAAGTGAGCAGGGCTTTGAGACAGGGGAAGAGACCCTCACCCGTTCTTCCCAAGAAACGAGTGAAGAAACCCATTTGTATCCATCTGTTTCCGAGAGAGCGCAACCTCATGTCTCAGCCCGACCAGTTTCCTAATACTCCTCCCCTCTTGTGTCGCTGCCCACGGTAATCAACAGCTATTGCACACACACTGTCTGAACTCGAGGCTCCTTTAATCATCGCCTCTTGGATCCCATAAGTAGTCAAACTCCCAAGGCTGAGCGAACTGTGAGTGGGTTGTTTGCCAATAGGAAAGGGGGGGGTCTCCGAGGTCGAGTAGACGTTGGAGCTGGAGCGCCCCTGTTCATATGTTCTTCGGAAGGAGCCTGCACCTGTTCGGAGGCCTTTAACGGCGAATCGCATACCTCCAAGTGGCAAGGACCTACCAGACCAAGCCTCGGAACAGCGCCCTGGTATGCTGTTGAGAATGAAGTTGGATCGCGATGTAACCGCCACGAACAGCATCAAGAAGACATTGTGGTCATTCCTTCCATATACACTGGAGGAGGTGTCTGCTATACTGCCTTGTACGGTCAAGCCAAGCGCCATGCATTGGGACACATCGAATAGCGAGCAAGATTGTCAGCTTGTTTGGAACTGGTGATGAACAAATATTAATATCTCTTTCTCTCAGAACCAGTCCATCGTCGAACAAGGCTCTCAGATCGGAGCTGTGACCTCATTTGATGGGGAATGTGATGTTTCAAGCGAAATATACGAAAAAAAAAACAGACAGATGCTAACGCTGATTGCTGAGAGAGAGAGCGCATGCAACTTGATTCTTACCTAGCCAAACGGCCAATCCTCTCGCTCTGTATATCGGAATCAGACTGCTTTTGTATAGATTGACGACTCGCATTGTTCACTCACACTGGTGAATCCTGTCCTGCATTGAACATGATGCCGAGCTACGGGATTGCTATACTTTAAAAGGTAGTGTAGAGACCCGTCTTATTATCAATTATGGTCAGGAACTCGGAATGGAGAACTAGCGTCAGTAAAGAGTGTAGACAAAGTGTGCATATGTTTGTGCTAGATCTACCAGCTCAAAATTATCACAATGTAGAATACAAAAAACTACAACAGTTCTCGTCTCAAAAAAACAAATGAACAGAATAAACTTCAATCAGAGAACGGGCCATCATCAAGTGTATACGGGCAGCGCGGTGCAGATATGTGGTCAACTTTGGCATCGAAAATATGAGAGCAAGTCGATGAGACACCAACTTTTGAACGTTTCACCTCCAATTTTTGGCGGGGTTCTGGCTCGATGACTGACATCCAATTACTGTAAGCCGGCTGTCATGAAATTATTACAAGTGTCAAAAGACGGAGACAGATGAGCCTATCTGCATCAATAACCCAACCAAGACATAGCAGAACACAAAGAAACAAGAATGAGCCGCAGAAGAGCATTTCAAAGAAGGTGCAGGGTAATAAGGAATGTCAGTGGGTTGAATCTCAACAACCAATAGGCAAGTGCCTGAAGTCCGAACGAAGTGAGTCAATTATATTAATGACAAAAGAAACTATCTAAATACACACCTGAAGTCCGAACGAAGTGAGTCGAACTTCAGTAAAATGGTGAGTACACTTTTATATCATAAGAAAAATTGCTGC
>Ga0153920_1001381_pt1 | contig 10201 bp, 11 predicted proteins | sample TSNJ004MetaG_FD_104713 | JGI IMG/M metagenome (GOLD analysis project Ga0153920, IMG submission 104713) | Attine ant fungus gardens microbial communities from New Jersey, USA - TSNJ004 MetaG | ecosystem: Host-associated > Fungi > Mycelium > Unclassified | place: USA: New Jersey, Brendon T. Byrne...
GTCTTACCGCGTTCCAGCAAAAGGGAGATACCGTTCACTGCATGAACAGCTTTGCGGTTTTGTGAATAAACGGCTTCCAACCCGTTAATCTCAAGGAATTTATGGTTCATTTTTGCTCCCATCCGCCCGCTTAAACGGGCACTCAAATATACTCTTCCAACCTTCCAAACACACCACCCCTAACAACATTACCGCCTCTAACAGCATTACCGCCTCTAACGGCATTACCGCCTCTAACGGCATTACCAGTCCTCACGATAACCCGGAAGAATACAAAAATGAAATTCCTATGGATTTCATTTTTATATTCTTCCCGTGTGAGATTTAGAAATTCTTAGATGCCGTACTTTGGCATCTTAGAATTTCTTCTCACACTTCACATTTTATTCCCGCAGTTTGGGATCGAGGGCATCACGCAGCCCGTCGCCAAGCAGGTTCAAAGCCAGAACTGTTATCGCTATGAATATACCCGGATAGGTAATCAAGTGTGGATAGGCGCGGATATAATTACGCCCTTCCGAAAGCATGGCACCCCATTCGGGGGTGGGCGGCTGTATGCCCAATCCGATATAGGATAGTGCTGCAGCCATGGTTATCGTGGAACCAATGCTTGTTGTCATTATAATAATCATAGGTTGGATTACGTTTGGCAGCAAATGCTTGAGCATGATGGTTATCTTCGGACAATTGATAGACTCTGCCGCTGATATGTACTCCTTGTAACGTTCAGACAATGCCTGCCCTCTTGTCATTCTCACACTGCCGGGGATGCCTCCCACTGCCAGTGCAATGACTGTGGGCATGAATCCATCTCCCATAAATGCCGATATCAGTATGCAGAGCAGCATGGCAGGCAGTGCACTCCATACATCCATAAAGCGCATAAGAAAGGATTCTGTCCTGCCGCCGAAGTAACCTGCCGCCAGGCCTGTAAGCATGCCAAGCACCGCAGATAAAAGTGCAGCCACCAATCCAAGAGCCAAAGAGTATCGTCCGCCGTACAGCAAACGTGTCAAAAGGTCGCGGCCCATTGCGTCACAGCCAAACCAATGTTCTTTGGAGGAGGACGCAAACATATTTAATAAATCAATATCATTCACTCCGTAAGGCATAAGAATGGGACCGATGAGACATGCCAGAATAATAAATACCAACAGAGCAAAACCAAGTCTGGCACCCCATCCCTTAAGCAGCCGCCGCAGGAAATCCGATATAGTTGAGTTTTTCTTAGCATTCATATTAGTCCACCTTCTTTTCACGAGAATACTGCGCTTTAATACGGGGATCAAGAAAGGCATAACACAAATCCATAATCAGGATAGTCAGCGAGGTAAAGAGAGCGAAAAACACAACGCATCCCCGTACTACCGGCTGATCCCGCAGATTTACCCCGGAAAGCATATAGGCTCCAATACCGGGTATGGAAAACACACTTTCAATAACAGGTGAACCGGCCACAATACCGCACAGACCTCCTGCTACACCGGTAATAATTGGCATCAGAGCGTTAGGCAGCATATGCTTACGCACAATGACTCCGAATTTTTGCCCCTTTGCTCTGGCAGTGGTGATATAGTCAGCTCTGATGACCTCCAGCATGGCACTTCGGGCCTGTCTGGCATTGATGGCAATACCAGGCAGAGCACTGCACACAATGGGCAGAATATAACAGGTCCAGCTATCTATACCGTATGCAGGCAGCCACCCTAATTTAAGGCAGAACAACAATATTAACATCAGTGCCACCCAGAAGTTGGGTGCGGATATGAATATCATGGCGATGACCATCGTCAGAGAATCCTTCCAGGATCCCTTGTGGATTGCGGCATAGATACCCAGCAATGTACCAATCGTCACGCTCAGGAACATAGCGGGCAGTCCAATCAGCAATGTACGTTTCAGGCGTACACCCATTTCAGCCATGACAGGCACTCCATAAGTCCAGGAGTCGCCAAAGTCGAACCGTATGAAGGTTTTATAAAGAAAGCTTGCCAACTGCTCAATGTAGGAGCGGTCTATTCCCATTTCACTCCGCTTGGCCTGCAAAGCCTCTTCTGTCGCGTCCAGGCCAAGCTGCAGTCTTGCCGGATCTCCAGGCGCGAGATACATAAATGTGAATACCACGATTGCCGCGCACACCATGATAATTACCATAGTCAGCAGCCGTTTTAATATATAGCGTCCCATAGAACCTCCTTGCTCATAAGGAGTCCCGGAGCACAGCCTTAACCCCGGGACTCATGTTCTGTTTCCGCCGGTTACTGAACAATAACTATTGTCCGACATAGGTGCTTGCGCCGACCATCGGGTAGCTTTCCTGGAAGTACATTTCGGTGATATCATTGGTGCAGACAATGGTGTAACTCATAACAGCAACAGGATATACAGCACCTATGGAAAATACATAGTCAATACACTCCTTGATATGCTCATCATCGTGAGTGGCATCATTCAACGCGGTCTTATACAGACTCTGAAGAGTATCATCCGCCAGCCAGCAGGTGGTATAGCCATTGTTTACATTGTTATCCAGCAGCTTGCTCCAACTGCCTACAAGTGAACTGCCGCCAACGGAAGAAAGCATCATATCCCAGCCGGTCTGTTCCGCATAGGTAGCCTGCATAATCGTGTTTTCAAGTGCTTGAATCTTGACGTTGATACCAATCTGTGCCAGGAAGGTTTGGATCAGGGTAAGAGCATTCTTGCTGGCTTCCTCGCTGCGTCCAATCATGACGATTTCCTCGCCGTTATAATTGGATGCTGCCAGATATTCCTTAGCCAGCTCAATACTATAGTTGGTGGTATAGGTATCCTCGTTTTCCCAATCCGTATTAAAGTCATAGTAATAGGAATGACCCAAATATTTCAGCGGTGTATAATCGGCACCCATGGCGACAGCGATAGAGGGGTTGTCCAAAGCATAATAAATGGCCAGCCGCAGATTCAAGTCATCGTTAAAGATAGAGCTGCTCATGTTAGGCGCGAGGAAATAATAGTCACTGGTCAGACATTCGATGGTCTGGAACTGATCCGCATGCTCCCCGCCTTCTTTGAATTTACTCATCATGGTGGTTTGTACATAGTCACAGAAATCCACATTGCCCATTTCAAGAGCTACTCCTGCCTGAGATGACTCGGTAATAATCTGGAATACAAGTGTCTGTACATTCGCGTTATGTACGGGAAGGCGCATACTGACATCCTCATCGGTATTCAACGCCCAGTAGTTGTCATTGGCTTCCAGCGTCAACTCAGAACCGCTGGTATATTTGGATACCACATAGCAGCCGGTAGCCACAGGTTCTGATGAGAAGTTATGCTTCTCAAAAGCCGTCTGCGAAAAGATATAGGTACGGGCCAGAATGAACTCAAGAGCGGCAAGGGATGTAGGTTCGGACTTCCAATGGATAGCCACGGTGTAATCATCAACTCTTTCGATAGAATCAAACATACTGTATTTGATAGCATTGCCGCTCTCCACAACCCAGTTATAGGAATATACAACGTCATCTGCAGTGATATGGTTGCCTTCCGAATCGTAAATGGTCTCAAAAATGTCAAAATGCCATTCGGTATCGGAAACGATGGTGTATCCCTTAGCCAGATTGGATACAAAATTCATGTCTTCATCGTAATCAAACAGGGTTTCGTAGATATTCCAGAAGAAATAGGATTTGATTCCCATAGGTCTGGCAGGCAGCAGATCTGCCGGGTCACTGCCCAGAGCCACGATGATCTGATCATAGCGTCCATTGTCAAGAATCCTTGTGTCACTGGAAACGATGGATGCTTCTGCCTCTGCCGCATCTTTACTATCGGCAGTAGTTACGTTTTCCGCCGCGCTGCTGCCGGAATTACTATTGGAACTGCCGGAATTGTTGCCGGTGGAACCGCATCCGGTCATCAAACCAAGTACCATTGTTGAAATTAGAATAAAAGCCATTGCTTTCTTCATTACTTTCTCTCCTCCTTTATTGGGGCTATATTGAGAACTTGCTGTGATAAATTTGTTAATCGAAGTATAGTATATAATGTATTTTTCTGTCAATCTTGATATTGTAATCATGGATTCTCGGTTCGAACTATAGGAACATTCACCATAATCATTCCATATATTCGAATGATTTTAATATATTTTACTTTTTTGAAATTCTTAGAAAGCGGATATTTACAGACGCAAAAAAACGCTTCGGAGGTTCCAAAGCGCCATTGGTTATGATGCGGTTCCTTACGAGCTGCTGCTATACACTGCTTCCGGAGTCAACATTTCGGTTCTTTACGAAATCCAGCAGCTTCCGTGCACCTTCCGAAAGTGGGATATCTTTTCTCCAGCATATTGATACGTTACAATCCACCCGGGGATCAAAATCTACAACCGTCACATTGTCCAGATTCTCTGAAATGACCGTTTTCTTCAGCAGAATGGATACACCAAACTCGTCATTAACAAGCTTTGCCGCATCACTGCCTGTCATGGATGTCATTACCACCTTCGGCATAAACCCAGCCTCTTTACATAAAGAATAACCCAGACTCTCCTTATTACTCCGCGGGGAAATCATAACGAAATCTTCTTTTTTAAGCTCTTGCACCTTAATAGATTCCTTGTCAGCAAATGGATGAGAAAGATACAGTACCGCTGCCATGCTGTCCTCTACATAAGGCATTTTGTGGAATTTGTCCTCAGTGTCCTGCAAATCTCTGACAAACACCAGCTCGCACCCGTGCTTGTATAAGGATTCCTCTACATTGTCACTGTCCATAGTATAAAGTACATAATTACTTTGACGAGTCTTGAATTCCTTAATCAGATCCGTGATGTGATATTGCGTGCCGATCAGAACCGCCTTATTGGCGTTCTGCTTTTTCTCAGCGATATCCTGGGTGTATGAGTCCATGGCATCAATGATAATACGGACATAGTCCAGGAACATCTGCCCGTATTCACTGAGTACAATCACCTTGCCGGATCGCTGGAATAACGGTACCCCCAACTCCGATTCCAATATCTTGATATGATTGAACAACGAGGATTGCGATATATATAAGACATCCGCAGCACGGCCATAGTTGCATATCCTGGCGAGAACGTCAAACTCCCTGATGTAATTAATATCCATGATAACACATATTCCTTTCTTTCAATCTATGCCAACGTACTAATGTACTCTATTTATGATAGATATTTTGACTAGATTATAGCATATTATTCAGAATTATGGAATGATTATACTGTATTTCTCTTCGACTCTTTTTACTCTTTTTATATGAAAGCAGCAAAAAGGAGCAGTTTATCAAGGAACTGCTCCTGAACGAGCTGACAAGGCTCAAAAATATTCATCTGTTAATACGCTTTATTTCAATCTTATTTTCATCAAATAATCCATCATATCATTTTCTTCCTGAATGTTATAAGAAAAGCCGAAATAGTCACCAACATAAGAAGCCGTTTTACTAAATAAGTCGCATGTTGAAAAAATAGCATTCCAAAAATTTATGTAGTTACCGTCTGAATACGTTTTTGTATATAAATCATAAAGTTCTGCGGGCAAATATTTTTTATAATATTGACCATTTTTACCCGTTGAAACTAAAAAATGAGTTTGTACACCGATATGCCAATCTATCATATGGTTTAGCGTATATCTGGTAAAAACGCGAAACAGTTCCTTAGCATAGGGCAATTGGTCACGGGCAATCGCTTTTGCGACATCGTTTAAAAACCACCAAAATGCGGTACAACAAGCTGTATATTTATCCACATTAGGCTTCTCAGCAGAATAAACTTCACCATTTGAGGGATGTATTTCAGGCAAGCAGCCATCTTTATCAAGTAATGATACTGTTGGCTTACCTTTAATGTGTATATGATTCATAGCCTCTTCTTCAATTTCTATGATTAAATCAACGCGATTTCCATCTTTAAACAGCATACCCCAAACATAGCGGCGTGAAAAATCGTTTATCTCTTTCATGTTCCATTTGTTTTCATTCCGATGTCCTTCAAAAACATATGTAATATCACCAAAATTATTTATCCAATCCCTATCATTTATAAATGAGCCTGTTTCGGTTACAACAAAAACTATATCATAATCAGAGTAATTATCCTTCTCAATACTTGGATTTGCGCGGGAACCATGCATATAAACGGCTCTGATACGCTCATCCTCTTTAGCAATTTTTATAAATAAGTCAAACATTTCCTGTTCTGTCCTCATCATAACCTTACACCTCTGCCTTTCGTATTGTATATATTATCCAACAGTTTGCAAGTATGCAAAAGAAAAAGAGACTTCCATATCATACGGATATTTCCGGCTCTGTTCTTTCCTGCTGTCTTCCATTCTAATGCTGATGCAGATACTTTTCCTTCGCAGCCATTCCTCCGCGGACATGCACATTTACTATATCTCCTCATTCCTCACACATTCATCCTGCACAAAGACCACCGCCCACTTCTTCAATCGTTCCATTTCTTTAAATTTCGGCGAATCTTGGTACCTGATCAGCTGATTCCTGGCTTCATTCAGTTTGCGGGTAATGTTCTCTTCCTTCCCATCTGTCTTGGACAGATACTTGAATTCTATTACCGCATAGTAAGCCACGTCAATGCCAGGGCGTTTCATAAGCTGTATGTCCGTGTAGCCTTTGCCCACTTCATTTTCACTCTCCACAAGGTAGCATTTACTTAGCATACATAATGTAAAACATACGGTTTTGATATATTTCTCATCCATCTTAATTGAATCCCTGTTTGACATGCTGCGTAGTACTGTCTCTATACAGGTTATCAGCTGCCTGTTATCTCCCTCCATTGCAAGCGAAGAAAGGGCAGCACGGATATTTGATACATCAAGTTCATATTTGTATTCTTCTGCCAGTAATTTCTCAAAGAAACTGAAATAAAGCTCCTTCACCACATAGTTCGGTACCTTCAGCTTCATCATTCCGGCATAGAAAGAATCAATTGTTAAATATCCCAAATAGAAAAGCAATGACAGAAAATCGTCTTTATCAAATTTTTTTTCCAGGCTGTACTGTGCCGTGATATAAGCCATCTGCTCTTTCCCGTCTATAATGTCCTGTAGTACCTGGTAGTTAGATAACTTATTCTTAAGGGCAAACATACCAGCCAGCTTGGAATAATCGCTTGCTATGCTTGTATCCAACAGTTCCTCCGGTGCTCTGCCGGAGTTAAAGTATTCCGAAAGATAATTCAGGGACATGCTGCTGTTAAATACCCGGAAAGCCCCCTTATGGTGGAATAGATACCCATTATAGCAGGAGCGCATCTCGCTTACAATTCGTTCCTTTTCCTGTATACCGATTCCATCTTTCAAGGTATCCTCTATCAGACCCCTTATTTCATTCTCTGTAAACCCCATCATTTCATTAAACGTAGCCCATCTGGTTAGATCCGTTGCTATGTTAAAGCCACTGGTCAGACTATCAAGCGTTATGGGACTGACCCCTGTAGCAAAGAATCTGGCGATAGTACCGGTTCCTGTATGATCCTTGATTTTCTCATACCATTTCCTTACAAAGCCTGACTTTGACACGATGTCGGAAAACAACTCCGTTCGGAAACTCAGCAGCTCATTTGCAAAATGGTCATACTCATCAATAATAAAATAAATCTGCCCCTCCACATGATACTTGAACTGACTTAGAAAATCGTTTAAAATATCAGCAGGTTCACCTTCTTTTATATAGTCATACGCAAGTCCATATTTCATGCAACACTCTCTCAAACTGACTAATATCGACCTCCTGAAGCTATCAAGCAGACTTTCACTTGTATCCGTCTTAAGCCCTGTGAAACTGAATTTTAACACATAGTACTGATTTTTTTCTTTTGTTGGATTGTTTCCAATATAAGTATTCAAAAAGAGGTTTTCAAAATCATCTATATGATTTTTCCCATAGTAATACTCTAGAACAGAAGTAAACAGACTTTTTCCGAACCGCCTTGGTCTTAGGAAAAAGGCGTATGATTTCGTTTTCTCCAATAGTTCAATGTATTTCGTTTTATCTACATATATATAATCCCTGTCAATCAGCATTTTATAGTCGCTTATTCCATCCGGCAGTCTGCTCCATCTATCCATGTCACACCTCCATACACCTTCCGCTTGTTGGTTAATTATTTTTCTAATCTGAACTAAAATTTGTTAGGCTAATCTTATCACAGTTATGTCGATGATACAAGACAATCAGTGCTTGAGTTTGTTCAATAATTCCTATTACTGTTTTTCGGTATAACGGAAGATGACCACAAAAAAGAGCCTTATATATCCCACAAGAATAGGGATACTTTCAGCTCTCATTCCATTGCATTACCTAATGCTGATGCTACCCTGCTGTCTTCCATTCTAATGCTGATGCAGATACTTTTCCTTCGCAGCCATTCCTCCGCGGATATTCCGCTCGGATTTATTCACATCCAAAACCTTTCTGGCCTGCTTTGCAATTGTGGAGTTAATCTGCATCAATCTATCAGTGACGTCCGCATGTGTCAAGCCATAACCAAATAATTTGAAGTTATTTCCCTATTAACTTGTTGGATACTTTCGATTTCTCAATAGTTTTCATGTACCCGTCCCTCAGCTGCTCAATTTGGCTCTTCTTCTCACCATCCCATAGTATATAAGCAATATCATTAAAACCTCGATTTCCCGGAATAGAGGGGATTTCGTACCATACTACATCCAATAGTATATGTAAGCTATATAATTCACCATAAGTCCATTAGGTACCGCTTTTGTTGTATATGGCAGTCCGGTATGCACTGAGCAAGTGACCATATTTCGAGAAACTACTTCTTGACGGCAAGTTGTAGGAAACGAATAATCTGGTTGAGAGGCGGGCAGTTTCATAATTTTTTATCAAATATTTTCGTAATATCTTGAAATCTATTCACCACTCGATAAATCTCAACATACTCCGTTCCTACTTTATATAACACCACATAATTCCCATATATCACATACTTATAATCCGTCTTAAAGCTTACTCTCTTAGACAATTCTGCTCCAATACTTGGGAAATACTGTACATTTTCAAACTGACTATATATCTCCTGCACAGTTTGCTGTGCGGCATCGGGATTATCTTCTGCTATATATTCCCTAATGTTCTTCAAATCCACTGCCACCAACGGGTTAATCCGTAGTTTCATCATTGCTTATTCTCCTACTGTAGCTTTCAATTCATCTAAGGTCAGCCAACCATTCACATCCTTTACAGCCTCTTCTGCTTCCTGCAGCTTCATCAGTAGCTTTTTCTCTGCCTTTTCACGTTCATAGTCCTCAATATCCATAACAACAAAGCGCCCTCTACCATTCTTGGTCAAAAAGACAGGTTCTCCAATCTGACAATTTTTCAATACTTCATCGTAGTTTTTCAAATCTGAAACAGGTAATATATTCGACATAAGATCATCTTCCTTTCCAAATGCTTCATCAAGTTTTACACTTATATTATAACCAACGCAGCTGTAAAATTCAATGAAATATTTTACAGCATTATTTGTTCCACAATAATCATTTTTTCTAATCAAGCATCTGGCAAAAACTAAATTGCCCCATGTACTCCAAATTAATAAGCATGGTGGTAGCTGTATAATTCTGTAATAGACCCGACTTTTTATCCAAAATGCATACTTCAGTTTCTTTATTCATCTAAGGTCACTTTTATATTTTGTGCCCCCTCAAATAATAATCTAGCAGGTATCATCATGCATACTCTCCATAGGCCACATCCTAAGTAAGGCACTGATAAATATTTATTTTGCCATTTTCAAATTTAAGGATTTGACTATATTCCTCTTCCCCTGTCATATCATGGGAAATTTCAATAACCGTCAGGTCATATATATCTTTATATTTCCTGACCAACTCCTTCATTCTGTCCCTCATTCCAATATCGCTCGCTGAAAAAGCCTCATCCAGTATCAGGATATCCCCACGTTTTATATGATATAAGCCCCTGATAAAAGATGTGCGCTGCAGCATTCCGGCTGAAAGCTCGGACGTCTTCTTATCCAGCAGGCTCTTAATTTCCTCTTGCTGCATTTCAAGCGATCTGAACAATTCGTTTATTTTTTCTTCATTTCCATTCTTCTCAAGTGCAATATTTTCGATAATACTGTCAAAAAGGATGGCCGGTTTATCCTCTATATATACAGCATTGTAGCCAA
>Ga0153920_1001389_pt1 | contig 10174 bp, 8 predicted proteins | sample TSNJ004MetaG_FD_104713 | JGI IMG/M metagenome (GOLD analysis project Ga0153920, IMG submission 104713) | Attine ant fungus gardens microbial communities from New Jersey, USA - TSNJ004 MetaG | ecosystem: Host-associated > Fungi > Mycelium > Unclassified | place: USA: New Jersey, Brendon T. Byrne...
AATAATAAAATTCTAAAATTTTTTCTTTTTCTTAATTTTATAAATTCATTTTTAATTAAATTAATCAATGATATTACCTCCCACTTTATTTAAGAAAGCATCTTCTAAACTAATATCTTGTAATTTCACTTCAAATACATCAATATTTGCTTTTACTAATTTTTTTATCACTTTCGGAATTTCTTCACGATCGATTTCTAAAGCTATATGATCATCTATAATTGTTCCCTCAATGATTTGATTTGCTTTCTCTAAATCACTACAAGAAATGCTGTAAACATTTACAATATCATTCTTTAATTTCTTAACACTTGTTGTTTCAATAATTGCCCCATTCTTAATAATGCAAACTTTATTACAGAAAGTTTCTAATTCCAGCAATGCATGACTGGAAATAAAGATTCCCATCTTTTCTTTTTTTGCTAAAGAAACTATTAGTTCTCTTAATTCCTTGATTCCTTCTGGATCTAAGCCGTTTGTTGGCTCATCTAGAATAAGTAGCTTAGGGTGATGTAAAATTGCTTGAGCAATCCCTAAACGTTGTCTCATTCCAAGAGAATATTTACTCACCTTATCATGAATTCTATTTTCAAGTTTAACCATTTTAACTACTTCTTTAACTCGTGATTCATCTACGTTTGGATACATTCTTGCACAAAGAAGTAAATTATCATATCCGCTCATATACATATAAAAATCAGGATTTTCAACAATTGCTCCCACGTTTTTAATAGCTTCTACAAAATCCGATTCTACGTTATTACCTTCAATAAAAATAGAACCTTTTGTAATTGATTGTAATCCCAACATTAACTTAATTGTTGTGGTCTTCCCACTTCCATTTGGCCCAATAAAAGCTAAAACATCTCCTTCATCAATTCCAAATGTCACATCATGTAAAATTTCTTTTTTACCAAATGTTTTATAAACATTTTTACACTCTAATAACATGTTCATCCTCTTTCTAAATTAAATATATCACAAATGTAATATGAATATGAAAAAAGTGGGCTAAATTACCACTTTATGACAAGATAATACTTGGATTTAAAAGAATAACAACAATTGGAAGTAATAAAATTATACTAACTAGAAATAACAAAAAATATGTCTTTATCACTTGATACTTAAATCTAGTAGTGCGATACTCTTTTAAATAAACTAATTGTTGTTCTAATGATTCCTTTAAATTAGTTTGATTTGTTAAAGCATGAAAAATATTAACCAATAATAAATAGACCTCTTTATTTGAAATACTTTGTTTTAATCGATCAAAAATACTTTCTTTTTCTTTTCCGTATTCTAAATCATTGATAATATCATTAACATTTTCAGCTAATTCCCCTTTAACGCAATTACAAACTTTTTTTAAATCTTGTATTACATTTCTTTGATCATCCAAACTAATTACCAAAATTTCAAAAAAGAATAAAGCCTCCAACAATAACTTTTCATCCTTCTTTCTAATTCTTAAATCAAAAAAGAGATACTCGATTCCATAAAAGTAAATGATCGATAAAATCGGTGCCCAAAAATAACCATAAGAAAGGGAAAACAAGGAGAATAAAAATATTATTATTGTTATAAGTAAACGAATATTAAGAAAAATAGAGAGATTCTTATATCCTTTATTTCCTAAAAAATTATTTTTTTGTTTTAGTAATTGAACCGTTTTCTTTAAATGTATCCTTTCTCCATTCATTTAATTCCCCTCCGATTCCCTAATATTAAATAATAATATAAACAGAAACACAAAAATAGAAAGACTAATAAAAGAATATTATATGAGGATTCAAAAAACACTTGATAATAATCTCTTTTTATTAATAACATCGTTACACATATTACAAATGGAATGAACATTAAAATGTAAGAAATAATATTATAAATTTTAGTAAATAAAGCCTTGGAACGATTTAAATTTTTCTCTTCATATAAAATTGTTTCAGCTCGCCTAAATACTGCCTCGCAATTACCTTCTAAAGCATTGGCCTCAATTGCGATTGCAATAAAATATCCTATTTCCAATTGCGTTCTAGTTGCAAAGCGTTTAAATACCGTGGTATTTTTTAATCCATAACACATATCATTATAAATTTTTTCAAATTCATATTTAATTTGCCCAGATAATTGTTCTTTTACTAAAGCTATGCTCGTAATTAAACTTTTCTCGTGTTCCAATGTATTATTCAGTATTACTATTGCACTTAATAATTGATTTTTTAAATTCATTTTGCGATTATCAGTTATTATATGAAAGAAAATATTTGGAACAAAAAAACCTAATAAACAAACACAAATTAGAATATATAACTTAAGTTCCGATTCTTGAAATGATAATGATATAATTGCTAACACTAAAAGACTAAAAGCAATTAAAACTTTAATCGTAAAAAAATGAATTCCTTTTCGTTTTGGATGACGATATTGATCAATAAAATAATCATATTTTTTACCATAATATCGAAAAATAGAAAATTTATTTAAAAATTTAGAAACGTTAAATATTACTTTCCATAATAAAGCATAAATCTTTTCAAACAAAGATAATTTATTTAATTTTTTTGAAGAAACGGAAAAAAGGTTAAAGCGCTTTTCATATTGCATTAACCTAAATTCTCTAAAGATAAAATATCCAGTTAAAATTAAACCAAGGATAATTAATATCTGAACAATAATTAAATTTGTTATGTTTAGATTCATCTTTTACCTCATTTTTGAAACATAAAATCAATTTCACTAATCCCACGAGACTTAATTTTAAAGAATGTTTTTGGTAAAACCGTATTATATAAAACAAATTCTCCAGAAACAAAATCTTCCATAAAGAATTCCTTGTGGAATCTAAATATTTCATTTATACCTAAGTTCTTGTCCTCTTTTACAATTTCACTAATATGAGTAATCTTTCTTTTACCATCATTTAATTTTTCAACACAAACGATCAAATCAATTCCTTCTGAAATAAGTAATCGAATTCCTTCAGGTGTTAGTTCTGGATTAGTTAACATACAAAGATTTTCAAGTCTTCTTAAAGCATCCAATGGATCACTTGCATTTAAACCTCCAATTAATCCTTGAATTCCTGTATTAATTGCTTGTAATACCGGATAAACTTCTTCTTCTTCGATGTCTCCAACTACAATTCGATCAGCTCGCATTTTAATAGCATTATTAAATAATAATTTAATGGTATTTGGGGCTGAATGCTTCTTGTTACTTTCAAAAGAAATAACATGGGGTTTATGAATATTTAATTCCGCAATATTTTCAATTGTAATAATTCGTTCTTTATCATCAATATAATTACTCAACGCATTTAAAATAGTCGTGGTCCCGCTTCCACCAATTCCACAAACAATAATATTTAATCGAGCCCGGATAGAAGAAGATAAGAAATCAGCCATATAAGGAGTCATACAACCAATTCTAATTAAATCATCTAATAACAACGGTTCTTTTCTTATTTTCTTAATCGTAAAGACCGGACCATTCATAGCCAAAGGTGGAATAACAGCATGGATCCTTGATCCATCTTCTAGCCTCGAATCAACAATTGGATTCTTAATATCAATTGTCTTCCCAACCGCGGATATTAATCGGTCAATCGTTCTAATAATATGATCATCATTAATAAAGGAAATGGAATCATCTTTTCTAATTTTACCGTCAATCTCCACAAAAATATCATTTGGACCATTCACCATAATATCTGCTACAGACTCATCTTCAAGCAAAGGCAGAATCGGTCCATATCCATTCACTTCTCCATCTATTAAATTAAAAATATGATTTCGTTCTAAATTAGTAACATCATATCCTTCTAATTCCCGATCAATTTCTTCATTAATAATATCTTTCATTGATTTATTTTCTGGTATCTTTAAATCAATTAAATTCGATATTATTTTTTTTCTAAGGTCATCTAATAATTGTTTATCTTGAAATATTTCATAATCATTTAATGAGGATTCCTTAATTGCTTTTCTTTCAACTTGAAAGATATCTACTAACTTTTTTGCCATTACCTACACCCCCTCCAATAAATCCGAAGCAATTACCATAAAGGTTGAAAAATCTTTAGAAAAAACTTTTGCCATTTTCGGATCTAAGGAAACTATTTTTCCTTCCATAATAAAATATTCTAAATTTTTCATATAAAATTCATTTGAAATAATATAATCAATATTTGATTGAATAATATTTTTAATATCGTACAAAGAAAAGTAATTTTTATAAGGATCACGACTATTATTTAGTAAAATTTTATAATTAAACATTTCTAAATCTTTAAAAATATTAATCATCGATTTCATATTTTTAATATCCATTGCATCATTATTCATCACAAACAATACTTGATCAACATAATCAAGAGTCAATAGATTTAATTCATTTAATACATGATTCGTATCAATTAAAACAATGTCATAATCAAGCTTTGCTTTCTCAAAAACAATTTCTAAATAATTGCTATTTACCTTATTTGCTTGCCTTGGATCTTTTGGTGCTGCTAAAACATCAATATGATCATTATAAGTTAAAACATAATCCTTTAATGATTGAAATCTTCGATTCTCCATATCATAAGTGACACTATAAATACTCTTTGTTGGTTCAAGATTTAAGACATATGAAAGATTCCCACTCGTTAAATCCATATCAAGTAGTAATACTTTTTTATCTAATTGTGTATAGATACCAGCCAAATTAGTAATAAGCGTTGTCTTACCAACACCACCCTTTAACGAGAAAAGACTGATACATTTTGCTTTATTACGAAATGTTGGATTCATAATAGATGCCCCTTTATTATTTTCTATTAAATTATAACATAGATATATTTTAAGTTCCACCAAAAATATAACTCATATTTTCTAAATTAATTAATATAATTTAAAAACAGGAGGTTATTATGTATCTAAAATTAAACAAAAATGATATTGAAATAAAAAAAATAGACAACTTCAGAAAAAAAATATTAAACTTATTTGAAGCAACAAAAGAAAAAGGAATTCTCTATACAGAAACTATAAAAGTAAATACCTTTTTTGAAAAAGATAAAATAAATATTTTAATCTTAAACGAACAGAATCAAATAGTAGAAATATATAAAAATGTTGAAAAAAACAAAATTGTTAAAACAAATCGAGACCATAAAAAAACTAGTATTTTAAAATTACCTTCAAATACTAGCAAAAAAATTAAAGTTGGCTCAATCTTAGTCTTTAAAGATGAAGATATAGTCTAAAATTTGAACTTCATCTCCACGCACTGCACCTAAGCATTCTAACTCATCTTCGATGCCCATCCCATGAAGTTTACGACCAAAACGAATTACTCCCTCAGGCTCACTAAAGCGAGTCATATGAAATAAAGTTTCGACCTCATGTCCAGATAAGACCCATACATTATTTTCTTTCGTGATAGTGTATGGTTTTTCTTGTTTAAATTTATAAATAATTGTCTTCTCATAATCACTATCATCATAAATTTCTTTATACGGAATATTTTCAACAATTGTAACTAACTCATTTAAAAGTTCTTTAATTCCAATTTCTTCTTCTGCACTAATCGCGAAGATTATTTTCTTTGGATATTTTTCTTTAAATCGTTTTAAATTTTCTTCGAAAGCTGGTAAATCACATTTATTGGCAATTATAACTTCTTCTTTATTTGCTAGTTCATTACTATAGTTTTTAATTTCTTCCCGAATTTCTTCATAATCTTGAATCGGATCTCTTCCTTCAAAACTTCCCATGTCTAAAATATGGGCAATAACTCGAGTTCGCATCGCATGGCGTAAGAATTGATCGCCAAGACCTACTCCTTTTGAGGCTCCTACAATTAAACCTGGTAAGTCAGCTACTACAAAACGACGTTTATCTTCTAGTTCTACTAAGCCTAAATTCGGACTTAATGTGGTAAAATGATAGGCTCCAATTTTTGGATTACTATTACTAATCTTGCTTAATAGCGTGCTCTTTCCAACACTTGGCATACCAACAAAACCAACATCTGCTAATACTTTTAATTCACAACGAATAAAACGTAGTTCTCCAGGTTCTCCAAGTTCACTATATTTCGGAGCATTATTTTCATGAGTCGCAAATGCCCGGTTCCCACGACCTCCACGACCTCCATGCGCTACGATATATTCTTCCTTATCATTTATTAAATCACAGATAATAAGATTAGTCTCTTCATCATAAACTGTTGTTCCTTCTGGCACTTTTACAATGATATCTTCGGCATTTGCACCATTTCTGCTACTACCCTTACCATTTGCACCTTTATCGGCTTTCATAATTTTTTGGTATTTTAAATCGATTAATGTACGCAAACCCTTTTCTACACGAAAAATGATGTCGCCACCTTTACCACCATTTCCACCATCTGGTCCACCCATATCTACATATTTCTCACGATGAAAAGCGGTACATCCATCTCCACCTTTTCCAGCCATTAATTTTAATTTAACTACATCTACGAACATAATATCACTTCCATTATTTATTCTACCACAAAAAAACGATATCACTCAAATAAATATCGCTTATTTATATTAGAAAGAAAATATTTTGTTAACCAATTACAACATTAGCACCTGGAAATACACCATATGACAAGATGAAGTTTTGTGCTGCTAAATCTTTGACTCGAATGATTGCAGTTAATGGAACGCCAAAAAACGTATAGTCTACTGCTGGATTATTAAAGACTGCATTTACTAAATTAATACTTGTTAACTTAGAACAATAATAAAACATATTATATATTTGGGTTACTTTTGCTGTATCAAAACTACTTAAATCTAAACTAGTCAAACTTCTACATCTATCAAACATATAAGACATATTAATTACATTTGAAGTATTAAAATTACTTACATTTAAATTGATTAATTCAAAACAATTAGAAAACATATAATACATCGTTGTTACTTTTGAGGTATCAAAATTACTTAAATCTAAACTGATTAATTTTGAACAATTATGAAATATATTGGACATATTTGTTACATTGGATGTATCTAAATTAGCTATATCAATTGAATTTAATGAAGTCAAATTTTGAAACAAATAAGAAGAATTGGAATTAGCAATAACTCCCTCATCTTGACCGATATACACTTCATATTTTCCGTTTGAATCACTATCATAATACCACGCCATAATTGCGCCATTTTGGTGTTCTGAAACATCCCAAGATCCTATCGCATCGGTTGGTACTTTGTTCGAATTAACAAATTCAAGACTTTCAATCGTATTTTTAATAAGTGGTCCATTTAAGAATACTCCAGTCTCGACAATATTTGTCGCTGCTTTTAAATTAGCGATCAATGGAGCTTTTGTTGCTACATTAGTAACATAAATCTTTGCAGAGAATGTTTTCTTCATTTCACTCATTGGCGCATCTTGATCCATCCATAAATATAAACTAAATTCTTTTTCTTCACCAACTCTTAAAAAACCATTTCCTATGATATATGATTTTATTAGATTATTAAGATCAATATTACTTATATTTGTATTTTCTATAGCAGTTGTAAGAATCTTCTTATCATATGTTAATTTATCTTTTTTCGATAAACCAAAAGCATATTTTATCGAAGAATCTGCCATCAAGTTAGTTGTTCCAAAGGAATTTAACGTTATATTATATTGCGCATCAATCGTACAAGTATTTTTGATTTTAAATTTATAAGGAACTTGTTGCAATCCTTCTTCATCAATAATCGGAAAAGTATTGGTTAAAACAATATCCGAACCTGTTTCCTCAAATATCACTTCAAAGCACCCAGTCGCTAGCTCGTTATTTCCTGTTTGCTTATGAGTCAATTGCCAGTAAGCATAAGAGATGCCAATTGTTATGCTAGTAATTATTAATATTCCAATCACAATTAAAATTATTTTATGTTTTTTATTTAATTTGTTTATCACTTAAATCATCCTTTACTATTTCAACATAATCATCTATTAGATATTTTTTTAAAATATACTAAGGGCAAGTCCAAGTAGAACAATCTTCAACCAAACCGCCAAAACCTCTATTTTGTACCCAATATTTATCATGAGTATTTTTTACATAAATTCGAAAAGTTATTTCTAAATAAGCAAATACATAATTAAAATTAGTAATCTGATCAAAAGTGAATGATCTTAAATCAAGCGTATAACCTGGATTACTATAGCCCGTATATTCAAACATAGATCCCATATTTGTTACCTTGTAAGTATCAAATTTATTGCCAAAATTTAAAGTAAATACAGGACTGCTATATCCAGTATAATAAAACATAAAGTTCATAGTTGTTACATTAGATGTATCAAACTTACTACCCAAATCAATCTTGAAGGCAGTACTCTTATATCCAGTATACATAAACATATAGGACATATCTGTCACCTTGGAAGTATCAAATTGTTCTCCTAAATTTAAAGTGAAGGCGGTGCTACTGTATCCAGTACCATTAAACATATTAGACATAGTTGTCACGTTAGAAGTATCGAATTGTTCTCCTAAATTCAAAGTGAAGGCAGTGCTACTGTATCCAGTACCATTAAACATATTAGACATCTTTGAGACATTGCCAGTATTAAATTTATCTCCTAAATCAAGCTTGAAAGCGGTACTCTTATATCCAGTACTAGAAAACATATTGCGCATATCTGTTACGTTAGAAGTATCAAATTTATCGCCCAAATCAAGCGTGAAGATGGGACTATTATATCCTGTTTCATAAAACATAGCATACATATCAGTTACCTTGGAAGTATTAAATTGATCTCCCAAACTTAAAATAAACGCTGTACTTCTATAGCCAGTTTCACGAAACATACCGGACATATTTGTTACATTAGAAGTATTAAATTGATTTCCTAAATTAAGAGTGAATATGGTATTACTATAGCCAGTTTCACGAAACATAGAAGACATATTTGTTACGCTTGAAGTATTAAATTTATCTCCTAAATTCAAAGTGAAGGCGACGCTACTGTATCCAATTCCATTAAACATATAAGACATATTTGTAACATTGACAGTGTTAAATTTATCTCCTAAATCTAAAGTAAACACAGGACTACTATAGCCTGTATTAAGAAACATATAGGACATATTTGTTACCTCAGAAGTATTAAATTCATTCCCCAAAACAAGTGTAAACATGGTACTACTATAGCCAGTATAATAAAACATGCTTTGCATATTTGTTACGTTGGAAGTATCTAAATTAGCTAAATTAATAGAGGAAAGATAAGTTAAATTTTGAAACAAATAACTAGAATTGGAATTAGCAACAACCCCTTCATTTTGGCCAATATAAACTTCATATTTGCTATTGGCATCACTATCATAATACCACGCCATAATTGCACCATTTTGTTGTTCTGAGACATCCCAAGATCCTATCGCATCGGTTGGTACTTTATTTGAATTAACAAATTCAAGTTTTTCAATCGTATTTTTCACTAAAGGACCGTCTAGAAACTTCCCTGTTGCAGCAACGCTTGATGTGGCTTTTAGATTGGCAAGTAAAGGAGCTTTATTTGTAGCTATATTAGTAATATATATTTTTGCAGAAAATGTTTTATTCATTTGATCATTTCCAACACTCTCATCCATCCATAGATATAAACTAAATTCTTCTTCTTCACCAACTCTTAAAAAACCACTTCCAATAATATATGATTTAATTAAATCATTAAGATCGATATTGCTTGTATCGGTATTTTCTGAAGCGGTTGTAAGAATCTTTTTTTCATATGTTAATTTATCCTTTTTTGATAAACCAAAAGCATATTTAATTGAAGAATCTGCCATCAAGTTAGTTGTCCCAAAGGAATTTAGGGTTATATTATATTGAGCATCAATCGTACAAGTGTTTTTTATTTTGAATTTATAAGGAACTTGTTGCAACCCTTCTTCATCAATAACGGGAAAAGTATTAGTTAAAACAATATCAGATCCCGTTTCTTCAAAAGTGATTTCAAAACAACCTGCTACCAACTCATTATTTTCGGTTTGTTTGTGAGTCAATTGCCAGTAAGCATAAGAAATTCCAATTGCAATGCTAGTAATTATTAATATTCCAATTACAATTAAAATTATTTTATGTTTTTTATTTAATTTGTTTATCATCAAATCATCCTTTACTATTTTAGCATAATCT
>Ga0153920_1001397_pt1 | contig 10116 bp, 9 predicted proteins | sample TSNJ004MetaG_FD_104713 | JGI IMG/M metagenome (GOLD analysis project Ga0153920, IMG submission 104713) | Attine ant fungus gardens microbial communities from New Jersey, USA - TSNJ004 MetaG | ecosystem: Host-associated > Fungi > Mycelium > Unclassified | place: USA: New Jersey, Brendon T. Byrne...
TGAAAATTGGCCAGTTCATTAAAAGCCTTAAATTGTTCAAACGAAGAAACTTTATCAATTATTTCATAATCTATTATATTGCCGCTGTAGCCTGCATTCAACTTAATACCGTATATTGAATTTTCCTCAAGCAGACCTTTTGCCCACCCGTCGCCGAAAATGTTTGGAAATATTTGCGATAAAATTATGCAGTTTGCCCAACTTTTTGCGGATGGCGGTATGGCAGGCAGTATTTTTATGCTGCTCAAAAGACCTCTTCTGCATTGGTCTCCGTTCATCTCAGCGATAGCGCGATTATTTATCTCTATATAATTTGCCCGCCTGCCCCACTTGTCTCCATAATTCGGCGTTTCTATGCGGTCAGGAAACTCGTTATAAAAAACTTGTCCCTCGCTTAAAGTCATAAGACACTCAATAGCTTGTTTAAAATTCCTTTCAAAAAGCATGTAAGGCTGAATGTCGGCTATCCACTTTTTGTTTCCGGATTGATATATATGCTGCGACACCCACTCCGAATCTGAATTTAATTTTGTATTAAAGCCATATGCTATAAGCATTTTGTTTACTTCATTCATAATGTAAATATCAAAAAAACATATACTTTTTTCTATGCCTCCGATAGGCAATTTTTTATTGTCTCACTATCCTGTCTTTAAGGATGATGTTTTATTTTATTAAGTGCGCGAATTTTAAACAGGAAATTTTTAAGGACTAAAAATGAAAACAGTAATTATAACAGGAGCAGCATCAGGTATAGGACTAAGTGCAACTTATCTTTTTCTTGCCAGAGGATGGCGCGTGGTAATGGTGGACAGAAACGAAAATAAAAAAGTTTTCGAAGAAATAGAAAGAAGTTACGAGCCCCATGTTTTCTTTTTTAAAGGCGATGTGAGCAAAGATGCCGATATGAAAAAACTCCATAAATTCACAAAAGACAATGTTGACGCTGTTGATTGCATCATAAATAACGCGGGAGTTATAACCCATGGGCTTCTCCACTCGGCATCAGAAAAGGAATGGGATGATATTTTCAATACGGACGTTAAGGGTATTTATCTTACTACAAAATACTTTATAGAGGATATGATAGAATCGGGCGGTGGGACTATTGTAAATACCGCTTCAATCTCCGGTTTACATGGTGACTTTGAAATGCCCGTATATAATGCTGCAAAAGGAGCTGTTGTAAACCTCACCAGAGCCATGGCGCTTGATTATGCCGAGTATAATATTCGGGTTAACAGTGTTTGTCCCGGTGCTACAGATACCCCCTTTTTAAATCAGGAAAATATTCCAAAATACTCAAGAGTTAACCCTTTAAAAAGAATATGCCAGCCCGAAGAAGTGGCAAAAGCAATGTATTTCCTTGCTTCAAATGAGGGAAGTTATTGCAACGGGGTAAACCTTCCCGTAACCGGTGGTCTGGATGTTCAAACCGGACAGCCTAAGTAATCTTTTTCTTATGCGATGATTTAGGCGAGTTGGGCGAGGATTTTCTTGAGATGCCTGCTTCATTCATTGCAATAGCAATCGCCTGATCCCTGTCTTTAACCTTTTCTCCGTGGGAAGATTTCAAATCTCCCTCCTTGAATTCCTTCATAACTTTCTTAATCTTTTTTTGTTGGGTTGGTGTTTCTTTATTTGCCTTAGAGCTGTGCGATTTCATTTATACCTCTTTCTTTTTTATTAAGTATGCTATAGAGGATATCACAGCGCATCAAAAATATTATTAAAGTTATATCCTATTTTTTGACAAATACCCCTCGATAAGTTCTTTAGACTTACTAAACTTTTGTATTAATTCTTCAATATCATTCAAGGGGATAACTTCAGACTTATAAAGTCTTTTGAACACTTCTTTGACGCTCCTTGTAAACTCAAATTCACTCTCAAAAAGTTGTTGATTAAAAAGAAACTTAGACTCGTCAATATAATTATCAAGCTCAAAGGCATATTCTTCAAGCTCCATCATTCCCAAGTCTGTCTCAGGGTTAACCGGAGCATAATGTTTAAGCCTTATTAAAATATCATTGCATAACTCGTAAAAACTTTTATAATGCTCTATCCTCATTTTAAAAAGATTTTGATTATTTTGGACGTCAACAGCATACCATTGCAAGCCTGCAAATATAAGAAGTCCAAAGGTAATAATCAGTGCTAAGTCAATATCTATCTGTACCCAGTTCATTGCCAAGTTATAAACTGATTTTTTAAAATATGATATAGCCCCGTGGAGCTATTGTATGAAGTGTTGCTGTCGTATCGAAATTTTTTGAGTATAATATTGTTATTAGATATTAGATGACAGAAGTGAACATTCCGGGATAGTATTTCGTTGTAAATTGTGAATGACCTGTAATCAGAAAGACTTTGGGTTGATTAGAACGATAAAATTAATTTCTATATTTACCATTTGTATATTTTTGGGCACAGTGCCCTCTTTTGCAATCGATGAAATATCTCAGGGTGCAATACTCGGCCTTGATGAATGTATCGAACTTGCAATTAAAAACAGTCCCAAAGTCAATATAGCCTTAAATAATATGAAGGTTACAAAAAGCAGAATAGGGCAGGCCAAGTCTGACTTCTTCCCGAGATTCGGTATTGACGGCGGCTACAGCGGGACTAATATGTCATACGACGGACGCTCGACTTCAGATGATGTTTTTAGTGCAGGTGTCGCCTTAAATCAACTTATTTATAACTTCGGAAAAACCGGAGCAAAAATAAAAACGCAAGAGTTCTACAATATTGCCTCTACTTTTGACTATGACAATACGGTTCTGTCTACAGTCAACGAAGTTAAAAATGCATATTACGGCGTACTCGCAGCAAAAGCAAACCAGGAAGTAGCGTATACGAACGTTGAAATAAACAAAAGACAATATGAACAAATAAAGGCATACTACGTAGAGGGACTAAAATCCCGTATCGACTTTATTAATGCCGAAGTAAATTTGAGCAACTCAAGAATTGACCTCATAACCGCACAGGCTTCATATGACAATGCCTTAGTCAGACTCAACAATTCTATGTACATTGTCAATGCCCCCGAATATATGATTAAAAATACCGAAACATTCAACCTCGAAGACGATTGGGCGGATGTCAAATTTTTAAATATTGCCAACTACAAAGCCCTTGAGGAAGAAATTTCCTCCCCGAGTTCTATCTTACCTGACGATTTAAGCGACAAACCTGCAAGCCTGACTATAAGAACAGAAAAGACGGACATACTTGAGAATTACTCATTTAAGCCGTATGATAAAACCTTTGCTGAAGTTCTTCAGATTGCAAAAGAGCAGAGACCTGACTTTAAGTCATATGCCGCTACGCGTGATGCAATGAAGGAAGCTTTAAAGTACACTAAAAAAGAATACTTTCCTGAAATATCCGCAAGGGCAGGTTATGACTGGCGAGAGTCTGACAGTATATCCAACAGGGGTTGGAACTATTCGGCAATGTTGAGTGTTCCGCTGGTTAACATCATGAGTACAAAAACCAAGGTAGAAGAAGCCGAAGCCCAACTGGATATTGCCGAAGAAAACCTGAATTTAATCGAAAAGAGTATATATTTTGAAGTCCAAAACGCTTATATTACTATGATACAACTCGAAAAGCAAATTCCGCTTGTTGACAGCCGTGTTGCACAAGCACTTGAAAACTTCAGACTGGCTGACGGCCGCTATGGTACAGGATTAGGTAATTTTATTGAGTTACAAGATGCCAGAGGTAAATACATTAATGCCCAACAAGAATATGTCCAAACGATATATAACTATAATACAGCCCGAACTACACTTGAAACCGCAATGGGGGTAAGATGACTAAATTCAGAAAAACAGTGATATTTATAGTGATTGCTTTTTTGGCAATTGTACTGGGAGCTTTATTTTTCGGAAAGAAAAACGGCAAGGTGAGCTATAAAACCGAGCCGCTTGTGAAAAGAACAATTATTCAGGTTGTTGAGGCATCCGGTACTATAAATCCTGTTACAACAGTAAGTATAGGCTCACAAGTTTCGGGCATGATTAATGAAATTTATGCGGACTTTAACTCGGTTGTGAAAAAAGGCGACCTGTTGGCCCAGATAGACACTTCCTTATTTGAAGCCCAGTTGAGACAGTCACAGGCGAATATTGACAATGCAAGAGCCAGTCTTGCAAGGATTCAGGCGGTTGCACAAAACGATAAACTCACTCTTACAAGATATAAAAACCTTTATCAAAAAGGCTTTATTTCAAAAGCAGAGCTTGATTTGGCGGAATCAACTTATGCTTCGGATGTAGCCCAAATCAAGGCTGCACAGGCTCAAATAAATCAAGCAATGGCAAGCTACTCAACCGCAGAGTCAAATATGCGCTATACAAGAATTATCTCTCCTGTTGACGGCGTTGTAATTGCGCGTAAAGTTGATGTCGGCCAGACTGTTGCTGCGAGCTTTCAAACTCCCGAACTGTTTTCTGTAGCCCAAGACCTTACTAAAATGCAAATTGAAGCCAGTGTATCAGAGGCGGATATAGGTAAAGTTCAGGTAGGGCAGCAAGTTGAGTATACTCTTGACGGCTATCAGGACAGCGTTTTTGAGGGCCGTGTAAGGCAGGTAAGAATTTCACCGACAACGGTTCAGAACGTCGTCACCTACACGGTTGTCATAGATGTGAACAATGAGGACTTAAAATTAAAGCCGGGTATGACAGCAAACGTTGCTATAGTTACAGATAAGAAAACAGATATTCTCGCAATTCCGAATACTGCCCTGAAGTTTACCCCACATAAAGACGGTTCGGGCAAGAAATATGAAAAACAGGGGATTTGGATATTGTCTAACGGTAACGGCGGCAAGCTTGAAAGAATTGAAATCGAAATAGGCTCAAACGACGATTCCTTTACGGAAATTCTATCGAAACACCTCAAAGAGGGCGACCATATAGTTGTTTCTGTGAAAGAAAAGAATGAAAAAGAAGGTTCTCAAAACAGGGGGCCGGGAATGAGAATGTTTTAGAAAAGTAAGGAAATAACTTTGGCACTGATAGAGGCAAAAAATATTGTAAAAACCTATATAACCGGCGACGGTGATGACGGTATTTTCTACGCTCTTAATGATGTTTCCCTGCAGATAGAAGAGGGCGAATTTGTTGCGATTATGGGCGCTTCGGGCTCGGGTAAATCTACATTTATGAACATTATAGGCTGCCTCGATAAACCCAACGGGGGGCGTTACGCTTTGGACGGTATTGATGTTATGAACACGCAGCACGAAAAACTCTCCGAGATAAGAAACCTTAAAATTGGCTTTGTTTTCCAAGGCTTTAACTTGATAGCAAGAACTTCTGCTCTTGAAAACGTTGAACTTCCAATGATATACAAAGGCATCGCTCCGCAGGAGCGCCAAAAGAGGGCTGCAAGAGCGCTTGAAATTGTGGGCCTTAAAAATAAGGAACAAAATATGCCCAACCAACTCTCGGGCGGCCAGCAGCAGAGGGTTGCAATAGCAAGAGCCATAGTAAACGACGCACCTATTATTTTGGCGGACGAGCCTACGGGCAACCTTGACAGCAAAACAAGTAAAGAGGTTATGGATTTTTTTGTCAGCTTGAATGAAAAAATGGGCAAAACAATAGTTTTGGTTACCCATGAGGAAGACATAGCAAAATATTGCAAGAGAGTAGTGAGATTTAAAGACGGGAAAATAGTTTCAGACCTGATGCAAAAACCAATTACGGGGGCTGCATTATGATAGATTTCAGCTCTACTTTCAAGATGGCGGTTGTCTCCCTGAGGGTTAACTTGCTCCGCTCGGCTCTTACAAGTTTAGGTATCATAATAGGTGTAAGTGCAGTCATTATCATGCTTGCTGTCGGCAGCGGCGCGAGCATAAAAATACAACAAGATATGGCCTCTATGGGAAGTAATCTTCTTATGATAAACTCCGCTTCCGTTACATCGGGCGGCGTAAGGATGGGAAGAGGGACAAAACCCACGCTCACCCTCAAAGATGCATACGCCATAAAGCCGGGCTGCCCTTCTGTCGGTTATGTTGCACCTTACTCAAGCGAAATTAAGCAAGTTACTTACTCTAATCAAAACTGGTCAACAACTATTGCAGGCACTACGCCCGAATATCTTGAAATCAGGGACTGGGTTTTAAATTCAGGCAGAAATATTTCCGGTGAGGATGTTTCAAATATGTCAACGGTAGCGGTTATCGGTAATACCGTTGCTAATGAACTCTTTGGCGACCTTGACCCGATAAATAAAACAATAAGGGTTGGAGGTGTACCCTTTAAAATAATAGGCCTTTTAAAAAGCAAAGGACAAAACAGTATGGGTATGGATCAGGATGACTTTATTCTTATACCCATAACAACAGGACAGAAAAGGGTTTTCGGCGTTGCATACCCCGGAACTGTAAGCAGTATTAACGTAAAAGCAAAAGACGCAGATTCAATAATGGCTGCTGAAGGAGAAATAACTGAATTCTTAAGAAAAAGGCACAGAATAGGCCCCAAAAAAGAGGATGATTTTCAGGTAAGAAACCTAACGCAAATGATGGAAACAATGCAAGAGTCTATAAAAACAATGTCTGTGCTTTTAGGCTCTATTGCAGGGGTCTCACTCCTTGTAGGCGGCATAGGGATTATGAATATTATGTTGGTTTCCGTTACCGAAAGAACAAAAGAAATCGGCATAAGGATGGCCATAGGAGCCAAGTCCGTCGACATAAGGATACAGTTTTTGATAGAATCGCTGCTTCTTTCTTTTATAGGCGGTCTTCTTGGTCTATTCTTCGGAGTGGTTGTCGCGAAGGGTATAGAAATGCTCGGACCGATGACAGTTCATATTTCAACTTTTTCCGTAATTCTTTCTCTCGGATTTTCCGGATTCATAGGGGTTGTTTTCGGATATTACCCTGCCCACAAAGCTTCTTTGCTCAATCCTATCGAAGCTCTCAGATATGAATAAGACTTCGACACACGTTTTGCCTTGTCGATCAACTAAAGTCTCGGACTTTTTTACATAGAAGAAAATTGCCAAAGAAACAATTATAAAAAGTAACAGTAAAACTTTTAATCTCATAATTTCTCCTTTTAAAATACACTTTAAAAAAAACAGTAATATATGTAATCGGTTTTTCGACTAATATTGTTAACTAAGTGAAATTTGCACAGCAAAAGACTTTATGCTTAAATAAACTTAGGTATGAATTTAGATGTTCAGATTGACAGGTATTTTGCTCCGTTTTCGGATGCATTGTCGAATTTAATTTTCACTCCCGTAACGATTTTTGGAGCGAAAGTTCCCTTTTTAATACTTGCCCTCATCGTATCGAGCATTATTTTCACACTTTTTCTCAACTTTATTGGCGTATGGGGATTTAAACACTCACTAAATTGTATTTTCGGGAAAAAAAACCAGGATACAAATGAAAAAGACGGTGAAGTATCTTCTTTTGAAGCACTTGCCACAGCGCTTTCCGGAACTGTCGGCCTTGGAAATATAGCAGGTGTTGCTGTTGCGATATCTATAGGCGGACCCGGTGCAATGTTTTGGATGTGTTTTGGCGCACTGTGTGCTATGGCCACAAAGTTTCTTGAGTGTACTTTAGCTGTTAAGTATAGGAGATTCAACCCTGACGGTTCTGTATCAGGCGGCCCGATGTATTATATATCCCATGGCTTAACGAAGAAAGGCTTAAGATGGCTTGGTCAACCCTTGGCGCTGCTTTTTGCAATAATGTGTATACCCGGTGCATTGGGCGGTGGGAATATGCTGCAAATAAATCAGGCCACTCAGCAGGTCATAAATATAACAGGCGGCGAAAACAGTTTCTTTTTCCACAATAGTTGGGTTTTCGGAGTTATTATAGCCACACTTGTAGGGCTTACAATAGTCGGAGGCATTAAGGGTATAGCAAAGGTCACGTCTAAAATAGTCCCGATAATGTGTGTTCTGTATATGCTCTCTGCTCTCATTATAATTTTTATGCACTTACCGCAGTTGCCCGAGGCAATCTGGACTATAATCCACGAAGCTTTCTTTCCCAAGGCAGTTGCGGGCGGCATAGTCGGGTCAATTATAATAGGTTTGCGCCGTTCTGTACAGTCAAATGAAGCAGGTTCCGGCTCATCTCCCATAGCTTATGCAGCCGTCAGGACAAGAGAACCTATTTCACAAGGGTTTGTTTCCCTAATGGAGCCCTTCTTTGACACGGTTATCGTGTGTGCGCTAACTGCACTCGTTATTGTGCTTACCGGAGAATATCTCAACGTTCCTCCCGGTATAACCGGTGTCGAGTTGACCTCCGCGGCTTTTGCAAGCGTTGCTTCTTTCTTTCCTTATATACTTGCCGTTGTCATTATACTTTTTGCCATCTCTACAATTATCGCCTGGTCATACTATGGCGAAAAGGCTTGGGGATACCTCTTTGGCGAAGGTAAAAAAAGAACAAATGCCTACAGACTTATGTTTTGTTTCTTTATAGTGGTCGGTTCGGCTATGAATCTGCAAAGTGTCATAGACTTCACCGATGCGACCATGCTCGCCATGGCTGCCCCCAATTTGATTGCCATATTTATACTTTTACCTGAACTAAAGAAAGACTTAGTACGGTATTGCAAAGAGCATCAACTCGTAAACATTATGAACAAGTATTGGTTTAAATAATTGAAAAATTAGCAATTTTTAGGCTTGATGTGTATTATGCATATATGATTAGCTTTAAGGGTGCAGTGGTCAATATTAATGCTTTTTCAGATACCCATGGAAGGGTTGAAAATTCTCCTGCTGCTTATCAAACTTTTTTGGATAACAGAAAAGATATTCTTGTAAAGCCGGGCAGGGGTCGTGAAAACTTTTTAATGATTGCAGGCGATTGGTTTATGGCAGGAAATACAAAGGGTTATCTAAGCAACCCCGCTTCTTCTTCGCAAGACTACCAGGTACTCTTTTTTAATAAATTAATAAGCGGTCTGAGAAAACTTTCTCGCAATTTAAAAGTATTTTTTACCCCGGGAAACCACGACTTTGATGCCGGTTCAGATAAACTAAGTGAGTCTATACGTAAAATGGATGTAGACGCAGTCGTATCTTCAAATATAGTCCAAGAAGATTCAGCGGCATTTTCGGATAATTTTAAAAAAGGAAAATTTGTTAAATCAAAAATTGTAAATATAAGTGACGATAAAAATCTGTTCAAAAAACATAAAATGCTTGTACTGGGTCTTTCTCCGGTAAATATGTCTTATTATAATAAACCGGACGGGACCGCCTTTATCGATGATGTTAAAAAACCGCAGATTAAAATAACCCCGAAGGATTATGAGCGCACTCTTATTTCGCTTGAAAAAAAGATAAATAAATTCAAAGAAAGACACCCTAAAGGAATTGTTGTACTTATGGCTCACAGCGGCGCAAATGTTGCACAAGAGTTGGCACAGAGAAATGGGAATATTGACGTTATTCTGGACGCTCACGAGCATAAAGACTATAAAAGTAAGATTGGCAAAACAACAATTATAGGTCTTTCAAAAGATTTTAAGAAAATTGAAAATATTAAAATAACACTGAATGACGAAGGTGATGTTACCGATATTACGACCAAAAAATACAAACCGGAAATCACAAAAGAACATAATAACCGTCTGTCTTCTTCTTACAGGAGAGTTTTCAATAAAGACTTAAGCAGTTCTTTTTATATAGACACTCCCGCTCAAGTTGATGAATTAGAAGTTGCAAATGTCAGATGCGGCAACAGTTATTTGGCAAATCTTGTCACAGACGTAATACTTGAAGAGTTGCAAAAAATAGACCCGAATATTGATGCCTTTGGTATAAATGCTTCTGCAATCAGAAAAGGTCTTCCTGCTTCTCATAAAGGGCCTGCAACAAGACTTGAACTAATGTTCGTATTAAACGGTATGCAAGATAATGCCGCATTTATCTATACAAACAAGGTTACGGGAAGAGAGCTGATTAACATCATATATAGCAATCTGCGCTTCAACAGGCTTGACTGTGAAAAAAATCCTATTGTTCACTATAGTGGCTTAACGATTGATATGCGCTTAGCGGATTTAGACATAAAGACCGCATCTGATGAAGAACTCAAAGAAA
>Ga0153920_1001398_pt1 | contig 10114 bp, 8 predicted proteins | sample TSNJ004MetaG_FD_104713 | JGI IMG/M metagenome (GOLD analysis project Ga0153920, IMG submission 104713) | Attine ant fungus gardens microbial communities from New Jersey, USA - TSNJ004 MetaG | ecosystem: Host-associated > Fungi > Mycelium > Unclassified | place: USA: New Jersey, Brendon T. Byrne...
CTCAACAATCCGATGAACAATCACAATACCTTGATGATTATAAACTAATATATCTCCTATTTTTAAGGTTTCAATTTCTTCATCTTTTATTTTTTGAACAATTATAACATCGCCTTTTTCAATTTCTGGAAGCATACTATTTGAACCAATAACTAACATATAATATTTAAAAAGTCCTGTTGTTAATATTACGATTACAAATAGTAATATGGCTGAGATCATTAATCCTATTCGCTTAATAATCACAGTTTTTTGATGAGTTTTATCATCACTATTATTATTTTTTTTATATCTTCTCATTGTGTAAAATGCTAATAAACTTGGAAATACAATTTCTAAGATCGTATTTATATACATCCCAAGATTAGGGAATAATGGAAAGATATAAGCTGGCAATTCCATGATCAATCGATATATAATTGGTGTTTTATATCCATTTACATAAGATAAGTATGTTAAAAATATATTTTTAGCAATTGATGTAAAACAAATAGTTAAAATAAACTCTAGTAATTTTGAGCCATTTGATAAATCGAAGCCTTTTACTTTTAAACCTACATCTACTATAAACATAAGGATTATAACTAAAACCACAATTGATTTATATTTAGATCCTTTTCTAATGATAGCATATCTAATCAATTCAGATAAAATAATCATTAATATTACAGGAATAGCATTTTTTGCAATACTTAAAAATGTTAATTTATAAGCACTTGCTAGAAACCCTAAAAAGAAACCAGATACATAAGTTAAGTTTATAAAGAAAATACTATACATTACTATTCCAATTAATATATCTTTTTTGGTATATAAAGCGTGTTTCCATTCAAATCCAATCAGAAATCTTATTACAAAAAATGAAATCACAAAAAAAAGAATATATAATGGCATATTTAGAAAATTATAGATACTATTCATTGTTAACAATAGAATAAGTACTAAATTTATCACTAATAACTTTATATATCCCTTTTTCATATTATCCCAACTTTTTATTGATTAGTTTTCAATATAATTCATTGAAAAACCTAAACCGCTTATTGTTACTTCTGCATCAGGTAAAGCTGTAGCAGTTGAATTATACATTATTTTAAGTTCAATTTGTGTACTAGCTCCAGCTGCTAATACATCTCCAGCAGCAATTGTATTTCCAGTTGTTACATTTTTATAAGTATATGTTAAGTTGGTACATACAGTGGAAGCATCATTTGTAGCATTTGTTCCTGTTCCAGTACATGTAGGACCTGTTGGTGCAGTAAATGTTCCAATTCTTGCAGCTAATGACCCAGAATTTTCTACATAAAATGTATATGTTACTGAATCACCCGGTTTTGTTAATACAATATTGAAATTATTTATAGTTGTATCACTTAAAACTGGTGGTGTAGGAACAGTTGCTGCTCCTGTTATAGTTGGTGATGATAGTGTCCTGAAATGAATATTCCAACTTGCTGGAGTAACTTTAGCTGTACCTGTTACATTAAGGGTTGTTCCTAATGCAGCAAATGCCACTCCTGTTCCTATTATCGCTACTATCATAGCAACTATTCCTAATATTAAACCTTTGTTATTTCTATTTTCCATTCTTTCTCTCTCCTATTTTCTAAATTTAATTATACCACTATATTTTTAATTTTCAACATAAATTATTGAAAAGTTTAATCCAGAAATTTCCACCTTATTATTAGGCAATTGATCGCCTGAATTATACATAATTTTTAGTTTGATTTGCTTTCTATTTACTTGCCCTTTTTGCAAAATATCTCCTGATTGAACTATATTTCCATCATCAATATATACAATGGAATAAGTTAAGTTTTCACATACAATAATAGCATCTGCTGTAGCATTCTCTCCTGTTCCGGTACATAGTGGACCGAGTGGAGCTATAAAAGTTCCTATTTTCGCATCCATAGATCCGGTATTTTCTACATAAAATGTATACGTTACAGAATCTCCTGGTTTTGTTAGTTTTATATTGAAGCTTCCAATCGCCGTATTATTCAGTACTGGTGCTGTAATTACTTCAGCATTTCCAGTAATAATTGGAGATGTTAAGGTTGTAAAATGAATATTCCAACTTGCTGGATCAATAGAAGCAGTCCCTAATATATTAAGGGTTGTTGCCAGTGCACTGAATGCAATTGTTGTTCCAAGAACAGAAAGTAATATTGCCACAATACAAATCGTTGTTATTATTCTTCCTTTTTTATTCATTATAAAGTTCCTTTCTTATTATTACCAAGCATAATAGTTATAGCCTTCATATGTTTCGACCTTGCCATTAGCTGATGTATAATTATGTAAAGTCCTCCAATTTGAATTATCACTTGAAACTGATAGTATATTATTTTCATAAATTCTATTATTATCCCAATTTAGCCATAACCCTAATTGATCCAAATCATATGTAGCTCCTAAATCAACCGTAACACATTGATTTCCAATGATACTGCCATAAGTAGCTCCAGATGTTTCTAAAACACCATCAACAATATTAGATAGACTAAGATTTGAATCGGATGATGCTGTAAAAGTTGCTGTGACAGTTTTCCCTTTTGCTATATTGCTTCCATTTTTAATTGCTTGAATCTCAGTCCAATAATTATATCCATCAACATTATTTCCGTTTATACATGACTTTATATAACGAACACTATTAATGCTTGTATTCGTTTTTTCAAATGTTAGCCCTTTATATGTTATTTTAGCATAACCATTATAACTAAGACCAGCTCCACCTGCACCCATTTTCGCATATATAAAATAATAACCACTATAATGTAAAGTATTATTTGTATGAGTTGGAGCAGTTGCAGTTCCTCCCGATGCAGTTATCGCATTCACTCCAGCAAAGCCTGATATAAATGAAGACCCGCCACCACTGGATCCAGCTTTAGAAGTTGAACCGCCACCATAATAGCCACCACCACCACCACTGGCATAGTCAGTCCATCCCCAGGCTTCAGAATCAGCATCATTTGCACCTAGTCCAAAAACTCCATGTTCGGTTGATTCCCACCATTCATTAAATGAAGCACTCTTGCCACCACTAGTTTGTGTAGGAATAGTTCCATAAAATGAGCTTTGAAGATTATAAGGAGTTGTTCCATAAAGGCCTCCACCATCACTATTAATACCATCATCCTTACCACCAGCACCAGCTGCAACCATTATTCTAGAACGAATTGTACTTTGCCAATCGCTATTATTCAAAGCTTTTTCAAGACGAATATCAGTCGCACCACCACCAGCAACTCCACCTGAACCACTCGCGCCTCCACCATTGAACGTTCTTGTAGATTGATTCCAATTACCATATTGCCCTACATATATATAAAGTGTTGTCCCTTGTTCAATATAAATATAACCATTTGTATAAGCACCGATTCCATCACCAAGGCCAGATAAACTCCAACCTCCTGCCTGTGCACCACCTAATTCTACAAAATAATAACCAGATATTGGAGCCGTAAATTCTTGCACTGCTCCAGTATACCAATATTCCCAAAATGTAGTAGCAATAACTTTCGCTTCTCCACTTATTGAAAGTTCCGTATTAAGAGCCGCATAACCGATTGATGTAATAATAGTAAGAACAAATACTGTAATAATTATAGACATTGATAAAAATCGATCAACAAAACGAGATTTATTTCTTTTTTTCATCAAAATCACTTTCCTTGATAATTCTTCTATAAAGTTTTTCTTCATCAATAATCGAGAACCAACTTACTAATTCTTTACCATGTTTTGCTTCTGTCCACATTATTAGTTTATCTTTTCTTTCAGCTATTTGAACCAATTCTTTAAAATCAGCAACATCATATGTTTCATATCTTCCTTCTTCAATTAATGTAATCGAAGATGTTATAAGATAATCATATTCCTTTAAAAGGCGATCCCTTAATTTTTCATATTCAGATTTAATATTTGTTTTTTTATCATAAAATAAGATTATATATATAAACAACATAACAGAAATTAGTCCAAAAACTACTCCAGATATTAAAATAATATAACTTGTAATCGTTTTTTTAGGTACTTCTTGATAAACGTCACTGTCATTTATATTTTTATAATCCATATTTATAGTAACTGTACTTTCAGATAATGGAATCATTACTTTCATATTATTACTAGTATTAATTGGATTTTCAAAATTATTATACTGGCTTTCAACGTTAATATGTAATGTTAATTTCAAAGTACTATCTGCTATTACTGAATATTGATTTTTATATGATCGTACTAATTCGTTATATTCAGAATAGTCTATTTTTAATTCTTCATTAATTGTAAATTCATCACTATCATTTAAATCACTAGTTTTTTCTTGTAGCAAATTAATTATTTTATTAAATAGTATTACACTTGGATTGTTTTTTTCAAACACGTTTACTTCTGCAGTAATATAATATTTATAAACAAAATCTACTTTTTTATTCATTTTGAAATTATATTGAAATTCCACATTAAGATAATCAATTAAATTAGCAATATAACCCATATTTTTATCAAGACAATCAGTTTCATAAAAATCATTTTCTTTCAAACACACCTTATAATCAAGATAACTTTGTTCATTATAAAATAATGATTCTGATTCTTCTTTTTTTGTTCCATATATTAATAAAACTATTGATAAAATACTTGTAATTAAAAAGATAATTAATAAAAAAAGAATTTTCTTGAAAATTTTTCTTTTTTTTCTGGAATTCATAGTTTCTCCTCTTTCTTAGCATTCTTATTCTAAAAATAATATTAGCATGCTTTTTAAACTTTTACAATAACATAATCTTTTTTTATTAACATTTATTTCATAATCGCTAATCTATTTTTTTTCGCAAATAAATTTTACTCCCTAACAATTTAAGTATACAAATATATATATAATTTTTCAAAATAGAAATAATAAATATTATCAAATTTTTTCAAATTATCTTCCTTTCTAATTTTTTTAAAATCAAATCAAAAAAATCCCTTTTTTAAAATTGGGATTTTATATATTTAAATCAAACTATAAAGTTTAAATAAATTCATTACTGGTGGACCTCGTAGGACTCGAACCTACGACCGACCGGTTATGAGCCGGTTGCTCTAACCAACTGAGCTAGAGGTCCAATACCAATTAATAATATCATAATATTTATATGATGACAAGTAGAAAAAGATGAAAATAAACAAAAAAAAATAAGTAAAATTACTTACTTATTTTGTAACATACTTAATAAATCAATTTTAAATTTATCTTTCGAAGCATTTGCTTTAGAAATCATAATTCCTTTATATGTAGCTAATTCCGATTTATGACCTTCCAAGAAGATATCTGTTGGTGTAATATTTTCTAACATAATAGTCTCTTCTTTTTGATAAACTGTATAAATCAATTTAACTTCACCATGAACTTGTGAAAACATTATATCACTTGGTAATTTCAATTCGTAAGTAATAGTTCCCATTTTTTTGTTTTGAGAAATAATTTCTCCTAAGAATTCTCCATTACGCAACGCTGGATAATAAGTAAAGTTTAATTTTTTGAAAGCCAACATATTATATTTTTTTAATGATCTTTCTAATTTTCTAAACTCATTTTCATCCATATAATCTAATACATAATTTTTCATCCGTTTTACCCCCTAAAACTCTCTGAATAAACTAATTATAGCATAAATACTATTAAATGTCAATCTTCTACATTAGTAGTGTTCAACATTCAACCAAATTATAACATGAACGACAAAAAAAGTCAAATTGTTTTGACTTTTTGGTTTTTGATTTTTGGTTGTTATTTTTCTAAAGCAACAATTTCATTTACATTTGCTTCATTATAAGTAATATTTAAAACATCTTTTTCTTTTACAAATGGCAATATACTTCTATTTATTTTAATTGATGTACTATAAAGATTTCCCTCAGTATCAATAATGTAATAATAAGTTGTTCCATCAATTACTGCGGTAGTGATTGTTTTTACAGTAATCGTTTTTTCAATACGATCAGAAACCTTGGATGGTGCGAAATTATAATCATTTAAATATTTCTCGGCAGCGGCTTCAATTCCAAGTGAAGAATCACTCACCGAAACCTTTTGATAATCCTCTACATCAACAAATGAATACATTTTTACTAATCCCGCTTGATCTTTTAGACTTAATAAATAAGTAGGACGACCTTTTAAATTAACTAGTAATGGAAATGATGCTGTATATCCTTTTTCTTGCACTAATCCTTCTGCTGAAGACATTGCTGAATATTCTTCTGCTCCTGGAACACTATAAAAATGAGTTTCTTTTGTTCTTAAATTAGTTAGAATGAATCCAATGTTTGATTCATCAGTTGAAACAGATGTAATTCCAGTATACATATAAACATCATCATCAATTGCTAAATAGGTATATCCGTCTGTTGTATTAATTACATTTTTTTGACCAAAGATTGAATTTAAGAAGCCATTATTGTATTCTCCCCAATTATCAACTTGTTCAATAATTAGATTGGCATCATATACATGATCAATCCAAGATGGAACTTCATCTTTATTATATCTTACACTTGTACCATCTATAGCATTTAATACAATAACTCCTGAAACTTCTTTTTTTAATCCAATACCTCTATATTTAATTGTCTGAACAATCCAGTATGGATTTCCTTCATTGTCTATTTCAAAATTTGATTCTCCAAAAATAGTTGTTGGATATTGAATACGAAGTTGTCTCTTTAAATTTTCAAAGAATAATGCTGATGGACTATATCGCATTCCTTCCTCTAAACGAACTAAATTTGATTCTCCAGTTACAGAATTTACAGTAATATACCCTGAAATTCCATTTTTAGAATTTGTGAAATATTTAATCATACTCGCATATTCAAGTGGTGTTACACGAACAATTTCACCGTTATAATTAATTTGTGTATATAAGTTTGATACAACATATTGACTAACCAAATCCGTAATTTGTCCCATCTTGCGATCCCCTAATTTTCGAGATGAATCTTTATCAAGTAACGGAATGCTATTGAAATCCACTTCTTTAATATCGGTTGTAAAATCACTTGTATCTAATACTTCAATACGATTGGCATAACTTGAGGCATTAAATAAAGGAGAACAAATAACATTAATTACAAACATTCCAATTACAATTACACAAATTGCTACTAATGCATACTTTGCCTTTCCAAAATTAAACGGATTCCCAGTAAAATTCAAATTATTTTGCGAAAAAACAATGTTTGATTTCACCATTTTTGTATTAAGTATTAAATAGATAAATAATAATATAATGATATACATCCAAAAACCTGGACTTGTTAAATTGATCGCTGGCAACATTAGATAAAACAACACAACTGCGAAAATAAGCATGATAATAATATTTTTAAAACTTTTTTTCATAACTTTCCTCCTAATATAAGTATAGCATAATTAAAAAAAAATAGCTCTAAAAATAGCTATCTTTTCAACTTAACAATCGTCATTCCCGGGTTTTCTAATACTAAATGAAATTGTAAAACATTTCTATTTTGCCTTAGTAAATAATGTACTTCTTTTTTTAATATTCCCTCGCCTTTACCATGAATAATAACAATGATATCCTGACTAAGTTTAATATTATCATTAATAAATTCCTTTAAAACAAAATTAACCGTATCTCTTGTTTCTCCATGTACATCTAATTTCGGATAATAATCCCAATAAATCATAAATCGGTACTACTATCGCTTGGATTCATCGACATTGTCGGATTTAGTTCATGATGATCTGGATAAGATAAAGCTTCTTTATTCGGCATTGAAGTAGTTTGATTACCAATCGGCATATCATTTACGACAGTACCTTCTTTTGGCGTTACTTGGTCTACTTGTGGTGCTATAATACCTCCATCTTGTACAGTTTGTTGCACTGGTGTAATTGGTGATTGATTCATTTCATTATTACCATTTTGATTCGGAACTGATGTTGAGTCTACTTGTTGTTGATTTTGTCCTTCTAAAACTGCTTCATTCCCATTTGGTTCATCTATTGATCCAAAACGACTTTCATAATTTTGAATTACTTCCATTAAAGCTGGAAAAGCATCTTTAATTCCAAATTTCGTCATCGAAATACTTGAAGCAATACTAGAAAAACGAATTGATTTCTCCATATCATAATTTTTAGATATACAATAAGCAAAAGCACCATTAAAAACATCCTTGGCTCCACGACCATCTAAGACATTAATTTGAATCGGTGGCATAACTTTAACATCCTGATTTAATGTATACATCACTCCAAATGGTCCCAAATTAACAATAATTTCATTATTAGAATATTTCTCTTTTATTTTTTTGTAGATATTCAATAATGTAGTAGGATTATTAAAATCCGCTTTTAATTTAGTTAAATTTTCTGCAAAAGAAAGTGAGAATATAACAAAATTTGCGTATTTAGCAATTTCAACTGCTTCTTTCGTAAATTCACTTACTCCCAAAATACTTTTTGCATTCTTAAATTTATTAATCGCTTGAATGCTTGCAGAATACTCATAACCATCCGTTAGAATAATATCAGGAATTTTATTAAACTCATTCTTTTTCAAGAAAAATGGTTCTTTTTGCACCAAAACTTCGGTTTTAGAATGAACTCCTTCATTTAAAACAGCAAATTCCATCGGCGTTTCTTTTTCATAAGCTATTTCAATCCCACTTGTATCAACCCCAATAGCTTCTAATTCTTTTTTTATTTTAGTCCCATAATCATCATAAGCAATCATTCCACAAAAAGTACTATCCACTCTCCACTTAGCAAGTAAATAAGCGGTATTACATCCAGATCCTGTACTGCCTTCGATTTTTTCTTCAACATTATATTTATTACCTTCAACTAAAAATTGTTTCATCGGTAAAGCCATTGCATACGCACATTTTCCAATATTTAATACGATCATCTAATCACCCTATCCTTGTCTATTATATCACATCAGTATTTTTATGAAAAGTTTAATTTTAATTCTAAAAGAACAATAGTCTCTAAGTTTGCCGTTCTAAAAAACATATCAAAGCACTGAACTTCTTTTATTTTATAAATAGAAGTTAATTCTTTTAAATCTCTTATTAATGTTTTAGGATTACATGAAATGTAAATCAATTCTTTTGTTTTTCTTTGTAATATTGTTTTAATAGTTCCCTTATCTAATCCTGCTCTTGGAGGATCCACTACAATTAAATCAAAATTTCCTTTTATCTTTTTAAAAACATCCGAAACATTTCCAAGACTAAATTTTATGTTGTTAATCTTGTTAATTTTAGCATTGTTAATTCCATTAATTACGGCATTTTTAACAATCTCCACTCCAACAATTTCCTTTGCGTTTTTGGCTAGTTGTAATCCAATCGTTCCAGCACCACAATAAAGATCTATTATTCTTAGATTAGGTTTCACTAGCTTATTCACATAATCAAAAAGCTTGGAAGCAATCTCTAAATTAATTTGAAAAAAACTATTATAACTAACTTTGTAAATGACCCCATTTAGTCGTTCATAATAAAAACTTTGCCCATATATTAATTTGTTATTTTGCAAAACCCCAATGACACGATGTTTCTTTAAAAGATCCTCATTTAATGTTACTTTATCTTCACTTTCAATAATAACTAATATCTCATTATTATAATTAGAACGAATAATAATATACCCTGAATTTATTTTAAAAAAAGTAAGGTCTTTTATTAAATGATTAATCGTATCTTTTACAATAAGACATTCTTGAATCTCTACAAAATCATGGCTTCGTTCTTCATAATAACCAAATTTAGCGTCCAAAACCTTTAAACTAATCTTGTTGCGATACCAAAGAAGTTGATTGCTAATAACTTTAATTTCTTCATCATAATTCAAATTCCGTTCAAATTGTTCTTGAATACTACTTTTTTTTATTAGAAGTTCATCCTCTGCTTTAACATGATGAAATTGACAACCACCACAATGATCAAAGTAAGGGCACTTTGATTCTATTCGCTTTGCCGATGAAGAAAGAACGTTTGCTTTAGCAATATTATACTTTTTGTTTTCTTCTATTATTTCTAACTCAACCATTTCTTCTGGTAATGTTTTAGGTACAAA
>Ga0153920_1001402_pt1 | contig 10107 bp, 8 predicted proteins | sample TSNJ004MetaG_FD_104713 | JGI IMG/M metagenome (GOLD analysis project Ga0153920, IMG submission 104713) | Attine ant fungus gardens microbial communities from New Jersey, USA - TSNJ004 MetaG | ecosystem: Host-associated > Fungi > Mycelium > Unclassified | place: USA: New Jersey, Brendon T. Byrne...
ATATGAAATATTGAACTGTGTTCGCTCGGCATCAATATTTGTCGCCTTGAATTGGCGGCTGTTGTGATTGACGGAACCTTTGCCGAGCATGACGCTGATTGTTCTCTTTATAGACCATCCCTTTCTTTCCATTCCCATCCGGCGCGAGCCGGGGTTTTGTTACTTTTACTTCGCATCAAAAGCGCCCTTGCGCCCTACGGGGTAGATGGGGCCTTGCCTCGCTGTCTGCGGACGACTCCCCAGTGCTCATCGACCTTTGAAAAGGGCGACCGCACGGCTTCCCTAAACTTTATTCACTCGCCGTTAGGCAGGAGAAAAAGCATTGCTTTCCCTCCGCTCCCCGTGTCGGTCGTGACGATTGTGACGGTATTTTATATACCGCCACCGCTCCCGAAAATATCGACACGATCGTCACCATCGTCACGCCTCAGAAATGTCCAAGATCAGCTTAATATTTCTTCCGGCGTGGGTGCGATCGCTTTCATAGCGAATATGGTATTCGTTCCACAACCTGTCCGCTCCGATATTTAGTTTCCGCGTCAGAACATTTGGCTGAATATTCATCCCATCCAATCCATCAATCAGCTCCGTTGCGTTGCCGCTCCATTCGGGAGCGTCAACCGTTACCAGACAGGCGACGGCCTTAAGTAATGGGTCAGGCAGCTCTTTCCAAAGCTGCGTCTCCTTATCAGTCAATGCCACAAACAACGGTCACGGTCAAAGAGTAGATGTAATTTCTGATCCTGTTGATCCCGTCCGACAATCTCCACAATGGCTTTGTTTTTAGTGCGCTTTTCCTTCTGCATAATGAACGCGCCATCCGCTGCGCCGAGCAAACCGTTGGTGCCAGATATGGTGTCAAAGGAATCATCCGCTGATTGCTTTCTTGTATGGTGGACGAGTATGACGCAGACATTGTGATGATCAGCAAATTGCTTGAGCTTTGTCACGATTTCATAGTCGCTGGCGTAGCTGTATTTTTCGCCGCCAACCTCACGTACCTTTTGTAAAGTGTCGATAATAATGAGCTTTGTGCCGAGATGCTCTGCCACGAATTTTTTAAGCTGACCGTCCAGCCCGTCACTCACATTTTTTGCGTGAGTGGCGAAGTGAAAATCATCAATGCTGTCCATACCGAACATCCGCGACAACCGCTTTTGCAGCCGAGCATAGTCATCCTCCAGCGCAAGATAGAGAACGATACCTTTGTGAACGGGGTACTCCCACAGGGGAATACCACCGCTCACATGGTAGCCGAGCTGCGCCATGAAGAACGATTTGCCAACCTTGGGCGCTCCGGCGAACAGATATGCGCCAGAGCATAGCAGACCGTCAATGATTTGCGCTCTCGGTTGGTAAACCGTATCATATAGCTCCGTGAGGGATACGGTGTGCAGATAATCTGGATTGTTCATCTTCCGAAAATAGTCTTTTAGATAATCCATCTCAAAATCGTCATTGATTTCTGGCGATTTTTCGGGTATACTTGTTTCAAGTTTTAACGATGGTGATTGCCCCTCGCCTGTTGCAGCAAGCGAATACAGGGCGGTCACTTTTTCTTTGGGTTCTACCATCAGCACTCCTCCTTCAAACCATCCAATGTTATGGTGATAAGTTGAATCGTCTCCAGCAAGTCATCATCAATCTGCTCGCCGGAAGTGATACGCTGTAATTCTTCCAACACGGCGGCAAGCTGATTGCGGAGGGCTTTATATACCCTCGGATTGCCAACAACCACAATCTCTTTGTCCTGTAAGCGCTGGATGATATAATCCTGCTTGGTAAGGCCGGAGAGCCGAACAGCGGTTTCAATCCGCTCATCTTCCTCCGGCGATACACGGAACGCCACCGTCTTGTTGCGCCAGCGGCCTTTGTTGTCCACACTTTTTAATGACATAGTATTCAAACTCCTTTCCCAGTTCTTTGTACATCCAATTTTTCCGCCATTTCCGTCTGACGTGTGGGAAACAGATGTGCATAGCGGTATGTGATGTCGATACTCTCATGGCCCACACGGTCGGCGATCGCCAATGCTGTAAATCCCATGTCAATCAGCAAACTTATGTGACTGTGACGAAGGTCATGAATCCGAATACGCTTCACCCCTGTTTGCTTGCTGCCCCTGTCCATTTCATGGTGGAGATAGTGCTTACTGATTGGGAAAATCCGGCTGTCCGGCTCTACGTTGTAAAACTGCTTGAGATAGTCCTGCATCTCCTCGCACAAAAACTGCGGCATCGTTATGACGCGGTTACTCTTTTTGGTTTTGGGCGTTGTGATGATGTCCTGTCCCTTTAACCGTTGGTAAGATTTGTTGATGCGCACTGTCTCGTTATAAAAGTCGAAGTCCGCCGGAGTAAGCGCCAGCAGTTCGCCCTCGCGGATACCGCACCAATAAAGCATCTCAAAGGCGTAGTAAGATAACGGTTTATCCATCATGGCATCGGCAAACCGCTCATATTCCTCCTTTGTCCAGAACAGCATTTCCCGGCGTTCCTCGGTTCCCATGTTGCCTGCCCTCTGCGCCGGGTTGAGTTGCAGCCCGTAGTATCGGATGGCGTGGTTGAAAATGCAGCTGAGCTGATTGTGGACTGTTTTCAGATAGGTCTGTGAAAAAGGCTTCCCCTTGGCATCTGTCAGCTCACGCATCTCATTTTGCCAGTCGATAACGTCCTTCGCTGTAATTTCGGATAGCTTGCGTTTCCTAAAATAAGGAAGGATTTTCTTCTGAATAATGCTGTCCTTGGTCAGCCATGTGTTCAGTTTCAGCTTGGGCTTGATGTCCTTTTCATAGAGCTGAACAAAGCTCTCAAAGGTCATATTCACATCTGCCGTCTTTTGCTGGAGAAACTCCCGCTCCCACGCCTGTGCCTCCTTCTTGGTGGTAAAGCCGCGTTTAAATTTCTGCTGGCGCTCGCCTTTCCAGTCGGTGTAGCGGAATTGCACATACCATGTGCCGTTGTCGTAATTCTTAAAAGCTGCCATTATACTCTCCTTTCTTGCTGGTCACGGGTTCCATAAAACTTTTCATAGAAGAACTTCCTGTCGATCCGCCCTGCGATTGTGATACAACCGGTCTTTTTAAGCTCCGCATTCATGGAGCGGATTAGCTTGTAGGCGTAGGGTATTGAAACTCCCAATTCCTCCGCTACTTCCTCAACTCGTAAAAACATTTGTCCTGCCACTTAAAAACCTCCTTTTCTTGCCCTTTTGGGCATAGTTCATTATTTAGTGTCGGAATTACTTTCTGGCCGCCATCCGATTCGCCCGGGCGGATGCACCATTACCGTGATGCACGATGGTTGTTTACTAAGCATATTCGCTTAGCATTTTCATTATACTAAGCTTTATTGTTAAAGTCAAGCAATTTGCAGACGGTTTGCGGGAAAATATTTAACTTTTTTGTTAAGGTTTTTGTTGACATCTCCTAAACATATATGCTATACTCTGTACAACAGAGATTGAACAGGAGTTGGCGATTATGGCTATCGGTGAAAGAATCAGGTTTATCCGCAATCTGCGCGGTATGACGCAGAAATATCTTGGTATGGCAATCGGCTTTGACGAAAAGACCGCCGATGTTCGCATGGCGCAGTATGAATCCGGCACACGGACACCGAAAGCCGATTTGACAGCTACGCTTGCCCGTACTCTTGATGTATCACCCAAAGCTCTTGACCTCCCTGACATTGACACCGATATTGGTCTGATGCACACCTTGTTTGCGTTGGAAGATTTACGCGGTCTGCAAATCGGAGAGATTGACGGCGAAATCTGCTTGCGGCTGGACAAATCCAGAGGCATGACCTATGTTGGTATGCTGGACATGCTTACAGCTTGGCAACGGGAAGCCTCAAAACTCAAGGCCGGGGAAATCACCAAAGAGCAATACGACCAGTGGCGATACAACTATCCTCAATTTGACACCTCTCAGATATGGGCGAAGGTTCCTTCTCAGGAGCTTAGCGATTACCTCATAGACGCCCTAAAAGAGAAGGAATAAGCACCTTTTCCATACAAACAAAAACGGTCTTGCCAACTTTTCAAAAGTCAGCAAGACCGTTTTATTTAGGATAAGGAAGATTTACCTGCAAACCACCTGCTATACGGGAGTAAACAGAGTAAATCGGGAAATGGCTTCTGCTATCAATCTGCTATCAAATGGCGAAAATATGCCCCAAAAGTCCTGAGATTTCAAGGCTTTTGGGGCTTCGTTAATTATTCCCACTCTATCGTGGACGGAGGTTTAGATGTAATATCATAGCAGATGCGGTTGATCCCCCTCACCTCGTTGACAATGCGCACAGAGATCTTATCCAACACCTCATAGGAAATTCTCGCCCAGTCGGCGGTCATAAAATCACTGGTGGTCACCCCCCGCAGGGCCAAGGTATAGTCATAGGTTCTGCCATCTCCCATGACGCCCACGGAGCGGGTATTGGTCAAAACGGCAAAATACTGGTTAATGGAGCGATCCAGCCCCGCCAGGGCGATCTCCTCCCGGTAGATGGCATCGGCATCTCGCAGGGTATCCAGCTTCACCTTCGTCAGGTCGCCAATGACCCGAATGGCGAGACCCGGCCCAGGGAACGGCTGGCGCATCACCAGATACTCCGGAAGGCCCAGCTCTCTTCCCAGTTCCCGTACCTCATCCTTGAACAGCAGACGCAGCGGCTCAATAATCTCCTTGAAATCCACATAGTCAGGCAGTCCCCCCACATTGTGGTGGCTTTTGATGACAGCGGCGTCCCCCACGCCGGACTCAATGACATCGGGATAGATTGTCCCCTGGGCCAGAAAATCCACGGCGCCGATTTTCTTCGCCTCTTCCTCAAAGACGCGGATGAATTCCTCCCCAATGATCTTGCGTTTCCGCTCCGGCTCTGTGATCCCGGTGAGCTTGCTCAAAAAGCGCGCCTCCCCATCTACACGGACGAAATTCATCGCCCACTTGCCGAAGGCTTCCTCCACCTCACTGCCCTCATTTTTCCGCATAAATCCGTGGTCCACAAACACGCAGGTGAGCTGGTTTCCAATGGCCTCCGCCAGAAGAGCGGCGCACACAGAGGAGTCCACACCGCCGGAGAGGGCCAAGAGCACCTTCCCCTGGCCCACCTTGTTCCGAATCTGGGTAATGGTAGCCTTGCAGTAGTCCCCCATGGTCCAGTCGCCTGTGGCTCCGCACACCTCATAGAGGAAATTGCGGATCATGTTGACCCCGTTCTCCGTGTGGTTGACCTCCGGATGATACTGGACGCCATAAAACCCGCGCTGCTCATCGGCAATGGCCACATTGGGACACATTTCGGAACGTGCGGTCAGGGCAAACCCCTCCGGCACCCGCACCATATAGTCCCCGTGGCTCATCCAGGAGATCCCCTCCTGCGGAAGGCCTTGAAACAGCTTACAGGATGTGTCATAGAACGTGACCGTCTTTCCATATTCCCTGGCGGAATCCTCCTGGGCCTGGGTCACCTGCCCCCCCAAGGCCTGGGCAATGAGCTGGCAGCCGTAACAGATCCCCAAAATTGGCACGCCCCACGTAAAAATCTCCCCGTCCATTTTGGGAGAATTCGGTTCATAGACGGAATTTGGTCCTCCCGTGAAAATAATTCCAATGGGGTTCATGGCTTTTAATTCGGGCAGCGGAGTGGTATAGGGCTTCACTTCACAGTAGACATTGCACTCCCGTACCCGGCGGGCAATCAGCTCGTTATACTGTCCGCCAAAATCCAGTACAATGACAGTCTGATGGGACATAGAACAGCCTTCTTTCCTTTTAAACTTGGGCGCCTTCCCCAATGCCGCGATGCACATCTCGCAGCGGCAGTGCAACAGGAGCACACCGCCGCTGTCAAGTCCATCAAATCTGTGTGATGTCGATCACAGTCAGCTCTCCGCTGCGGCTGCGCTCCCGCACGGTGAGCACCGCCCTGGCGGTGTCAATGGAGGTAACACAAGCCACCGAGTGCTCCACAGCGCTGCGGCGGATTTTAAAGCCATCACTGTCCTGCTTGCGCCCCTTGGTCGGTGTGTTGATCACCATATCCACTGTGCCGGAGGAGATCATATCCAGAATATTGGGGTGCGGCTGAGCAACACGGTTCACCGGCTTGCACTCAATCCCCGCGTCCAGCAGCACCTGGCAGGTCCCGCTGGTGGCATAGAGCTCAATATTTCGCTCCGCAAAGCCGCGGGCAATGCCCAAAATCTCCCGCTTGTCCTCATCCTTGACCGTGATGATAATACGCCCGCCCTTGTTGGGCACCTTTAAATTCGCACCCTTGAAGGCCTTGCGCAGGGCCAGCGGGTAGGTCTCCGCAATGCCCAGCACTTCGCCGGTGGATTTCATCTCCGGACCAAGGCCGGTGTCCACATCCGCCAGCTTTTCAAAGGAAAACACGGGCATTTTGACTGCGTAATACTCCGCTTCCCGATAAATTCCGGTGCCGTATTCCATATCCTTGAGCTTCTCTCCCAGCATAACCCGGGTAGCCAGGTCGATGATCGGAACACCCGTCACCTTGGAAATGTATGGAATGGTACGGGAGGAGCGGGGATTCACCTCAATCACATAGACCTGGTCATTATAGAGGATGAACTGGATGTTGATCAGGCCGATGACCCCCAACTCTCTGGCCAGATCCCTGGTATAGCCAAGGATGGTCTCCTTGTGCTTATCCTCCACCGTGATGGTAGGATAGACCGAAATGGAGTCGCCGGAGTGAACGCCCGCGCGCTCCACATGCTCCATAACGCCGGGGATGAGGATATCCTCGCCATCAAAGACGCCGTCCACCTCCACCTCTCTCCCCATCAGGTACTTGTCCACCAGAATGGGGTGCTCCTGCTCCGTCATGTGGATGATCTTCATAAAGTCGATGATATTGCGGTCGTTGTAGGCGATCTCCATCCCCTGGCCGCCCAGCACATAGGACGGGCGCACCAGCACGGGGTACCCCACTCCATTGGCCGCCTTCAGCGCCTCCTCAGTGGTAAAGACCGTTTTGCCCTCCGCCCGGGGGATTCCGCATCTGTGCAGGATGGCATCGAACCGCTCCCGGTCCTCCGCGGCATCTACCCCATCAAAGGAGGTGCCAAGAATGGGCACGCCCATGTCGGTGAGGGCTTTGGCCAGCTTAATGGCCGTCTGTCCGCCAAACTGCACCACAGCGCCCCAGGGCTTTTCTTGCTCAACGATATTTTCCACGTCCTCCGCCGTGAGGGGCTCAAAATAGAGCTTATCCGCCACGTCAAAGTCGGTGGAGACCGTCTCCGGGTTGTTATTGACAATGATGGTCTCGCATCCCAGCTTTTTCAGCGCCCAGACCGAGTGGACAGAGCAGTAATCAAATTCAATGCCCTGCCCGATGCGGATGGGTCCGGAGCCCAGCACCAGCACCTTGCGCCGACCGTTGGAGCTCTCGATGGCCTCATTTTCTCCATCATAGCTGGAGTAGTAGTATGGCGTCTCCGCATCAAACTCCGCCGCGCAGGTGTCCACCATTTTAAAGGAGGGGATGATACCGTACTTCTCCCGCAGGGCTTTGACCTCCTTCTGTCTGATACCGCAGAGCTTTCCGATATAGCTGTCGGCAAAGCACATCCCCTTGGCCTTTTTCAGCGTGTCGCCGTCCGGAAGGCCGCGCTCCAGCTCACGCTCCATATCAATGATCATCTGGAAGCGATCCAAAAACCAGATGTCCATCTTGGTGATGTCGTTAATCTTCTTGGGGGAATATCCGCGCCGCAGCGCCTCCGCCACCACAAAAAGCCGCTCATCCGTGACGTTGGCCAGCAACTCTTCAATTTCATCGGTGTAGAGCTCCTCCAGCTTGTCCAGCCTCAGGGCGCGCACGTTGAGTTCCAGGGACCGGATGGCCTTCATCAGCGCCCCCTCAAAGGAGTTGGCAATGGCCATCACTTCTCCGGTGGCCTTCATCTGGGTCCCCAGGGTGCGGCTGGCCGTGGTGAACTTGTCAAAGGGCAGGCGCGGAATTTTCAGCACACAGTAGTCCACTGTGGGCTCAAAGCAGGCCGTGGTTTTGCCGGTGACCGCGTTTGGAATCTCGTCCAAGGTGTAACCCAGGGCGATTTTAGCCGCCACCTTGGCAATGGGATACCCCGTGGCTTTTGACGCCAGGGCGGAGGAGCGGGAGACGCGGGGGTTCACCTCAATCACCGCATACTCAAAGCTGTCCGGGTTCAGGGCAAACTGGCAGTTACAGCCCCCCTCAATTTCCAGGGCGGAGATAATATCCAGCGCCGCGGTCCGCAGCATCTGATATTCCTTATTGGCCAGCGTCTGGGTGGGGGCCACCACAATGGAGTCGCCGGTATGCACGCCAACGGGGTCAATATTCTCCATGGAGCACACGGTGATGACATTCCCCGCGCAATCGCGCATGACCTCAAACTCAATTTCTTTCCAGCCGGAGATACAGCGCTCAATCAGCACCTGCCCCACACGGGAGAGGTTGATCCCACGATCCGCAATCTCCTCCAGAGACAGCCGGTCGAAGGCGATGCCGCCGCCGGATCCGCCCAGGGTGTAGGCAGGGCGGACAATCACAGGGTAACCGATCTCCTCGGCAAAGGAGACTGCATCTCCCACCGATTCCACCACCAGGGAGGTAACGCAGGGCTGGTTGATCTCTTCCATGGTGTCCTTAAATCCTTGGCGGTCCTCCGCCTTGCGGATGGATTCGGGGGAAGTACCCAGCAGTCTCACCCCGTACTTCTCCAGGGTTCCATTTTCGTGCAGCGCCATGGCCAGGTTCAGCCCCGTCTGTCCCCCCAGTGTTGGCAGAATGGAATCGGGGCGCTCCTTCTCAATGACCTGAATCACCGATGGAATATTCAGCGGCTCGATGTAGACATGGTCTGCGATGTCCTTATCGGTCATAATCGTGGCGGGGTTGGAGTTGACCAAAACCACCTCCACTCCTTCTTCCTTCAAGGCCCGGCAGGCCTGTGTGCCGGCATAGTCAAATTCAGCGGCTTGTCCAATGACAATGGGGCCTGATCCAAGGACCAACACCTTTTTGATCTCCGGATTTTTAGGCATTATTGGTCACCTCCCATAGACGCGATAAAGCGGTCAAACAAATATTCCGTATCCAGTGGCCCCGGGCTGGCTTCGGGGTGAAATTGAACAGTAAAGCAATTGGGGCGCTTATAACGCAGCCCTTCCACCGTATTGTCGTTGACATTCACGTGGGAGATCTCCGCCACCTGCGCATCCACGGAGTCGGCCAGCACCACGTAGCCGTGGTTTTGGCTGGTGATGAACACCCGCTGTTCGGCGAGGTCCCGCACCGGGTGATTGCCCCCCCGGTGTCCGTAGTCCAGGCGGCCTGTCTTCGCTCCGGTGGCCAGGGCCAGCAGCTGGTGCCCCAGGCAGACGGCGAAGATCGGCAGGGCGCTTTGATACAGCTTTTGAATCTCCGCAATGATCTTCACATTGTCCGCCGGGTCGCCGGGGCCGTTGGAGAGCATAACGCCGTCAAAGCCCCCGGTCAATATTGCCTGCGCCGGGGTCTGCGCCGGAAATACAGTGACCCGGCAGCCGCGCCGGCAAAGGCAGCGCACCATGTTCTCCTTCACGCCAAAGTCCATCAGGGCGACATGGCTCCGCTCCGCTCCCTCGGCGGGGTAGACCCGCGCCTCCTGACAGGTGACCCGCTGCACCGTGTCCTCTACCCGGTAGGCCTGAATCTGCTCCAATACCTGCGCGACATTAAAATGCTCCGCGCAGGTGACCATGCCATTCATGCTCCCCTGACTGCGGAGTATCTTCGTCAGCGCCCTGGTATCAATTCCCTGAATCCCAGTGATGTTGTGTCGTTTTAAGTACTCGTCCAATGTTCCGTCACACCGGAAATTGCTGCCCCGCCCGGACAGGTGCCGGACAACAAAGGCCTCTGCCCAAGGGCGGGTAGATTCGTTGTCCTCCCGGTTGACACCGTAGTTTCCAATGAGAGGATAAGACATCACAATGCCAAGCCCTGCATAGGATGGATCGGTCAAAATTTCCTGATAGCCGGTCATGGCTGTATTAAATACCATCTCGCAGATCCGCTCTGAGGTACTGCCAATACTGGTCCC
>Ga0153920_1001410_pt1 | contig 10073 bp, 9 predicted proteins | sample TSNJ004MetaG_FD_104713 | JGI IMG/M metagenome (GOLD analysis project Ga0153920, IMG submission 104713) | Attine ant fungus gardens microbial communities from New Jersey, USA - TSNJ004 MetaG | ecosystem: Host-associated > Fungi > Mycelium > Unclassified | place: USA: New Jersey, Brendon T. Byrne...
AGACGTTTTCTGGAATCTCTTTCCACCCTCATGCTATACTCAAAGCTAATGCCCCGATATCCAAACGGAAAATCTTCTAATATTTGAACCGCCTCATCATACCTGTTAATTTAATAGTCAGACGCTTCATTGCCTCTTCATCCCGTAAATCATTAATCTGTCTTACAAAATCGCTAAGCGAGATTCTCTTGGAATAATAAATCTGCTTTTCCAATTCTTTGGTCATAACAAATTCTGTCTTGGTTTTCTTGGTATTTGCCTTCTTAGCTAAAATTTCTTTCACAGCCGGTTCTTCATTTTCAATATATCCATCTCCTAAATCACCACATTCTTTACTCACGTAATACAGGAACCGTTCCTCATACTTCTCATACTTAAATTCTCCCACCCCGGATACCGACAACATTTCCGTCTTTGTTCTCGGTTTTACCACGCACATATGAATCAATGTTTTATCGGAAAAGACAATGTACGGCGGCACTTTTTCTTCTTTGGCAATTTCCGTGCGAAGCGCCCGCAGGATTTCAAATAATGCCTCATCTGCTTCCGAAAGTGAGGCACCTGACACACCGGATAGCTTGCTTTTCCTTGTTTTCTTTTCTTCCTTTACTTTCCCCGAGTGTTCCTGCTCCTTGGCCATCTTCATGACAACAGCCTCATCATACCGCAGAATATAATCCCGCAGGCATTCATTGGTAAAGCAATAAAAGTCATCTTCCGCAGCCGGTCACGATCCCGTTCCTGCACAATTCCCCGGGTCAAGCTCCTGGTTGTCCTGATTGTTGTCAATAAAAAACTGATTCGTCACTACATCCTGGCCGCTATAGAAAAGAATACATTCTCCCGGTTCACCGTCCCTGGCACAACGGCCGGATTGTGTCAAGTCAATGACAAATTTTAAATGCTCTTTTTTCTATTTTACTTAGTTCTATCCGGTATAAAGATCTCAGATAATTATATCCTGTATTTCAGATAATACCTTTCGATAAAGCCTAACCCAGTTATTTCTAATAAGCTGTACTGGTCGTAGCTCTATTCCCATGCTTTCCAATAACGAAATTTGCTCATCATCACAATTCCCCTTAGAAACCACATAGAAATAATATATTTTATTATCTATGCCATACTGTGGATTTTCTAGCATAAAGCGCCGCCTATAACTTAACAGCCACCATAACTCAATTTCAATAAATGACATACTAAGTCCAAAAATAAAAAGATCATGTGTGAAAAATTTTGTAAGCCACATCCCATCTTCTTCTAAGTTATTCTCAAAGAAATAACGTAAATATGGTCTCTTTCCACTAATCTCGCTGTTCGGTGTAGTCAATGCTTCAACTACTCTTGACAAATATGTACCATACTGATCATACCCCAAGCATACTGAAGCTGGCCGTCCAGCCTCGCCATGTATGTGCCATACATTTTTACCATTAACTGATACTTTTCTGTATAAGCTATGTTTACGTTCTTTTGTAAATGATTTGGATTTTTTATAGTTAAAATTTGGATCTATTGCTTTTTCAATATAATAATCATAATTTGTTGTAAGAATATCATTAACTGGTAATGCTAGAAACTCTTGATGAAGGGATAATTCCTTTACTCGTGGTAAAAAATGTACAACATCTGACTTAAGTTCATACGTTTTGGAAACACGTTTTCTATTCAATGCATCTAAGTAGATCCGTTCAAATTCAAGCGGTAAATTGTTACAAGTAGTAGCAGCTTCAACATCATATTTTTCTCGCAATTCTTCTAACATATCTACCCAAGCAGTATTATCCATGGCTCGATTTAATCCGTTACCTATAAAATATGCATATTTTTTCATTCGTAATACCTCTCTTGTATTTGATTTTATGTAAGTGCCTATAAGTGCTTACGATTTTATTATATATCTCTATATGCAAATTTGTAAACAAATCCTTTTAACAAAGGATAATCCCAGATTATCATGTGAAAAGATCAATTTATTAATTTTACTGGAGACCTCAAAAATGGATAAAGAGATTGATAAAAACTGGCGACAGTTGGAAAAATTAGCTTATCAATACGTAAAAAGTAAATATAGAAATGAGGATATTATCGATGAGGAATTAACCCAGCATTCTCATGATTCAGGCTTTGATGGTACATGGCTGCTATCTCCAAAACGTGCTTCCGTTTTAGCTCAACGGATACTAATGGAAGCCAAATTAAGAAATAACCAGTCCAGCCTGTCCTTAAACGATTGTGCAAAATCAATTATCATTGCATTTAACCTAGCTGCCAAAAAACTTTTTATTGTTACAAATATAGGATTTGCCCCACAGACGCAAATACATGTCAATAAATTTCGGAAGCGTTCGAACCTATTGATTGATTGTATAGATGGTATTGAATTAAAAACATATATTGAAACAAATTGGGATTATTTAACTAAAAAGTGTAAGCTAACAGAGGACTTTCTTAATTCTGTCGTCAATATAGCTAAACGCCTGCCAACTCGTAACGATTTGGGATTAGCTGCAACTGCAGAAGAAATGTCTTCACAGCTATATTTGCTAGATTCAAAACGTGAAGATGCCATAATTCAAATTATTCAGTACTTAAATGCGGCAAAAGGAATATGTATGATTACTGGAAATGCAGGTGTTGGTAAAAGTATAATTAAAACTATCGTCCATCAAGATTTTTCTGGCAGAGATTTTGACGTGTGCGAAATTGATTTGCAATTATGTACGAGTGCACGGGTTTTATATCTTAATTTGCTTGAAACTATTTGGGGAATTGATATTTCATTGATTCTAAAGGATAGTGAATTAAAAAGTTATATCAATCAGTTGACGAGAACCTCTGGAGGAATCGTTGAACCCAATATTGGTGATGCAATAAGACATATATTGCTTGTCAGCATTAATCAGTACGAAGAGCACAAGGACATATATCTTCATTTGCTTCTGAGATACATTGATATGGTTTTGAGAGGAAAAAAAGACGAGTTAAAAATGGTGATTTCTTTTGATAATCTCAATATGGCATCTGCAGAGATTATTGCATTTTTGCTGGAAGCAGTTAAGGTACTGAAAAAAAACAATATAAAAGTTCTCATGGAAGCACGCACACCATTTTTACTCAACGATATAACCGAGTACACATCGTCGGAGTTTTATTTTACCCAGATTAGCAAGTGCGCTGATTTAGTCATTGACTTAACCGCATTTGAACGGAAAGATTCCATCAAACTTATTCAAAATAATCTTCCTGAATTGGGGGAAAAGGTATGTAATAGTCTGGCTGATGTGTTGGCAGATAATCCTCTGGAAATTATGAGTGCGGTAATTCTTTTAGAAACATTACCATCGTTTGATTGCGGATTGCTAAATCAGTCCTGTAAAAAAGCATTGGACAACTATTGGGATGAAAGTGGAATTTCCAGAAATACCGTGATTACCTGTTTAATTAGAACATTGCGGAACTCATCCCGTTTGTCGGAAATTTTTGAATTGAGTGTTATTTTCAAAGGGCATATTCCCCTTATGATATTGGAAAAATTATATGGAGAAAGAGTTGCCAATGTAATAGCCGAAGCACTTGGAAGTACTATTTATGCTGAGCGTAATCTAGAACTAGTTTGTAACCATCTTCGTTTTGTTGATGCGATGAAATTATCTTCAAATGAGAATACATGTTTAAAGTTAGCAAATACGATATTAACCCTTTTTAAATCAGAAAAGTTGGACAAAAACAAATACTTTCTTCTTGAGCTAACTTTATTATATACAGTAAAGGATTTTGAATCCATCCCAGAAAAAACGATAGAAATCGCCATGTTACTGCGACATAATTTTCAGTTTAAAGATGCTTTATCAGAACTCCTGAACTGCTTAGAACTGTATAAACAAACAAGCCACTTGCGAATTAAAAACCCTGGCTTATATATTAAGGTGCTTATAGACGCATTAATTTGTATACGCGAATTACATGAGGAAAATAATGAGACATATGTTGAACTCTATAATTTATTGGAATACGCACTGATGTTTTTCCATGAAAAGGATACTCGCCCAACATTCGAACTGGAGTATAAGCTGATACTCTGGAATAAGCTATTCACTAACGGAGACTTCGAAGAATCTCTTACCGTCAGTAAAGAACTTTATAAGACATGGCTTCGGCAAGAAATATTTTTAAATGTCGAGAATGATTACATAGGACAAATTTACAGGGCATATGGATTGACAATTAAAATGACAGAAGGTGGCGATGCGGCAGAAAGAATATTTGAGAAGGGAGTAAGCCGATATCCCGATTCTTTTTATGCCAAAGCATCTTTACTGTCTCATCAGGGGAATATACTGTTGAAGACGCAACCTTTAAAGGCTGCTGAAACTTACCTTAAACTGTTGTCTACTGTGGCAGGTAAAAAATTCTCATTTCAAGAAGAACTTCATACGAAAATAGATGTAGCCATGTCTTATTTTCTGGCGAATGAATATTATAAAGGTAAAGCATTTGCCGAAGAGGGGATTGAAATAGCGTCTTCTATTGGTATATATATGCAAAAAGGGCGTGCCCTCAATATCTTAGGTTGCTGTCAAACGGCAGTCGGTAATTATGGTGAAGGTATTGTCTCTTTTGAGGAGGCTCAGCAATGTCTGACGCAGTCAAATGCAACAATTTATTTATGGCGTGCAAAACTGAATCTTGCAACTATTCTGTTAAGGGATGAAGCAACAGTTCCTGCTGCAAAGGAGTTACTGCATGGTGTGACTTCTATTCTGATAGAGAAATTTAAAAACAAGATAGAAAATGATGCGGCATCGGTTCCTTATAACGCCATACTGCTAAGCTTAATGTACTTTAGTGTGCTAAACGAGGAACTTGAAATCCAAAGAATACTGAATACATTTTGCAAAACACAGCTACCGAATGATTATGCTAAATTAAAGGACTTACCGAACTGGAAAATGCACTTTAATAATAAAGTAAAGTATTCTGGTTCGGTAGTCCTTGTCACTGGATAATTAAAACAGATGCTGCATGATATAAAGCCGCTTTTCTAAAACAGGATTAACCGGCTTTAATTGTGCAACCTCTGAGACCGCTTCTTTATAAGTGTCAAGAATAATCCATGCTGCAACAAGTTTTCGAGGAATACCATTCCTTGGAAGCAAGTTAAATAGATATTCCCACCAGTCTGACGATTCTTGAATCTTTACATTTCTGGTATATGTAATAAATAAGTCAGCAAAATCCATCCCCGGCCATCCGGGGTGTATTAACTCATTGTCCAACAGTATGGTTTCTGGCGTGAAAATTAAATTTTTATAATCACAGCCACCATGAATTAAAGTGGGCTTTAGAAGGCTTTCCAAATTGGCTGCATTCGCGGCCCATTCATATGAACTAAAAAACAAATGATGGATTTTTTCTTGTATAGTGGTACTGAGATTCTCATAATAATTTCTCCATCTGAGAAGTTCAACCCTGAGGGAGTAGTCAAAACAGTAGTACTGTCCCGGTATATACTCTGCTATTTCAGCTTTATAAAATCGGTCAATATCCTGATATCCGGTACCGTTTTTTAATTTGTATGTTATTTTTAAAAATAGATCTGATAGGTGTTCAATATCATTTTCGTAAAAATTCATAACGCAGTTAATTGTATTCTTTAACTGGGTTTCTCCCGATATGTCTATTGAATTGTATTTGCGTCGTATTATTGCGTGATGACCGTCATCTTTGCCTATTATATTGGGAATTCCTCTATACGTTAATGCTTGTATTTCTGCCTGATATCTCCTTTTTCCTGAAATCACTAAAGGATGTTCTCCATTTGGTGCCCACAAAGCGGAGTTGTTAATTCGATCATATGGAATCTTTACATAAAGTTCTTCTGTTATTGTTTTAACTGTCCAGAATAAGGATGATGCATCTGATAACACCAACTTTTTAATTGATAAGATATCTATAACTTGGTTCATTTGCATTATTTCAAGTATATCTGTATCGTCAATTAATATTTGATTATAAGGATAAGTTTGCAGCATCCGCTTAGGTGATATTTCCACTTTATCATAATAATATTTTGTTTTTGTACTTATTTCAGTGTTGTTATTTAGGGCAGCTTCATATGTAGCGATATGCTTGTTTTTGAAATCCCAGTTTTCAATTATTTGCTGACCCGATTTCTTTGCTTTTTCGCCCAAAATATTGGATAAGTAAGGCTGTTTTATAAAGTGCTCCATTCGCAAGAATAATTCTTCTGTATCTTGATATGAAACTAAAAAGCCATTGCTCCAATTTCGGATAATATCCATTGCAAAACCATTTGGTGTCGCAATAACTGGTATTCCTTCGCACATTGCTTCAACAGCAACTCGCCCGCCTGGCTCATATCTGGAATGTGTGAGAAGAACCAGGGTTCTGGAATAAAGTGTGCTGATTCCATTTTCATCAAGATATCCCCACCAAATCAGTTTTCCAGAATCCTCTAAATCTTTAACTGTATTCAGCGGAATGCTCAATTTTTTCCTAAATATCCGTATATCATCTGGACAACCACCAACAATCCAAAGCGGCGGGCATGCACTGGAATATTTTGTGTAAAGCAAAAACCACGTTTCTATGATGTTATCCAGACCTTTATCAACACTTAGACGTCCGGTATAGGTAAATACTTTTTTATTCCACCAATCAGATTCTTCATATGTATCAGTAAAAGAAGTGGGAAAATAAACGGATTCTATTTTATAATTAATACCCGATTTTCTAGGATATCCATACTCATTATGGGATGCATAAAAAAATGATGGATGGACATATTGCCCTGCAACAACTATTTTTTTCGCATCAATTGAGTAAAACAGAGAAATTTCTTTTTTCTCACTTTCTGCCACACAAATAATAAAAGATGCATTATGAAAAACTTTTTTTTCAGTCTCTATTCTATGCTTGGCAGTTCCGCTGGCTCCATGATGATTCCTTCCAATAGCATTTGAGATTACGCTATGTACATAGGGTATGTTTAATGATTTTGATAATCTTAAAGCAACATGTCCAGAATTCCAATAAACGCTATGTATGATATCTGGCTTAAAATCAATCTCATTTAACCTTTTGATCAATTGCTGGAATGTAATTTCATGCAGTTCATACAAATTTCTCTTGTCAAAGTTTTCATAGGTGCCTAATGTTAAACGTATAATTTTGCCGTTAGGGATAACCTTTTCGATATCTGGTTGGTAGGAATAGACTTTGCGTGTTATTAAAACGATATTATAATCAGATTCAGACAATTCCGTTAATAATTCACGCATATATGTGTGTGTCCCACCCCATTCACTGACACCTGGAGGCATTACTGGGTCAGCATGTAATGTGACAATTAAAAGATTTTTAGTCTTCATGATTGTCTCCTTTGTAGTTGATAGATAATCTGGGATTATCCTTTGTTAATTAATAAGATTGCTTTATTATACCATGATTTTCTTAAAAATAAAACATCTAAAACTCTCTTCAGTTTATATGTACCTGCATATGATTTCGAGGCAATTTCGTTACCAATATCTCCTTTTGCTTCTGCATTGACACATGTGTATATATTTCGGTCGTTGTGATAGAACTATGTCCTAGAAGTTTTTGGATATATCGTATATCAACATCCTCCTCCAACAAAAGTGTTGCGAAAGAATGTCTGAACATATGAGGTGTAATATGTATGTCAATACCAGCTAATCCACTATACTTCACAATCATGGCCCTGACCGACTGTTCTGATAACCGATGGTTTAATCGGTTGACAAACAAAAAACCACACTGCTTGATCTTTTCATTATGCGACTCTATATATATTTTCAACGCCTGTACAGTTTCCTCACTCCCGATCTGCAAAATTCGCTCTTTAGACCCTTTCCCATAAATCAAAACAGTCCGACTATACAAGTCAAGGTGCTCTGGCTTCAAGGAACATAATTCTGATACTCTCATGCCAGTGGCAAAAAGTAATTCACACACAGCAATATCTCTGGTAATGCATTTTTTTTGATATGAAGATAGAGTCAACTTTCTTTCACGATACATCGCCGTTAAATACTGTTCAATTATATAAAATGGAATTGTCTTTGGCAGTAGTTTCGGTTCCTGAAAACGTATATTGACTTTGTCAAACGGATTATCGTCAAGAATATCTTCATAAAGAAGATAATACACAAATGCTCTAAGAGAAGCAATTTTCCGCTTTACTGTTTTTACTTTATATGTTTCATGTAATAATGCAATAAATTGATTTAAATTACTTTTCTCAAACATTTCGTTTGTTTCTAAACAGAAATCACAAAACTGTCGCAAGTCAATCATATAGGCCTTAATTGTCTTCTGGGATAGCTTTTTATTTCTTTGACAGTACAAAAGATATGTTTTTATCAATTTCTGTAGTTCCATATTATTTAACGCTCCTTAATATTTTTCTTTCTATTATGGAGTGTTTGTTAGTATCTGTCGATTATTATTGAATTTAATTTCACAGCTCCTTGCTTTCCATATATGCCTACTCATGCATATAGAATACAACATATTCTGCTCCCTTCTCGCTCAATCGCGCCTCTGCCTCAATCCCAAATCCTGCCCCTTTTCAGTCAGACGCTTAAATGGGATCCCATTCGTCAAACGAATTTCAAAACACTCCGCCTCTATCAACTTCTGTTCCACTGTCTTAATTAACAAGCACTTCATCACATCCTCATCCCGCAAATCATTAATCTGCCCGACAAATCGCTCATAGATATTCTCTTCTAATTCTTTTGTCATAACAAATTCCAGCTTGGTTTTTTTGCACTTGTCTTTTTAACTGCGATTGGTTTCACAACCGGTTCTTCATTTTCGTTGTGAGGCACCTGAAATGCCAGATATTTTGCTCTTCTTTGATTTCTTTCCCTTCTTCACTTTTGCTGGGTGTTCCTGCTCCTTGGCCATCTTCATAACAACAGCTTCATCACCCACTACAACTGCTCCAGATTTCTTCATCAGTTTTGCAATGGCATATTCATCATTTGTAACAGTCAGAAACTCATTTAGCATCAAATGATTCATTACCTGCCTCAGCTTATAGGCAGGCACCTTTGCGAGCTCACTGTAATATGGGGTTTGATCCATCCGGTAATTTCGAATTTTAACCGTATTGGCTCCATGAACAGTATCAATAATCACATTTACACCGTAGCGCTGCCGGCAGGATTCCACACATCAATCAGACCTTTGGCGATATCAGTCACATCCACAGTCTCAAACTGACTCAGGCAATTGACACAATAATTAGAACCACACCCGCCAAAATACCACAAACTATAATCCCGTAGACAATCATTGCTAAAATTATCTTTCATTATCTTTTGCCCCATTTATTATTGCCTTCAAAATCCATTATTCACCTTTATGAATCCCAACAAAAAAATCTTCGTACACAAATACTACATTAATGTATAAATGCGGCAGCGTTGATTTACATTCTCTTTTCGTCTATTTTAATCTGTTCTGCCACATCTAAGATGTTAAGTTGATATTTTGCGATTTCCTTTAATATGCTAAACCTCTCTTTTTTCTCCTTTCCTTCCCGAATCATTTGTGCATTATGTGTCTCCAAATTTGAGAGAACCGTCAATTCATTCACAGTAGCAAAATCCCTGACATTATTCTTGCTATGGGACTTCCCATCACTGAGACACATTATCCTGCATATGTCCTCTTCGTCCCTGCTGATTTTCTTTACATAAACATGGTTTTCGCCGCCGTAGGCGGTGTGTTTATGGCTCAATTCATCAATTCGGGTAAAGGTACCCCTGGCTGTTTCAAACTCGGCAAGATACCTTTCGCATTGGTCTTCACGGGTAATGACAACGTATGTGGAAAAAGATGCTGCTGCCTTTGAAACAGAAACGCTTCTATCTGATCCTTGTTTTCGTAGAGCTTGTCGCCGATTTCATAAAACACATCCTTCCCAAAACCGGTGACGTCCGCGCCGGGAAGCTCGGAAAGGGCTGAACGCTTTTGGAACCATTCGATGGTATGACGCTCGCTGCCTGGTGAAATCA
>Ga0153920_1001412_pt1 | contig 10068 bp, 9 predicted proteins | sample TSNJ004MetaG_FD_104713 | JGI IMG/M metagenome (GOLD analysis project Ga0153920, IMG submission 104713) | Attine ant fungus gardens microbial communities from New Jersey, USA - TSNJ004 MetaG | ecosystem: Host-associated > Fungi > Mycelium > Unclassified | place: USA: New Jersey, Brendon T. Byrne...
AAAATTAGTTGCGTGTTTTTCGGCAAGCGGCGTGACGGCAGCAATTGCAAAGAAGCTGGCCGAGGCGGCGGGTGCCGACCTCTATGAAATTAAGCCCGAAGTGCCGTACTCCAATGCCGATTTGAACTGGAACAATAAGCAATCCCGCAGTTCTGTCGAGATGAACGACCGGTCGTTCCGACCCGCGATTGCCGATAAGGACGCCGACATCGCTGCATATGAAACTGTTTTTGTCGGCTTCCCGATTTGGTGGTATGTCGCGCCGACCATCATCAACACCTTCTTGGAAAGCTACGATTTTTCCGGAAAGACAATCGTTCCGTTTGCGACATCTGGCGGCAGCGGACTTGGCAAGACGGTGGAAGCGTTGCGACCGTCCGTCTCCGGCACTGCGATATGGAAAGAGGGCAAGCTGCTCAACGGCAGGCAGGACAGCGACACTTTGAAGGCGTGGGTGGACAGCCTGAATCTGTGTTAGGACGGTGAGTGTTTGAAACGTCTTTTTGCCATATTGCTTATGGCAATCATTCTCCTCTCCAGTTGTTCAACAGGAAAGGAGAATATTACATTTACCGCAGTAATTGACGAGGTTTATGACAGCGGTATGCTTGTCACAACGGTGGATTACGATGGCTTTGACCGCGCGAGCGTTGGCTTTGATAAAGACTTGAAAATCGGCTTCACTCTTGCTGCTGGGCAGAAGCTCTCTATCACCATCCTGCCCGAGATACGCGAGAGTTACCCGGTACAGGTGACGGCGGTCGAAATTGAATTGCTGGAGGATGTTGCTATCTCTATTCCCGATTATCAGAAAATAACTCCCGTGGAAGCAAAGGCAATGATGGACGGCGGCGAGGTCGTAATCCTCGATGTCCGCACCGAGGCGGAGTTTGCCGAGGCTCACATTGCGGGCGCTGTTTTGCTGCCCGACTATGACATAGAACCCCTTGCGCCCGAGCTTCTGCCCGACAAGGACGAGACCATTCTCATCTATTGCAGAAGCGGCAGAAGAAGCGAAATCGCCGCAAACGCGCTGATTGAAATGGGGTACACCAACGTGTATGACTTCGGCGGTATCATCGACTGGCCGTATGAAACGGTAAGTGGAGGGAACTGACCTATGTACAAACTCGATAAATTGCGGCTGAGAGAACCCGCATTCATACCGATGGACGAATTGCTGGAATACGTGTTAGGTGACAACTACGCCGCATATAAGGCACTGCAAAACGCCTTGCCGGGCTTGGAGATAGAGCAGCAGTGGCAATGGTACACGCCCCACAAGGCGTGGTTTGCGCGAGGGCAACATTCATGGACAACGCCGCGCGGGACAAGGAAAGAGAAAACCCTTTACTGGCTGCATGTGTACGATGGATTCTTCAGCGTGGCGGTTTGGTTTAAGGAGAAGAACCGCGCGGAAATCTTGTGCGCCAATGTGAGCGAAAAGACAACACAACTGATTCGTGACGCCGAGACTTTTGGCAAGGTACCCACCTTCCCGGTGGAGTTCGATATCACCACACCCGAACCGCTTGCCGATGTTTGTACGCTGATAGAGTGCAAGAAAAGATCGGAGTGTTAATGAATGTAATTAGGCACTAAATCACTACTGCGGCAACCACCGCTCCAAATCCACTAAACTATCTTGCGAGGTATACCCCCACAGCACCGAGCTGAGGGTCACGATGGTATCCCGCCGCTTGCGATAGTATGTCTGGTAGCTGATGTCTCGCACGAGCGGGCACAACTTCACAATTATTTCATCAAGATTTCTAAGCTGCTGCAGTGAGAGGAAGGTATAGCAAAGCACCCAGTAGTGGGTCTCATCGCTCTTGTACTTGTCCTGTAACAGATCAATCGCTGATTCCATCAGCTTCAGCATCTTATGGCTTTTCTCAATGCACTTGGCATGGTGCTCGATGTCGCACTTGCTAAGAGCTTGCTAAGCAGGTGCAGCGCGTGATTGCAAAAACGTAATGTTTGGGGTGCGGTTGAGTTGATTCTAATGCGGCACGGCAATGAATTTTCGCTTGATTCATAAGGTTGGTGATAGTACAAGGCTTACTTATAAAAATATTATCGGTAAAACAGTCCTCGTGGGGATTCCCTTTTTAAAACATGACGGCGTCTTTGTCTCCATGATTCAGTTCAGCGGGGTGATTGCCAGTGCCGATAAACACAGAGGTATTGCTATCACATCAGAGAACCTAAAAAGTGTCATAGACTTGATTCCCGATACTGCGCCAAAAGGAAGTAAGGATACATATGTGCTTCCTCCTGATTTATCCGCTTTGAAACCGGCCCCCGAGGGTAAATATCGGCTAAAGTCTACTGGAGAAGTTATCGTCAACCCGGAACTTATGACGATATGGACTCTAAACGCTCCCGAAAATCCTACACAGACAAACGAGTAGCCATCTCTTTGAAAATAGGTTTATTTCGCATCTTGACAGGGCAAACCTTATGCGTATATACTGTTAGTGTAATTTCAATTTGAAAGGGTGTTTCCTATGCTTGCGCGGATTTATGAGGTGAATACAACTAAATAGCAATGGAAACAACTGCCTGCCCGAATAAGCGTATTTAACCGTGGCATAGTTGTCACGGTCTTTTTGCGCTCTTTTTCGAGTACAAATTGAAAGGAAAGATCATTTGAACGAAAAAGTAAGTATTATATCCAGCGAAAAAAACTGGCTGGAATCGATAGCCGTTTCCCAGCTTCAGGCGGTATCAAAGCTTCCCGGCGTCCTCCGCGCAGTCGGGCTGCCCGACCTCCATGCCGGGAAATCCCCGGTGGGTATGGCGCTCATAACGGAAGATGTTCTCTATCCGCATCTTATCGGTAACGACATCGGTTGCGGCATGGGCCTCTTTGACACCGGGATAGACTTTGGAAAGTACAATGAAAAGCGCTGGGTTTCGCGGCTTAATCACATCCGCGAGCTCGGCGACATCGAAACGATGAATCCTTATAATGAACCAAGCCCAATCAGCGACCTCGGGACTATCGGCGGCGGCAACCATTTTGCCGAATTTCAGCGCGTAGAAGAAGTGTTTGACCCTGCCGGATTTGCGGAACTGGGCTTGTCCGAAAACCATATAGCTCTATTGGTGCATAGCGGCTCACGCGGCTATGGACAGGAGGTTTTCAGGTCAATTCATTACGCCATCGGCTTTGAGGAGAACAGTCCCGAAGCCGCCGATTATTTACTAAGGCACAACCTCGCTTTGCTCTGGGCCCGACGCAACCGCACCCTCGTGGCCGGGAAACTGATAACTTGGCTTGGGTATGATTCGTTGCCGCTGCCGCTTATCGACCTGTTCCACAACTACCTCGAAAAGCGGGGTGGCGTATGGGTTCACCGCAAGGGTGCGGTCTCGTCGGAGGAAGGTCTTATCGTACTGCCCGGTTCCCGCGGCAGTCTGACGTATATTGTCAAGCCAGCCGGGGAACCCGAGAAATCCGCATTTTCTCTGTCACATGGCGCAGGCCGCAAATGGGCGCGCAGTCTCTGCAAATCGCGTATCAAAGGCAAATACGACAGGGACAGCATCCGCCAAACCAAGCTTAAAAGCAAGGTGGTCTGTCATGATACCGAGCTTTTGTTTCAGGAGGCGCCGGAGGCCTATAAGAATATCGAGCACATCCTTGCCTCGCTTCTGGAACATGGTCTTGTCACGATTATCGCCTCCCTGCGCCCAATCATAACTTACAAGGGATAAGGGAGCGACAGAATGATAATACAAATAAGCTCGGGGCAGGGACCCGCCGAATGTGAGCTTGCGGTTGGGAAACTGTTAATTGCGCTCCAAACCGAATATCCTGAAATCAGAATACACAGCAGCGTTCCCGGTGGACGCATCTGCTGCTTCAAGAGTGTTCAAATCGAGAGCGGCAAAGACTTGTCCCATCTTGAAGGTTCTATACAATGGATTTGCCAAAGCCCCTATCGTCCGCACCACAAGCGTAAGAACTGGTATATGGACCTGAGCGTTGCCGGAGAAGCGGTGCGAAAAGAATTTGATGACAGCCTCGTACGATTTGAGACCTTTCGTTCTTCGGGCAAGGGCGGCCAACATGTCAACAAAGTGGAAACCGGCGTCCGGGCGATTTATGTTCCTCTTGGGCTCAGCGTGGAGTCAACGCAAGCCCGCAGCCAGCACATGAACAAGAACCTGGCACTTGACCGTTTGTGTGCACTTATCGCCGGGATGAATCAAAAGAATGAGGCGGAACAAATTCGCCTCACCCGTCTGGAGCATACCCGTCTCGAACGCGGCAATCCCGTTCGTGTATATGAGGGTTTGGAGTTTCAAAGAACTGTATAAATAATTCAACGTACGAAGACAGCCTAGATGGAGGCGTTGCCCCTTTATCTAGGCTGTCTTGTTGTTCGAAATCTTAATGCAAAGCTTTCAAAGCTTCTATTTACATCATTGTGTACGCACGCCCACAAGGCCGCGCAGGTTTTTCAGGATGCCGCCTCCACCGTCGACTGAAATGCTACCCACCTTGTCGCAAATGCGCTCCAGATATTCAAGCTCCTTGAGTTTGAACAGTGTTGCGTTTTCATCCATCAGTTTGGCGGTGTCGAGCAGGCTTTTGGTCGCGGCAGTCTCTTCCCTGCGGGTGATAACGCTTGCTTGTGCGGCTTTTTCGGCGACAAGCACCGTGTTCATGATGTCGCGGATTTCGCCGGGCAGAACAATGTCCTTGACGCCTGCATCGGAGAAGGTTACGAAGAAATCCTTCTCGCGCTCCCTGAGCTTTTCCAGCACAAGCCCGCCGATGCTGTCCTTCTGGCGGAGCAGATCGTCAAATCTGTACTTGCCGGTAAACTCACGCAGTACAAGCTGTGTCAGCACATAAAGCTGTGCCTTATAGTCTTTCAGGTTGCTAACGATGCTCACGGGGTCTGTCACCCGAAAGGAGCACACAAAGTTAATCCGCAGGCTGACTTTGTCCGCAGTCAGGATTTCCTGACCGGTGATATCCAGCTGTTGCACGCGTGTGTCCACACTCTGGACAGTGACCTTGGTGTTGTAGTTCCAGAAGTAGTACTGTCCCGCAGAAAGAGCTTTTTGAAACACGCCATTATTGAACAGAAGCCCCGTTTCACCTTCACTGATGTCGATTCTTGTGATATAATTGGAAGGCATGTATGCCATATACAAAACAGGCAGTTTCCCGGCGGATTCGGGGTCGGTGATGTCGATTACCTCGAAGGTATTCTTTTTGAAGATATTCCAAAACGCATATGTACCGGGCTTCAGCACTTCGGTAATCCTTCCGTCTACGAAACGGATTGCAAGGCGTTCGTCAGGAACTTCGATGATGGCTATGCTTTTCTCCACTTCTGCGTTCTTGCGCAAGATGGGCAGATTCATGCCGGTAAAATCCAGCTTTCCCTCTGCTGTTAACTTCACAGCCGTTTCGCCGAGAAATGCCCATATAGTCTGCTTACCGGGTTCCAGCATCTTTTTGAAGATGCCGTTCTTATAAAGAAAGGCCCGCTCGTTGTCTTTGATAATCATTTTCATAACAATCACTCCTTTGATTTGTGATTTCCCCTGAAATGCCCGCATGTCCCAGCCGTACCCGAATTGAGCTTTTCCTGCCGGACTGCCGGTTCACATCCAATTGCGCCCGAAGGCTGAACATAATGTGAATGGGTGTCCGGAATCAAAGCGGTATCCTTCGGAATCACGGATGCTCTACGCTTGCGGCTGCCGGCATAGGTGTTGCCGCCAACTGCCGCTGGGCATTTCAGGCTTATCACGGTTTAGTCTGACGTAACAGGTCAGTGGAGGGGATTCGAACCCCGGGACATTACTCCCTTACCAAAAATCCACACTGGTGCTCTACCTCTGAGCTACCCTCTTTCGAGGAGGAGGAATCGAACCTCCGACAACCAGTTCCCTTGTGGGCAGGCTTTCGACCTGCAATCTGCCTCGTACCCCGGCATACCGCAAAGCAGAGCTACCGGCACCGCACGGCATTTCATGCCGCCGCATAGGAACACAAGGCCTTGTATATAAAGGCGTTTGCCTTCATACCGTATCATCCCTTCACAACGCCGATGGTCTTCAGGCGTTTGATGGGTTCGATGAGATCAGTCTGGTTGGCCATGACCTCATCAATGTCTTTGTATGCGAAGCGGCTCTCTTCGGCGATGTCTTTCTTGTTGTGCTTGCCGAGAATCACGCCCTGCTCGCTGAGATCGGCCATGACTTCCTCGCAGGAGAACGCCTGCATCGCTCCGGTTCGCGAATAACGACGGCCAGCCCCGTGTGAGGACGAGCAGAAGCTTTCGGGATTGCCCTTGCCGCGCACCACATAGCTGTAGGAACCCATCGCTCCGGGTATGAGTGCAATTTCACCCTCGCGGGCGCGAGTCGCGCCTTTGCGGTGCACCAGCACATTCTTGCCGTAGTGATGCTCCATTGCCGCATAATTGTGGTGGCAGTTAATCTCCCCACCGTACTCGATGGAGAAACTTGTGTATTTGCCAATCCACTTTTCAAATATCTCTTTCACTGCAACCAGCATTTTGGAGCGGTTTTCATAGGCGAAGTCAAGAGCGAGGTTCATCCAGTTGATATACTGCTGCCCCTCTTCGGTATCCATAGGCAGGAACGCCAACCGATACTCCGCAGGAACATCACTGTGCCATTTCTCATTCAGCGCCTTGGCCTTTCGGTTAAAGAGATTGCAAATTTCGCTGCCGAAATGGCGACTGCCGGAGTGCAGCATGATATCGATAAAGCCATTGTCATCTTCCTGCAACTCAATAAAATGATTCCCGCCGCCCAGCGTGCCAATCTGAAAGTATCCGTCCTCAATCTCACCAAGCAGCTCGGGGTTTTTCTCATAAAGAGCAAGCTCCTGCATCGCTTTATCCAGACACTGGGATTCCTGCTTTTTCTTGTGGTGATTGAAGCCCACCGGCACATTGCGCAGGATGTCTCCAATGATTCCTTGCACAAGGGAACCGTTTGGTGTTTTGATATGCTTTACATCTTCCGCTTTGATATTGGTGCCCACAAAGCCCATACCGCAGCCGATATCCACACCAACGGCATTTGGAATTACGACCTGTTCCGAGGCAATTACACCGCCAATCGGCATGCCCATACCAGTATGCGTGTCGGGCATCAAAGAAACCCATTTATGTAAAAACGGCAGGTTCGCCAGATGATATGCCTGCTCCATGCAGCTTTCTTCGGGCATGGCATCCTTTGGCAGCCAGATTTTAATCGGAATTTTTGTGTTTTCATTGCTGATGACAAACATGACACTTCACTCCTTCTGCTCGTATCATAACAGGAACGATTTCCCACATCATCTAAAAAAGTTTGCGAAGTTATCGAATGTACGGTAATATTTATGAATGGGGGTGAGGTCTTGGCGTTTACGGAACTGATTAAAAACTTTGGGAAAACACGTGATTATATGCGCGACTTCTATATATACGGCTTTAAGGCGCGGGGCGATTTTACCGCCAAAAGCGCCCGGACCTATGACAACGAAAAGCGGCGGATTGAAAGCTGGCTGGCCCCCTACGTCCGCTGGGAAAACGACAGGCAGGGCAAGCGCGTCTATGTGTCGCTTGATGCTTCCTGCATCGGGAGCAACCCCTTGTATAACGCCTGGAAAGCCAAGAGCTTTACCGACAACGATATTACGCTGCACTTTGCAATTCTGTCGGCGCTCCGGGAAGGGCAAAAAAACATTGCGGACTTGACGGATGCGGTCTGTGAGCTTACCGGCACTGTTTTCGAGGTGCAGACGGTGCGCCTGAAAGCCAATGAATATGTCAGAGAAGGTTTGCTCTGCAAGAAAACGGCCAAGAAGGCAGACTATTATGCGCTTTCTCCCATCACGCTCCCGTCTCTGCCTGTCGAGAGCGACCGGCTCTGGGATGCCATTCGATTCTTTCAGGAGGTCTCGCCCTTCGGCTTTGTCGGCAGCACCATACTTGATGCCGGTCAGGTCGACCAAAGCGAACTCTTCGGATTCAAGCATCACTATATAGTCCACACGCTTGAGGATGGTGTGCTTTTCGATTTGCTGCGCGCCATGCAGGAGAGACAGCGGGTATCGTTTGCCCAGCAGAGCACACGCTATGCCAGGGAGATGGTTCAGCAGGGCGTACCACTGCAGGTGTATGTCAGTGTTCAGAGCGGGCGGCGGTATGTCTGCCTCTACACCGAGCGCAATAAGCGCTTTCAAAACTATCGGCTCGATTACATCAAGAAGGTCGATTTGCTGGAGGAGTATCCCGGCTATGACGACCTGAGAGCCAAGCTGGACGGCGCAAAAAAGCGGTGTTGGGGCGTTTCCTTCGGGGCATCGGAGAGAAATCAGGAGCTTCGCATGAAGCTCTACATAGACGAGGAAAAAGAGGCCTATGTGTTAGACCGCCTCCGGCGCGAAGGGCGCGGAGGCGTGACCGAGCACTTGGAGCAGAATATCTTTTTGTATTCCGTCACGCTATATGATGTCACCGAGATGATGGCTTGGGTGAAAACCTTCACCGGGCGAATCCTCTCTTTGGAAAGCAGCGCCCAAGAGGTGGCGGACTTCTTCTACCGCGACATGGATCGTATGTCCGCTATGTACGGAGGTGATGCCTGATGGAGCTGTTTTCCGAAATCTACAGCCTCTATTTCCGTGCGGTGGAAAGAGTACTGCGCCGTGCTAACGAATGGCCGTTGACCGGTGCGGAGATACAAAGAATACTCTCGGAGGGCACATTCTCCGAGAGTGCTATCACCATGTTTCCAAAGCTGCAAAGCGGCGCATGGCCGCTCTTGCACCAAGCAGAAAGCGGTTACATGGCGGTCTGTGTTCCACCGGAGAAAACGCCGCTTACAATGTTGCAACGTGCGTGGATCAAGTCTCTGCTCAATGATCCGCGCATCAGCCTATTCCTCGATGATGATGAAATAGAAAAGCTGCGCTTATCGCTTTCGGATACCCCGCCGCTTTACAGGCAAGAGGATTTTTATGCTTTTGACAAAGCCACTGATAGTGACGACTATGAAAGCCCGGAATACCGGCGTTGTTTCCACCTGTTTTTGCAGACGATACATCAGAAGACTGCGCTATCAGTTCAGTATGAAGGGGGCAAGGGGAACCGGGTTTCTGGAGTCTTCTGGCCGTATCGGTTGGAATACTCCGCGAAGGATGACAAGTTTAGGGCGCATTGCTATCGGAAAGTCGGCGGCAGGAGGATGCAGTACATTTTGAACTTGGGGCGGGTAACATTAGCGGAGGCAATAAATATAACCGATTCCGGCAATCCCAGCCGTGTTAATCGCTCCACAATGGGGCGGTTCCGCGAAGTGGTCATTGAAATCACAAAGGAACGCAATGCCTTGGAACGCTGCATGGTTCATTTTGCTCATTTTGAAAAGAGAACCGAATACAACGAGATAACCGATAAATACACCTGCACCATCCGTTACAACGTGATGGACGAGACCGAAGTCATTATCCGCGTACTGTCCTTTGGCCCTACGATAAAAGTAATTGCGCCTAATCAATTCATAAACGAGATTAAGGGTAGGATTAGAAAGCAATCTGAGTTGATTTCACTTGTGTTTTGAGGGAATTCATCTGTTTATCGACAACAATGGGCGTGCCGGCAGGTTACTACTCAATCTTATGCTGATGCAACAAGGCTACCCCCGTAAACATAGGGGTGAGGTCACATCCTACACAATCGTGCGCAGGCAATTTCTTTTGACATTAAAACCGGAGCAACCGCTTGCGCGAATGCTCCGGTCGCTCCTCTCGTTTTGGCTGATAAAGTTGACAACGCGCCAAAACACTGCTACGATGTTTTTGTTTTATAGTGTCGCTCATTTGCGCGGTTTTCGCTAACCTCCTGCTAAGAGCTTGCTAATTGGACGTCCAAAAACGAGGCAAAAACAGGCAATACGGTATAGCACGACAGAGCAGTCGATTCGATGAAAAAGCCAGTAATCAAGCGGATTTCAAGGGATTGTAAAGCACCCGGAAAGACTCCGCAAAAACCGTTGCCGCGATCTCCTAAGCGGGAT
>Ga0153920_1001416_pt1 | contig 10063 bp, 10 predicted proteins | sample TSNJ004MetaG_FD_104713 | JGI IMG/M metagenome (GOLD analysis project Ga0153920, IMG submission 104713) | Attine ant fungus gardens microbial communities from New Jersey, USA - TSNJ004 MetaG | ecosystem: Host-associated > Fungi > Mycelium > Unclassified | place: USA: New Jersey, Brendon T. Byrne...
CGTCGTGACGCACCGCAAGCACACGGCAGCCGTTGAGCGTTTCGAAGCGCGCGCTATTGGCGTCGACGGCGATCTCGGTCAGGCCCCAGTCGGCCAAAAACCGGCGGCAGGTGTCGAGGTCGGTGACCCCGTAGGTGATTTGTTCGATGCCCAGAATCGTCATGACAGTCTCGGGAAAATCGGAAGTCTCGAAAGAATGAATAGGCGCTCAAAGATCGAGCGTCAGACGCTCGCCCTTGCAACCGGACACGCAGATCATCATGACCTTGTTCCCGGCGCGCTCCGACGCGCTCAGCACCGAGTCGCGATGATCGGGGCAGCCTTCGAGCACGCGGGTTTCGCATGCACCGCAAATACCCTCCATGCAGCTATGTTCAGCGTCGATGCCCGCCGCCAGAAGCGTGTCGAGCAGCGTCGCGCCAGCGGGCACGGCAAGCTCCTTGCCGGACTTCGCAAGCGTCACGACATAGCCTGCCGACGTCGCGGGCGGCGGCGCATCCGGTGCGGCCGCGAAGCGTTCGGTGTGGACGTTCGCGATGCCCGCCCCGGCACACGCGGCTTCGAAGGCGTCGAGCATGATGCCCGGGCCGCAGCAATAAGCGTGCGTGCCCGCCGGTTGATCGGCCAGGAACGCCGCGAGCGACGCGGGCTTACCGTCTTGCTGGTCGTCGAAGTGATAGGTGACGTCGCCACCGAGCGCGTTCAGTTCGTCGACGAACGCCGCCTGCGGTGCCGTGCGCGCGCAATACATTAGCTTGACGCTGCGCCCGAGCGAGCGCAGACGCCGGTACATGCAGAGAATCGGCGTCACGCCGATGCCGCCTGCAACCAGCACCGAGTGCGCCGCCGTCTCGTCCAACGCGAAGTGATTGCGCGGCGCCGATATCTCTAGCGTCATGCCGACACGGAAGTTGTCGTGAATAAAGCGTGAGCCGCCACGACTCTTCGGATCGGCCAGAATGCCCAGCACATAGCGGTTTTCCTCGCCCGGGGTATTCACCAGCGAGTAACTCCGCACCAGCCCGCTCGGCAGGTGCAGATCGATGTGCGCGCCGGGCGTGAACTCCGGGAACGGCGTGCTACTGCCCGCCGCAGGCACGAGTTCGATGCTCATGATGCCTGCCGCCTCATAACGAAGCGTGCGCACCATTGCCGACAGGGTTGACTTGCTCATAACGCCGCTCTCTGATGTTGCTGATTTTCTTGACGTCCGCCCGGCTCAACCTGCGATGGCCGCGACAGACAAATCGATATCGAGACGCGCAAACGCCTCGATCTCCACACGCAGTTCCGGAAACACCAGACCGCTGACCGCCACGAGCGTCGAACACGGATACGCGCCGCCGTTGGCCGCCACGTCCCCAAAGAACTCACGGCGTGCGCGACCGACTTCATCTTTGTCGGCGATATCGGTCACGTACACGACAAGCTTGTAGACGTTGGCGAGACGGCCACCGCCAGCCTCGACCAGCGCGCGGATCTTGCCAAGCACCACCAGCGTCTGCTCGTAGGTCGTGAGTGGCTTCTCGGTATCGCGCGTCGCCGGATGTGCGGTCATACCCGACATCAGGATCTCGTTGCCGAACCGGATGCCATTGGTCCACGTAGCCGTCCCAAGATCAGGCACGGCTTGCGCACGAATGCGTTCGGCTTTGATGGCGGAAGGGTTTTGCATGATCGCGTCCATTAAGCGGCCGACGGCTTACGCCTTGCCCGGCTGCATACGCTCAAGCTCTGCCTTCGCCAGATTCTTCAAATGGCGACGCAGACGCACGATGCCCATGTCGTGCTGATACAGATGTTCGTTCTGGTTGGCGTCCGGCTCCATGTCTTCAAGCATCACGCGGTCCTGCTCCAGCACGTTCCAGTGACGTGCTTCCAGACGATTGCGATACAGGAAGCGCCACGTGTCGCGTTGCCAGCCGTCGAGCTTGCGGCAGCGCCAATGGAACACGGCGGCCAGCGTCGGCGAGATCGGCGTGTAGCTGCCCACGATCACGAAGTTGCCGCCGGGGCCGCCCGTCTTCGGGTACGGAATCTCCAGACGCATCCAGTGCGTGCCCGTGTCGGCCCATTCGGTCCAGTCGAAGTTCACATCGCGCTGGCCTTCCTTCTCGAACACGAACCCACGGTCGGTGTCTCGAATACGGAACGCCGCCGTGTTGTCGCCCTCGGCCATCGAGTGCGACTGCTTGTGCAGATACGTGCCGTGCATCGGGTCCATTACGTTGTCGAGCACGTAGCGGTAATCGCCCTTCCATTCCGTGTAGCAGAGGAACGACGAGAATGCGCCGTCGGCATCGAGTTCTTCCGGCAGCACCAGCGGCGGCGGCGTCTCGATGTTTTCAGTGGCGTTGTACAGCCAGATCGCTTCGTTGCGCTCGACGATGTGATACGCCTGCGTCGGACGCGAGCCCTCGAGCTTGCAGCCCGGGCTGCCCGGCACGCGCATAACGGTGCCGTCGCAGCGCACTTGCACGCCGTGATAGCCGCAGGCGATGCGGTCGCCCATCACGATGCCCTTCGAGAGCGGTGCGCCGCGATGCGGGCAATGATCGTCGAGGGCATGCACCTTGTTGTCCTGATCTCGCCAGAACACGAGCTTTTTGCCAAGACGACGCAGCGAGACCGGCTCGCGGCCGATCATGTGCGACGGACAAATCGGGTACCAGAGATTCTTCAGGCCGCGCTCAAGCAAGGCGTCGGCGGTGAGGATGGGTTGTTGCGTAGTCATGGGGGGACCTCCATCGCGAGCGCCGCGTCAGCGGCCATCGCGCTATGTGATGTTTTTACTCTTCGGCCAGTCGTGCGATCTGCGCTTTGTAGACGTCTTCGGTCCACACGTCGCCTTCCTGCGGGCCGGGGCCGGTGCGATTCAGGTAGGCCACGAGGCCCACCAGATCATGCGTGCCCGACGCGTAGGCGCGCTCGATGGCGTCGCCCAGCAGGCTTTCGTATTGCGTCGGCGCATGACGACGCGCTTGATGCGGTTCAAGATAACGGTCCATCATTTCCCTCCATTGCGAACCCGTTCGCGAATGCGCGCGTGCACGGGTACGAAGTCGTAAGTCGGATAGCATTCGGTGCGGAACACGCCCCAGGCCGAGCGTTCCAGTTCGACGTTGACCACCGGCAACAGGTGCGGCGGCAGTTCGAGCGTGACGATCTGGCCGAAGCCCATCGCCACCGTCCACGACACCACCTTCACACCGGCCGGCGGAAAGCGCTCCCACCATTCGGCCGCCTTCAGCCGTTCCTGAAAATCGTCGAGATTGTTCGACTGGTCATGACGCAGGAACACCGTCAGCAGCATCGTTTCCGGCTGCGCCGCCACCGTCGCGTCCGGGGAATCGGTAACGTGTTCGCTCATGGGTCGTCCCGCCTTATTGCACGAACTGATTGGTGAACAGGTCGGCCGGATTCGACTTCTCGCGAATGACCTTTTCCTGCGCATAGAAGTCCTGAAGCTTCGTCACACGCGCCGGATCGAACGCGCCCAGACGCTGCTGGCCCGGATAGACGTTGCGAGCGTAATAAGTGAGGATCTTCTCGATCTCGGCTTCCTTGCCCTTGTAGGCGGGCACCGCTGCGCAGTACTCCTTCGCCGCACCCGCCGGGTCACGCATGATCTCGGCCACCGACTTGATCGTGGCGCGAACGAACTTGCGGATCATTTCCGGCTTCTCGGCGATGGTCTTGTCCGACGCCAGAATCGCCTGCGCCATCCCCGGGAAATACTTGTCCGTCGACGTCATGGTGATCTTCACGCCAGCGTCTTCGATGTTCTGCGCCCACTCGGGCGTGCCCACCATCACCTCTGCCTTACCCGTCGCCACCTGCTGCCAGACACCGGCCGGGCCTGCGCCTTGAATGCGGGCGTCGTTACGTGTGAGCCCCGCGGAAGCGAGCAGGCCGAGCGTGGCGTAGAAGCCGGTGTCCTGATAGGCCAGCACGGTGATCGTCTTGCCCTTCAGATCGGCAGGCGACTTGATGTTGGCGTCGTCGCGCACAACCAACTGGTGCAGCGTGCGACCGCCCAGCAACGCCACGCCCTTGATGGGAATGCCGTTCGGACGCAGCACGATCGGCGTGTCGCCGAGACCACCGCCCAGATCGCCGTTACCGGAGGCGAGTTGCTTGCCGACGTCGGCACCGCCCTGCACAGTCAACCAGCGCACCGACAGCCCCTCGGCCGCGTAGTACCCCTTCTTCTCGGCGAGCATCAGCGGCGCAAAGGCCGGCAGGTTCGCCGGCGCCGGAAGCAGATAGGTGATCTGCTGGGTCGCCGGCTGGGCCATGACCGGCGCCGCCAGACTCGTGAGGGCGGCCACGGCACACAGGCCAGCCGCCAGACGCGCGCGGCGCGCCAACGATGCACGGAAAATCGACAACATATCTCTGCCTCGCTCAAGTATCGGATTGCCGCGATGCCCCGTGCATCACGGCTTGCGTTGCCACTACCTGTCGTTCACACCCGGCCCGCCCACGCGAGCGGGTTGTCGTTCATGCCCCAATAGAGGCTCTTCTGGTTCGTGTACTCCAGCAGCCCCAGACGCCCCTTCTCGCGACCCATGCCGCTCTCTTTCCAGCCACCGAACGGCGTCGAGATCGAGAACTGCTTGTAGGTATTGATCCAGACAGTGCCGGTTTCCAGCGCACGCCCCATACGCCAGGCGCGCTTGTAGTCGCGCGTCCAGATGCCGGCCGCCAGCCCATAGACGCTGTCGTTCGCCTCGGCGAGCAGGTCGTCTTCGTTCTCGAACGGCAGTACCGCCAGCACCGGCCCGAAGATTTCTTCCTGCACCATGCGCGCCTGATTCGTCAGCCCCGCGATGATGGTCGGCTGGTAGAAGTAGCCCTTCTCGCGGCCATCGCCCGCCGGACGCTCGCCGCCGCACAGCAGGCGACCGCCCTCTTCCAGTCCGATGGCGACATAGCGTTCGATGGATTCGCGATGCGTCGACGTGACGAGCGGCCCCATCTGCGTGTCTTCGCGCAGCGGATCGCCGACGCGCAACTGCTTCGCGCCCGCCACGAGCCGCTCGACGAACGTGTCGAAGATCGCCTTGTGCACGAACAGGCGCGAGCCAGCAATGCAAGACTCGCCCGACGAGCTGAAGATGCCGTACAGCACCCCCGCCACGGCGTGATCGATGTCGGCGTCTTCGAACACGATGGTCGGCGACTTGCCGCCGAGTTCGAGCGAGACGGGCATGAGCTTGTCAGCCGCCAGTCGCGCGATGCCGCGACCGACCTCGGTGCCGCCCGTGAAAGCGACCTTCTTGACCTTCGGGTGGCGCACCAGAATGTCGCCGATGACCGAACCCTTGCCCGGCAGCACCGACAGCACGCCACGCGGCACGCCCGCCGCTTCGCAGATGCGTCCGAGTTCCAGCGAAGCGAGCGGTGTGACTTCCGCGGGCTTGAGCACCACGGCATTGCCCGCTGCAAGCGCCGGAGCGAGCTTCTGTGCGTCCGAGGCGATCGGCGAATTCCACGGCGTGATGGCGGCCACGACGCCGAGCGGCTCATGCACGCTCATGCTCAGGTAATCGCCGCGCGAGGGCGTCAGCGTCTCCTCAAGCGTTTCCAGGCACGACGCGAAGTAGCGGAACGTACCCGCCGCGCTCGCGACAAGGGCGCGCGTCTCACTGATCGGCTTGCCGTTATCGCGACGTTGCAGATGCGCGAGCGCTTCCGCGCGTTGCGTAATGCCGTCGGCCACGCGGTGCAGCACAGCGGCGCGCTGATGCGGCTTCAACCCCGCCCAGTCGGCACGACGCCACGCCGCGTCAGCCGCTTCCACGGCTTCGACGGCGTCCTCGGCGCCCGCCGCCGCGATCTCGGCGTTCACGCTTTCGTCGGCCGGATACAGGCTCTGATAGCGCTTGCCGGTACCGGCACGCCACTCGCCGCCGACCAGAATGTCGCTCGAAAACCCTTGCAGCAAATCTTGATGGCTCATGAGATTCGTCCCGCTAGATCACACAGTTCGCAACGCGATTACGCAGCGCGCGAATCGCGGAATAAGCGGTCAACGCCGACGTCTTGGGGTTGTCCGGCAACGGCTTGCCGCACATCTCCAGCGACATCTCGCCGAACGCGCCGCGTACCGCGATGTGATGCACGTTGCGCGTGGTCGCCGGATCGGCGATCAGTCGTACGCGCGTCGCATCGAGCCCGAGGCCGGCGATGGCCACGGTGGCCGCCACGTTCGCGTTCTTCGGATACAGACGCGCGGCATCGCGGGCGCTGCCTTCGAAGATCACGGTCGCCGTGGTGAGCGTCGCGAGATCGCAGACCTGTTCGGCCGGTGTGCCCTGCCAGCCCATCGGCGGCTTGCGGCCGGTGTAGAGCACTTCGTCCAGACCGCCTTCACGCGCGGCGGCGATCGCGTCGATTCCGCCGATGGCGCCGGAGAGCAGCGTGACGGTCGACGCACCATCCTTGGCCGCTTGTTCGAGTGCGGCGAGCAAATCGGTGTCGGACAGCGCACCGATCGAGGCCACTGCGCAGTCGATACCCGACTTGAGCAGCGGTACGACGTGGCCCGACAGCGCGCTGTGCCCCGCGCACTCGAGCACGAAGTCCGGACGGCTGGTCAGCGCCTGCGCCGACGACACCACTTCGGTGCCTGCGCGCACACTGGCGCGAACGCGTTCGGCAGCGTCTTCCGGCACGATCACGTGACCCACGCGAAGGTACGGATCGCTCGCGCATGCTTCGTAGACCTTCGAGCCGATTGCGCCAAAACCGATCAGCGCGACGTCAACAGGACGGCGATTCAATTCATGCATTTGCGGGCTCCCGAACCGGCGGGCCGGCAAAATGCGACGCGAAACTGCCGACCGACAGCATGTCGACTTCGAGCAGCACCGGGCCATCGTGTGCGAAGGCGCGGGCAACCGCCCCTTCCGCCTGATCGATGGCGGTAATGCGTTCGTGCTTGAGTTGCAGGCTCGCGCAAAACGCAGCGAAGTCCGGCTGATGGAGTTGCACGTAGTGACGGCGGCCGCCGTACTGCGCGTCCTGAATGTTGCGAATCACGCCATAGCATTGGTCGTTCATCAGCAGAATCACGACCGGCGCCTTTTCCTGCACGGCGGTGGCGAGTTCGCCCACGTTGACCATCAGGCCACCGTCGCCGCACAGCGCCACGGTCTTCTTCGCGTTACCCGCGAGCGCCGCGCCGATCCCCATCTGCATGCCCTGCCCGATACCGCCGCCCAAGGCGTGCACGCCGGCTCGCGACGAGAAGACCTTCAGCAGACGGTTGCCCCACGTGCTGTTCGAAATCGTGACGTCACGCACCCAGTTGAAGTCACGGCCCAGCGCGCCTTGCAGTGCCGCGACCAGTTGACGGTACGGTCCGAGACCTTCCGTCACTTGCTTGACGGCGGCGTCGCGTGCGGCCGCCAGATCGGCGTGAAATGCCGGGTCGACCGAGAGACGTCCTTGCAGACGATCGGCCAGCGCATTCAGCACGCTTGCCGCGTCACCCTGAACGAACAGGTCGTTGCGATAGCCACGGCTATCCGCCAGACCGTCGGCATCAACCCGATAGAGCGGACGCGGCAACGCCAGCTTGTACTTGAGCGTTTCGTTGCCGCGCAAACGCGAGCCGACCACGAGCACCGCGTCGCAAGTCTTGTAGAACTTCTCGACCGTCGGGTGGATGTTGAATGCGCCGAGCGTGGCGGCATGATCCTCCGGCACGATGCCGCGACCCTGCACGCTGGTGACCACGCCAAAGCCCATGTCGACCAGACGCTTGACGGCGGCTTCCGCACCGCGCGCCCCACCGCCCAGCCACAGCAGCGGACGATGCGCAGCGGCCAGTTTGTCGGCCAACGCAGCCACGCGGGCGTCGTCATGGGTCTGCACGGGAATGTGCGGTGCCGAGAGATCGGCAGGCCATTCGATTTCCGCCGCCTGAATGTCGATGGGAATCTCCACGCTCACCGGCCCGGTCGGCGCGGTGAGGGCCGCGCGCACCGCTTCACGCACGGTCGTGAGCGCCGTGTCGACGCAACGCACGCGGTAGGCGGCCTTCGAGATGGAGTTCAGCATGCTGAGCTGATCCGGCGCTTCGTGGATATAGGCGAGATCGCGGTCGAGGAATTCGGTCTCGATCTGGCCGGTAATGTGCAGCACGGGCGTGCCGGCGGTCAGCGCTTCGACCATGGCACCGGCCGCGTTACCGGCGGCAGTGCCCGTGCTCGTGAACGCCACACCCAGCCCGGCCGACACACGTGCGAGGCCATCGGCCATGTTCAGTGCGCCGGCTTCGCCGCGTGCGCCGACATAGCGGATCTTTTCGCGGCGCGCGATGGCGTCGAGGATCGGCATGTTGTGAATCGAGATCACGCCGAACGCGGTCTTCACACCGCACTGTTCGAGAAACGCCGCGATGACTTCGCCGACGGTGGTTTTGTTAGACATGTCTTGCCAAGCCTCCGGAAACATCGATGTGGCTGCCCGTCGTGTATGACGATTGCGGGCTCGCCAGGAAAAAGATCGCTGCGGCCGCCTCTTCAGGCTTGCCCAGACGTTGCAACTGAATTTGCTTCTTGCGCGCCAACTCCCCGGTCCATTCCTCCCAGGTCTTGCCTTCACCCTGCGCGGCAAAGCGGCGACGCCACTGGCCCGACTCCACCAGTCCGATCAGAATGGAATTCACGCGCACCCCCTCGGGCGCGAACTCACTCGCCATCGAGCGCACGAGATTCTGAATCCCCGCACGCGCCGACGACGTCGCCACCATGTGCGGCTCCGGCTGAAGCGCAAGCAGCGAGTTGACGCAAACGATGGCGGCATCTCCCGTCTCACGCGCCGCTTCGCGCAGCATCGGCAAACAGGCCCGTGTCGTGCGAATCACGCTGAAGTACTTCAGCTCCAACTCTTCGCGCCAGGCCTCGTCGGTGGTGTCGGCGAACGTCGAGACACGGCCCTGCCCGGCGTTGTTGACGAGCATGTCGAGGCGACCGAACTCGCCGCGAATGCGCTCGGCCAGTGCGGCGACGTCGTTCGCATCAAGGACATCGCACTGCGCGGCGATGAGACGCGCCTCGGGGTGCCGCTCGCGCAACTGCGCCTCGGCTTGCGCCAGACGCTCGGGGTTGCGGCCGCAGATCGCGACAGCAGTGCCCGCGTCGAGCAGGCGCGCGGCAGTGGCGAGGCCAATGCCGGACGTGCCGCCAGTGACCAGCGCAGCGCGCGGGGTGAGGTCGATATTGATCATTTCAATCCCAGTGACTTCATGTAGGGGGTGGTCTGGCCGTCACTGCCCGGCCGGTAATTCAGGCGGTGCGACAGTGCATCGGCGGCCTCACGCACCTGCCCGATCAGGCCCGTGTCGAGCATCGACGAATCGATGTTGGCGCGCGGGATGGTGACGGTGATGGCCGCGCAGATGCGTCCCGCGTCGTTGCGCACGGGCGCGCTCACAACGCTGATGCCGCGCTCGAACGACGAGGCCGACACGGCGTAACCACGCTCGGCGTCTTCACGCACGCGCTCGAACAATTCCGCAAACGTCTCGGGCGTTTGCGGCGTGTATTTCTCCAGTGTCTTTTCCGGATACAGCGCGCGCATTTCGGCCAGCGTCAGGTCGCCCATCAGCACATGGCCGTGCACCGTGGCATGCGCGGGCAGACGCGTACCCACGTTGACCTTGATTGAATTGAAGACGCCCGCCACGCTTTGCGCCTTCGCGACGAACACGATGTCACGACCGTCGCGGATCACGATGTGCGACGTCAGTTGGGTCGCATCGCGCAACCGTTCGATGATCGGAATACCCAGATCGGTCAGTTCCAGCGAACTGAGGTATTCGAAGCCCAGACGCAGCACGGCCACGCCCAGACGGAAATTCTTCTCGCTGCCCGCCCGCTCCAGAAAGCCCATGGCTTCGAGCGTCTGCAACAAGCGGAAGACGGTCGTGCGCGGAATGCCCAGCCGTTGCGACAGCTCCGGCGCGCTGAACACCGCTTCGCGCGGCGAGAACTGCGTGAGGATGCGCAAGCCACGCTCGAGGCCCGGCACGAGATAGCGCGTCTCGGAC
>Ga0153920_1001417_pt1 | contig 10059 bp, 8 predicted proteins | sample TSNJ004MetaG_FD_104713 | JGI IMG/M metagenome (GOLD analysis project Ga0153920, IMG submission 104713) | Attine ant fungus gardens microbial communities from New Jersey, USA - TSNJ004 MetaG | ecosystem: Host-associated > Fungi > Mycelium > Unclassified | place: USA: New Jersey, Brendon T. Byrne...
CGGCGGAAGTAAAGGAACTGAACCCAGAGCGCAAAACTGTGGTTCAGGCTCAGTCCTCGGGCGCGGCCAAAAGCTACAACCGGTATATCCAAGAGGACGCCGCCTGTTCAGCCTGTTATTCTTCATTAATATATGCTCTTCATTTAATGGATAAAAAGAAATTGAACTCTTTAGATTATAAAATAAAAATAGGTCAAGGCTTTAAAGGAAAAAAAGGAAAAGGTACGGGTGTAGGAAACTGCACTCTCGGCTTTGACACCTGCGTAAAAGGATGTCCGCCAAAAGCTGTGGATATTATTAAGTTTTTTTCTTAACATACAAGTCAGCCAAACCAAGCTTAATAAGCCGCTCAGTCAATACCTGGGCGGCCAAGCCGGTAAAGGCTCCGGTTATTATTCCGGATATTATCAAAACAGGGAGATAAATAGTTATTTCCGGCGTACCGGTTATAATAACCGCTGCTATAATCTGTCCTATATTATGGGTAATGGCTCCTATTACGCTGACTATCCATATTTGAGAAATCTTAAAAAAGCCTCTTATTAAGGCTATAATTGAAAAGCTTAATAAGCCTCCGCTTAAGCTGTATATCATGGCTATTACCTGTCCGGAAAATATGCTCCCTAAAAAAATTCTGGCCAGCAGAACACAAAGCGCGTTATACGGTCCTGTTATATACAACGCAAAAATGCTTACTATATTGGCAAGGCCAAGCTTTATGCCGGGTATAGGAGTCAATGACGGGATATTTACTTCTATTAAATAAATAATAAGAGCCGCTGCCGTAAGTAAAGCGGTCATAGTGAGTTTTTTTATGGACATATTTTACCCTCCGGTCACGGCGTCTATATCCTCAATAGCATCCGTCTCATTTTCCCATTTAATAACGATATGGTGAGGAAGGCATACTATAGGCGCTCCACTTCGCAGATTTCCATGCTTAACACAGGTTTGATCCGGACAATTAGAGCGGATTATGCGGATGCCTTCCTCATCTACACACACCTGGTTCTCCATGCCATCCTTAGAAATTGTAAATTCAAAAGCCTGTCCGTCTTCAAGATTTATTCTTCGAATCAACGCCCCATCCTGATAAATACCGGCTACCCTGCTCCCTGGCTCCCTATTAATTAAATACCAGGAGGCTCCTCCGCATATACACAAGAGGACTGCAAAAAACACCATCCAAAACCTAGTTGTCCTTATCATGGTAAGCTACCTCAAAATCATGCTCAGATTCAAAATTATCTTTAAGACCTGCGGTAACTATTATACTGCCGTCATCCCGTACTAAAACAGCGTCAAATTCATCGTTGTGGTTTTTCCAATAGTCAAGAGCGGCTTCCTCCCCCATTACAAATAAGGAGGTTGACAGGGCGTCGGCCAACATTCCGTCGTCAGCCACGATAGTAACGGAAATCAAGCCTTCATTGGCAGGCATTCCTGTTTTCGGGTTCAATATGTGATGGTAAACAACTCCATCCTTCTCAAAATAACGCTGATAACCTCCGGAGGTTATCAAAGCCTTTTCACTTGTAGTTACAACTCCTAAGTTCCCGTAAAGATCAAGAGGGTTCTGTATCCCTACGCGCCACAAGCTGCCGTCCGGCCTGGTCCCTAATGTCTGAACGTTCCCCCCCAGGGATATGATGCCGGAAGTCACCCCGGCTTTCTTAAATATCTCAATTACACTATTAGATGTATAGCCTTTAGCTATGCCTCCTAAATCTATCGCCATTCCTTCTTCTTTAAAAGCAACAGTCTTTTTCTCATTATCGAAAATAATTTTATCGCTGCCAATAATTTTAAGCAATTCATCTATACGGTCTTTTGAAGGCACTTTGTATTCTCTTGATATGAACCCCCATTCAAGCATCAACGGATAAACGGTTATGTCAAAGGCTCCTCTTGTTTCATCATATACGCTCAGAGCTTTTTTAATTATGACCGCGGCATCTCTATTCAACTCAGAAGACTTGTTCGAATTATTGTTTGAATTAATTAAGGCTATCAGGCTGCTTTCACCTTCCGAGGATAGCAGCTTATCCAGCCGCTTAACCTCTTCTTTCGCCAGCTCTATGGCCCTATCGGCCCTGTTCCCGTAAGCAGTCAAGGTCATGATAGTATCCATGGCGAAAATTTCGCTGCTGTGTTTTTCATTAGTCACAGGCTGTTTTAAAGCATATACTACATTATATCCAATAGGAATAACACAAATTAATAAAAGCATTAGCAGGACTTTCTTCACTTTTTCTTCTCCTTTGTACATTTTATTTCCGATTGATTATACTGCAAATAGCTATAAAGCACAATAAAAGGCCCGGTAAGGACCCGGGCCTTTAGAGCTTTTCAGACAAGCCTTATTTATTATTGTCTTGGTTGGCTCTCCAGTGTGTAAAATCTACATTGAACTCGAAGTTTTTGATCGTTTCAGTTTGGCTGCTTCTGTTAAGCCAATATCCTACAGGGATAACGATCTTCATCTGGTCTACATCAGAGGGTATGCCCTCAAATTCCAGCATTGCGTCCTTAGTTTCTGACGACGGGTCTATGGTATTGCCCCAGCCATATTGCTTATTAGTATTGGTCTTAGCTGGATATTGCACGTCGTTAATCAGGATATAAGCGTTTTTATAATCTATAAATATCGGCATACCGTACTCATTTTTCACATCCAGATACAGATACGCGCCATGCTCATCATTTTTATCTATGCCAATAATATTTATAGTAACATTGTCGATGACCTTGCGCACAGGAGCTTCCAAATATGTTTCTTCCGGCTTCACCTCAACTATTTTTTCCACTACGACAACTTCTGAGGAGAGCTCCGGCATGCTAATATGGAAGGCCTTCCGTTCGTCATACCATGTGACCTTCTCAGCGCCAAGAGCGTCAGCCATCATACGGACAGGCGCATAATACCGCCCGTCATAATTTATAATGTAATGATCCTCCGGCATTTGATAAGACTTGCCGTCTACTACAATGCTAACTCCTTCTTCAACCCAAGCATTAACAACATAGCCATAAACTGAGATAGTGGCTGTGCACATGATACCTATGAGTAAACCTGCTATAAAGCTTTTGCCTCTTACCTTCATAATATTGAATAACCTCCTTTTATTTATATCATTATTCTTTCCTATGTAGGAACATTTTATCTTAAAAAGTGAGATTTATCAATGAATGACAAGAAATTCTAATAATAATGTAATATTAGGTAATAATCACCGCCTCATCCAATCCGAACAAGTATAGTACGCATTCTTTTATCTTCTTCCCTTCCGCTTCCTCAACCGCGCGTTTATAAATCTTTATTTGCAGAGCGTATTTTTTCTTAAGCAGTTCAATTTGTTCAGGCTCTCTTTTAAGTCTGTCGGATTTATAATCAACCAGTACCATCATGTCGTCCTCTAAAAAATAACAGTCAATTATACCGTGAACGAGTATGGTTTCGTTCATTCCCTTTAGCTCATCTTTAAAGTAAACATCATACGGCGAAATGCCCATTACGAATGGAACCTCTCTCTTCAAACAGGTCGAGCGGCGCATTCTTTCCGCTAAACCGGAAGCCAAGAAGCCGACTATTTTCTTAACAGGTAAAGCCGCTTCCTCCTCCTGAGTTATCAAGCCTTTCTCTTGAAGCGAGGCGATCAGTTCACTTACCTGCTCTTCATTTTTGTGGGCATTAAAATCTAAATGCTCCATTACGGTATGAATAGCAGTACCCAGCTGTAGTGATGTAACAGCCCTTCCACGGCTTAAAAACTCGGGCATTGTAAATACCGGCCTGTCCCACAGGGCTTCCGCTTCACTGCTGTCTCCAAATAATTCTTTATGATAATTTCTTTTTATCTCGGAAATGGATACCTTTGTAGGAAGTAGTAAAGACTTATTGTCCCGGTATCTCCATGAAAACTTCTCGTCGATCTCTTTAAATATCGAGTCGCTTTTATCAATTTCGGAAACCTTAAATTCTTGCGCGGGCTTTCCTCCATAAGTCCGTAAGGAAAATTGCTCCGGGACATCCCAATGCAGCCGCGTTTTGCACCTTACGCCGTAATTATTAAGCGCCTCCGGACCGTACGATAGGTTCTGGGCTTCTCTCAGAGCCGCCCCGTCCTTGTGACGCATAAATGCCGGCGCTATCCAATCCAGAAAGCTATTGGCTGATAAAATCCGCCATGACGGCAGTCTGACCTCATCCCACTGAGCAAGCCCGTTCCAGCTCCTAAGGCCTGCACTCAAGCTCCTTACACAGCCGGTCATTATAAGCTTTTCCTTCGCCCTTGTTAAAGCCACATACAGGATTCTAAGCTCCTCCGCCAAGTTTTCCCGGCGGATAAGACCGGATAAAGCCATTCTGGCGATAGTGTTGGATCGAACCCTGCTTTCAAGGTCTACATAGTTAAGCCCCAAGCCATAATCCTGGTGCATGATCAAATTTTCACGCTGATCCTGAAGGTTGAAATTTTTACCCAGCAGAGCAACAAAAACAATAGGGAATTCCAGCCCCTTACTTTTATGTATGGTCATTATCTTTACCAGATTTTCGTTTTCGGAAAGAATATTGGCGTCTCCTTCATCACCGCCGGCCTTTTTAAGCTTTTCCAGATATTTAATAAAATGGAACAGGCCATAATAACTCGTCTCCTCATATTGAACGGCTCTGCGGTGAAGCGTATCCAAATTGGCCTGCCTGACCATGCCTCCCGACATTGCGCCGGCGTAATCATAATATCCCGTATCCGCATATACAACGCTTATAAGATGGTGAATCGGAGTGTCGACGGACAATTGCCGCCACTTTTTTAAATCCGTCAGAAATTTTTCCAGAATCGAGGCTACCCGCCAGTTCTCGCCCTGTTCAAGATAAGCCAGCGCACAATCATAAAAGCATCCTTTTTTCAGTCCGCCTTTAATTTCCATCAGCTCGGAGCTGTCAAGCCCGTACACAGGAGAATGCAGCACCGTAAGCAATGGAATATCCTGCCTGGGATTATCAATTATCTGCAAAAAGCTTGTGGCGGTAATTATTTCAATAGAGCCGAAGAACCCGGAATCAGCGCCGGCAAAGGCGGGAATATTCGCTCTTTTCAGTTCTTCTAAAAAGGTTTCGGCGGCTCCTGATACGGAGCGCATTAAGATAACAATATCCTTATACTCGGCAGGACGGTACCCGCCCTTACCGTCCGAAAGCATGAACGGGTCGGCAGGATCCAATAAATCTCTTATTCGTCCCGCTATTACCTTAACTTCTTTTTCCAGCCTTGACAGCTCAAACAGGCGTTCCTCCGCCTCTCCATCCTCCGGGGCTTCCTGCTCCTTAACATCGTTTATCAAATGAAGCTCAACCGAATCCGCACCGTTTATGGACTCAGGATAAGCCGCGCCGGTATAAAGAGCGGCCTTTTTGTCGTAATCAAGCCCGCCTATTTCATGTATCATTACCTGTCCAAACAAGAAATTTACGCCTCTAATCACGTTTTCCCTGCTGCGGAAGTTCATGGAGAGATCAATTCTCAGGTTTTCAGCCTCTTCCGATTGAGAAAAATCATGATATTTTCCAAGAAAAATCTCCGGCCGGGCCTGTCGGAATTTATAAATACTCTGCTTTACGTCGCCTACCATAAAACTGTTTTGCCGGGATATGGCGGAAAGTATCATTTCCTGCACCAAATTGCTGTCCTGGTATTCATCAATGAGTATTTCTTCAAAATGGCTTCTTAATTCTAACGCGATGTCGGTAGGCTTATCGTCCTGATCTATAAGAATTTCCAGACTGTAATGCTCCAAATCGTTAAAATCAACTATATTTTTATCTCTCTTGGCTTGTCTGTACCGCTCCATAAATAAACCGGTAAGCTTGCAAAGAGTTTTTACGAATGGCGCAAGACGGATAACATCCTCCTCCATAGCTGAGGGGGGCTTGTAGAATATCCGTTTTTTCAATCTGTCAAAGGGCTTTTTTACTTCCTTGTCCCGTATCTGCTTGACCATTTCCTTAAGCTCTTCATTAACCGTATCCTTTGCCTTGTAGGTAGCCAGTCTTTCAAATTTTACGGCATCAAAGACGTTATAAAGCTCTGTGAAGCCTTTTGTGTTCAAAAGCTTTTCCATAATAGCCTTATCTGATTCAAGCGCGCTTATGTATTTTGCCGGTCCGTCAGGCAATCCGGCCAGTTTTAGGGCCTTTTCTATGCCGTCCAGGACGCCTAGTATCCCCTGCCCTATTTCCTGCTCTAAAAGCCGCGCCCATACCGTATCGTCTATTGAAGCCGGAATATCCATCGCGTCCGCGGCCTTGTTCAACCAGCGTTCCGGCCTTGGGCCTGAACGGGCAAATTCATTAAGCTTAAGCACCAGCTCCTGCAAGCCCTCATCCTTTGTCTTGCCGCCTCCGTAGGCCTCCACCAGGTTAAAAAAATCCTCGTTGTTTTCTTCCGCATACTGGTCTTCAAACAATTGTTCTATCAGCTCTGATTTAAGCAAGCGGATCTCACCGGTATCGCCTACTCTAAAGCCCGCGTCCTGATCTATCAAATTTGAATGGGTTCTGATAAGCTTAAGACAAAAGGAATGGATTGTGGATATGGAAGCCTTGCTAAGCAAAGACCATTGCCGCTTAAGGTTTTGATCGGCAGGGTCCTTCTCCAGCATGCCTGAAAGCGCTTCGGCTATGCGTTTTCGCATTTCCGCCGCCGCCGCGTCGGTAAAGGTTACGACTAAAAGCCTGTCGATATCGACAGGCTTTTTGGAATTTGTGACATAGTCTATTATCCGTTGTATCAAAACAGCGGTTTTGCCGGAGCCGGCAGCGGCCGACACTAGTATATTCCGGCCTCGTGTACGTATGGCCTTCCACTGGTCATGCGTAAATTTCAGCATATTTTTCATCCCTTTGCGCGTCACAAGGTTTTATAACGCTAAACCGTAACATATTGAGCAAATTCATGAAATGAATTATAAAAGAAATTGTTCGCAAAGGCAAGCGTAACAGGGCCGCCGGAGTTTTCACCGCCAAAAATATTTTTTAGGAACTCCTTGGAAAATTCTACCTCGAAACGGGCTGGGTTTTCTCGAATCAAATCTAAAAAGGAAAGGTATACTTCTTGTTCCTTATCACTAAGCTCATAAGCATTAAAAAGACAGGCTTCAAGATCGGCTTTCAATTTTTCATTTGACGCTTTAAATCCAATCCGCAAAAATTGAATCGTATGATACATGGCGTTCCATTTATATATTTCACGGCCAAGCTCAGGAGTTAAGAGCTTTGCGTTCCTATAAAATATATTATTGTTGCTTTGAAGATAAGTAAAAAAATCATATGTATCAGCAACAGTACCGCAAACTGCCTGACTATAAAAATTCTTAACAAATTTATCTTCTACTGCGTCCAGGCGGGAAAAGTAAAAATCGCTTTGCTCCTCAACGCACTGCCGAACACAAATATTTCGGCGTTTAAATAATTCCTTGGCTGTTTTATAAATATTCATTATTAAATCACCTCATCTTCTTAAGGACTTTGTCTTTCGCAAAATATAGTTACATGAATATTTTACCAATTTTTGGGTATGGTTGTAAATTGTTTTTGTAGTATAAATTCAGACAAGAGCTGACAGTAACCGGCATATTATGTAATCGGCTGACAGTAACCCCGAGAAAACATCTGAAAGTTTCTTAAAATTTCTTAAAAAATTTTCTGATTGATTTTTGCAGTCCTATGGTTTATAATGAACGGCGTTGACGGGGAGTGGCTCAGTTTGGTAGAGCGCTTGGTTCGGGACCAAGAGGCCGTCGGTTCAAATCCGGTCTCCCCGATGTTGTAAAAATCGCTCAGAACCCATATTCTGAGCGGTTTTTTGGTTTTAGAATTTTAACGCAAAGACGGTAACAATCAATGTGTATTGTATATATTGGATGTTGGTTCCCGTGGCGATATTTATAAATAAGGGAGTGATTACATGTCAGCTATCGCTAATGAGATAAATAACCTTGTGGAAATGTTACCGGAAAATGAGCAGAACTTGGCATATGAGCTCGTAAAGCGTATCGTTTTAGCTTGGGACGGTGATTTTACAAAACTAACTACTGCCGAACGCCAGCGACTGGAGGAGGCCGAACAAGATTTAATTAACGGCGAAACAATAAGCCATGATGATATTGATTGGAATTAACCCACCCACGAAGCGGATATCCCCGCTTCTTTTTTCTTCCGTGTGTTTACAAAGCAAGGGGCCAGAAGTTTTAGTCCTCTTCCGCAGCAGCGTAAAGAGGTTAGCAGGGCCATGAAAACCGCCTCTTTATTCAGACTAATGATTACTCAGACTACATACATTTTAATTATTATGCAATTTACCCAACAACTTGCGGATTTTGTAAGGCGCATAACATTTAGCAAGGTCATATCTTACAATGTGGGATAAATACCATATTAAGTACTACTAACCTCACCTTTCTTATATCTTATATTTTATATTTTAAGCTCACCTCAAATTGGTGAGCCTTTTTTTGTGTGCTTTAGCGCCCCAATGAGTCATACAGTATTATAAGGGGGAATGAGGATGTTAAAAAAAATAAAAAAAGAAATATTATTTATGGTTAGTCTGGTTGCACTAATAGGCATTGCTTCTCTTTACCTTAATGATTTTGCAGCCGAATACCGGCAAAAACTGGTCGCAGGCGGAAGGATATTACAGGCGCCTCATTATGAGGCAAACGATATTCCAGTGTTTTATCAAATTGACGTAAATTTCAGTGAACGCTTTCAAAGACCATCAAAACAACAAGCCCTTATGAATCCATACTCATTTACGGATTTTGAAACGCAGGATGATAAGTCTCCACTCATAACTGAAAAATTTGAGAAACCTGAGGATCTTCTTTTAGCGTATTACGCAGTAATAGAAGAAGCCTCCAACATGTCAGGATATTCGGGCGGATGCGGATCAGTAGGCGAAGGCATGAACCCTTTTCCTTATGCCTATGAGCTTTTCACAAAAGAAAAACAAGATAGTATGAATTTACGGCAGTTTACAGATTCCTTTAAGGGGATAGGTCACACAACACTTTTAAAAGTTTTACCGGCCTATGCGCCTCCAGGAACGCCAAGCAATGTAAAATACTACATGGTAGAAACTGAATACATTACCGGCCCAAATACAAATAACGACGAAGAATATCGCCATGGCAGCTATTTTGCGTATAATTATGGGATTGCAGCAGTTGAGCAAACGCAAGATGATGGATGGAAAATAAAAGAGCTTTCATACATACCGGAGGATTTTCTATGCGCCCCTTATCATAGCTGGTTTTATTTTTCCGACGCTGTTGTTGAAATCGTTTATGAATACAATATGAAAATAGTTGATAAAATTGAAGCTCCTGAAATGAAGGACGGCCTGATTTATATTAAAGCCTCCGGTTATGGAAACCAATATTGCTTTATATTTACGAGACTAACCAATGGGTACGATATTTTATTACATGAATATATTATGCAAAACGGCAAATATATTGAAAGCAGTATATTGGAGGGAAAATGGAACCTAAAGTTATCCGGAAGCACCCTTAATTAGTTTATAAATTTGACATCTACACATTAACTCTTTATCATCTATTTTTGTAAAGCATAGTATAAAAGGAGATGATTTGGGCGTGTTTGACTGGCTTTTGAAAGGCGCATGTATAATTGACGGCAGCGGCAGCGCGGCCTACAACGCCGATGTCGGTATCACCGGCGGGAAAATTTCAGCAATTGCCCCGGATCTAGGATGCGGAGCGGTTCATGTACGCAGCGTTGACGGGTTAATCGTTGCCCCCGGCTTCATAGATATCCATCGCCATGGGGACGCGGCGGTTTTGCGACCCGGTTTTGGCGAGATGGAGCTACGCCAGGGCATAACTACAATTGTGAACGGTAACTGCGGGATGAGTGTCGCTCCTATCCCCTATACAATGCGAGATGAGATCCTTCGATACCTAAGCCCGGTGATTGGAAGCCTGCCGGAAAATATTGCGTTCGAGAGCTACTCAGACTACATAGCCCTGCTTAAG
>Ga0153920_1001426_pt1 | contig 10032 bp, 12 predicted proteins | sample TSNJ004MetaG_FD_104713 | JGI IMG/M metagenome (GOLD analysis project Ga0153920, IMG submission 104713) | Attine ant fungus gardens microbial communities from New Jersey, USA - TSNJ004 MetaG | ecosystem: Host-associated > Fungi > Mycelium > Unclassified | place: USA: New Jersey, Brendon T. Byrne...
CCGAGTGGGGGTGCCGGACGAGGAACTACACGCGCACTCGGCCCAAACCATTGCCAAGGCCGACGCGCTGATCTTCGGCCGGGTTACCTACCAACTCATGGAGAGCGCCTGGCGGGCCTCGCCGACGGCACCACAAATGCCACCGTGGACGAAACCTTTCGCGCAAACCATTGATCAGGCCAAAAAGTACGTTGTCTCCAGCACGCTGGAACACGTGGACTGGAACGCGGAACTGCTCGCCGGGGACCTTCAAATAGCAATCAGGGGGCTAAAGCGTCAGCCTGGCAGGGGCCTCTACGTTGGGGGAGTGCAGTTGCCACTGGCTCTGGCCGAATTTGGGCTGATTGACGAATATGAATTCATAATTCAGCCGCGGGTGGTCGGGCACGGCCCCGCGCTGTTTGCAGGGCTCTCGCAGCACGTGGAACTGGAGCTGGTGGGCCACAAGGAGTTTTCCTCGGGTGCCATCGCGTTGCAGTATGTTCCCCGGTCTGCGGCCGTTTAGCGGCGTCCAATTCCAAGAGCGCTGTGCAACGTCTGCAGGTCCAAAAACGACGGAGCGCGAACCAAGTACAAGCTGACGGCTTGCGCGTTAACGAGCCATGACTGAGAGGGAAGGAGAATAATGATGGGTAGCGGACATAGGGAGGAGACTCCAGGGGTCGATCGTGAACTGACGAGCTTCATCCATCGATGGGCGGAAGCAATAGTCACCAATGACGTGAGTCGAATGGAATCATTCACGACGGCGAACTGGATTCTCATCGACCGGCCAGGAGTAATTTCCCGCGATTTTTTTCACAATGCCGTGGCAACTGGCCACCTTCGCCACGACAGCATGAGTCATGAAGTCCTGGGCATTGACCGGTATGGATCAATCGCCGTGATTCGAACTCGTGGCCGGAATTCAGGGCTGTTCCAGGGCCATCCGATTAAGGCCGATGAGTGGACCACCAATATTGTGCTCAAGGAAGCAGGAGGGTGGAAGTGTTTTTTGACGCAACTGACGCCCACAGGCACCGGGGCGGCCGAGGAATGAGATACCGAAAAATTTGCTGCAGACGAAGTGGGCTGGCCCATTGATGCTGCAGAACAACGATTGTCGTGAACCTCAGCGTGGACAGAGTGCCGACGCCGAACGAGTTTGCGCCCTAGCTGGTGCCACTGGGCGAACTGCACAAAACTCGTGGGCATGCAGGCCAACCCCTGCGAAGCGACGAAGCATTCTTGGGCGATGCCGTTATCGCAGGGGGTCCTGCCATCCTCTAGTAGAACGTTCGCACGTCTTGCGGGTTGACACTCAGCTTCTGGCCTTTTTCTCTGTCCGATGTTCAGCTCGCAGGGAGTCCATGACGTTCCGCCATGACGCCGGCAGGTCGTAAGCCAGCTCCCGGACGACGTCGGTTTTCTCCTCATCCGCAGGACAATGCTGCGCCCCCCACTGCCCGACGGTGGCGATGATCGGAACGAGGTCGATGCCCCTTTTCCGTCAATGTGTATTTGGCTTTTTGCCAGTGAGTTGGATCGTCGACGCGGATGAGGATCCCCGTCGTTGTGAGTCGTTCAAGGCGATCGGCGAGGATGCTGCTGGTGATTTTCTCTTCCGATCCGCGCAGAAGTTCGCGGAAGTGCCGGCGCCCAGCGAAGATGATGTCGCGCAAGATGAGCAGCGTCCACCGATCGCCGAGGATCTCTACTGCGAGATTGATGGGGCAGCCGGAACGGTCCGTTGTTGCCATGATCTACCTTTCTTCCTGGCTGTAGTGCTCGACTTCTTCAGCGATAAGGTCAACGACCTCGTTCGGTCGGGACAGCATGGGCCAGTGCCCACTCACGAAGTGCTTATAGCGCCATCGGCCTTGGGGGTGGTCGATGGCCTGACTCGACGTATGGCTCTCCTCCTGTGAAAGGACCACGTAGGTCGTTGGCTGGCCTGAAGTGTCCTGCGTCAGCCGTGCAGGGTCGATGACGGTGTACCCCGGATGCGGCGTGGAGCTCTCGGCCAGACGGTTTCGGTCGGTGGCCGTCAGGTCTCGCTCGTAGTCCAGCATGTGCCGTTCGGGAGGCAACCACAGGTTTCCCGCCTCGATGATCGCCTGACGCTCCTGGTTGCGCGCCGACTCCGAGTCGCCCCAGCCATCGAGCAGTGAACGTCCGTCCGTTGGCATGAAGCCGCCGAAGTGAACAAGCCCGGCTACCTGGTCACCAAGCCGGTCAGCGACCTGGGCCGTAACCATTGACGAATAGGAGTGAGACACCAGCACCACCGGTGCGCCCATCCGTTGGATGTGGGTGCTGAGCTGATTGACGTGATCTTCCAGGTGGACCTCGGCGATGGAGACGTGCGCTTGACCCGCCGGCGGTGCAGGAGCGGGTGGAGCGGGAGCTGGTGCGGGGGCTGCGGCAGCAGGCCCGGCAGCCGCAGCCGTGATCGGGGCGCAGGTCGTCAAGGAAGCCGCAACCGCCGGACCTGCGGCGTGCGCCGCGATCGGCGGGCAGGCCGAGGCCGCCGCCGACGGCGCGAACCAGAACACCACCAGCAGCGACGGCAGCCCCCAAACGCCACCGCCGCCGTCGACCCCGACGCCGCAGGCGCCGTCGGGACCAAACCCGACCCCGTCGGGACCAAACCCGACCCCGTCGGGGCCTGTGAATGAGACGCCGGAGTCCGGGAAGGAGTGAGGGAATCGTGAGTAGCGAAACCACCAGCAGGTCGGGTGAGTTGGTGCCGGTGAAGTTCTCCCGGCTCTCCCGCCGCGGCATCATCCTCGGCCTGTCCACGACCCAGCTCGTCACCCTCGGTATCGGCATCCTCACTCTCGTGGCCGCGTTCTACGCGGGCGGCGGCCTCCTCATCGCCTACACCGCCCCCGTCTGGGTACTCTCGGCCGCGCTGACCTGGATTCCCGTCGCAGGCCGGCCGGTCGTGGAGTGGCTGCCCGTCGTGGCGTGGTGGGGGTGGCGGGCCACCGGCGGGCAGCTGCTGTACCGGCGGCGGATCGTCGCCCCACGCCCCGCCGGCACCCTCGCCCTTCCCGGCGACATGGCCCGCCTGCGCGAATACACCGACCCCGAAACCGGGGCCGGCATGATCCACGACCCTCACCACGCCACCTTGACCGTGGTGTGTGAGGTCAGCCATCCGGCGTTCGTGCTCCTCGATCCGGCTGAGCAGGAACGCCGCGTCACCGCGTGGGGACGGGTGCTGGCGACAGTGTGCCGGTCGGGCCGGATCTCGACCCTCCAAGTCCTCGAACGCACCCTGCCTGACTCCGGCACCGGGCTGGCCGAGTGGTGGGCCGAACATGGCACAGCTGATGGGTCGTGGGCGGCGACCACCTACGCCGAACTCATCGACCGCGCCGGCCCCGCGGGGGAACGTCACGCCACCACGATCTCGCTGTCGCTGGATATGAAGGCCGCAGCCCGGCAGATCCGCACCGCCGGCGGACACCTCCGCGGCGGCGCCACCGTCCTCCGCCAGGAGATGGGCACCCTGACCGCCGCATTGCGGGCTGCGGACCTGGCCCCGTCGGGGTGGCTCACCCCGGGCAAGATCGCCGTCATCCTCCGCTCCGCGTACGACCCGGCGATCGCGTCGACGTTGGAACGGCACGGCGAACTCGGCCAATCCCTCGCGACCGCGGGACCGGTCGCGGTGACCGAGAGCTGGTCACAACTGCGCACCGATCAGGCGGTGCGCGATATCCGCAAGAAGAAGGTCGAACACATCAGTGATGCGGCGCAGCGGCGCAAGATCGGGCAGATCGAAGACGCCTCCCAGACCGCCGAATACACCGACGTCCTCCAACAAGAAGCCGACCTCACCGCCGGCCACGGCCTCCTACGCATCACCGGCTTCATCTCCATCAGCGCATCCACAGTCGAAGAACTGGACGCGGCGGTGTCGCAGGTCGAGCAGGCCGCGATCCAAGCCTCCTGCGAGACCCGCCGCCTCGTCGGCCAGCAGGCGGCCGCGTTCACCGCCGCAGCGTTGCCGTTATGCCGACGTGTCTGACTCCGTATCGGCTTGCTGGGAACGCTGCGAGAAGTAGGCGTCGTCTGGTGCGATGTCCGGACGGAGCCAGTGCAGGACTTGGTAGGTGTTGTTGATGAGCATGAAGCCGTCAGCTGCCATCGCACTCGCCGAAAACACGACCTGATCGTCGCCGAGTGCGTCGAGCAGTTCGGCGTTGTCGTCGCCGTGGACGAGGTCTCCATAGAGGAACTTGCGGGCGATCTCGTTGTCCCATGCATCAATGCGTGCACCGTCAGCGGCCGGATCGCTCGGGCCCTGCATGATCCGCATCCGACGCGCAGGATATCCCGCCCAGAAGCCTCGGAGCTCCGTCAGCTTCTCGCGGACTTCCACCCGTTCATCCGGACAGAAGAACTCCAACGCAGCAAGCACGGTGACCCAGGCGAGCCGGTCACCCTTCTTTGTCAGGGTCATTGGCCGGATCAGCGTAAGCGCGTAGGCCACCTGTTCCTTTGGCACGATCACCTGGCGGAAGTCCTGAATCCCCGAGGCACCTGTTCGTTTGTCCACCACGAGGTTCATATGGAACTGCTGGCCGAGCTTCAGCGCGTCCTCACGTTGAGCCAGCTCGCAGCCGAAGATGCCCTCGGCTCGTCTCTTGAACAGACGCAGCGTCTGAAGATGCTTTTCAGCGGTTGGGTCTTCGCTCACACCTCCAACGTTAGATGGAACGACTGACATCGACGCCGCTCGCGCACCTCCTGGACACATCGCAACCAGGAGGAGCATCATGCCCACGTTCTACGATCCCGGCGCCGACGCCGGGGAAGCATCCGAAACACTGCGCGGCCTCGCACACGCGACCCGCAGCTTCGAGCACCCCGAAGACCTCTACCCGGTGATCGGCGACCTCATCTCCGGGGTCCGGTCGTTACAGCAGGTGCTCGACCAGCTCGCGAACGCGCACATAACCCATCACACCCGCGCCGCAGATGACGACGGCAACACCCTCATCGGGGCCTCCACCGCTCTCGACACGGCCGACAAGCTCCATGAAGCCGCCACCGCGCTGGACGTGGTGCAGGACCGGATCGACGCCGCCTCCCGGCTGGCTGGCCGGATCGCCTGGCCCGCAGTGTCCGCTGATGCGGAGCACGTGGATACGGGCCGGCGGTGGGTATCGGTCGTGTTCCTCCAAGGCGAGGAAGCCGAACAGGTACTCGACCTCATCGACCACGAGGGCATCGACGCCGGACTCGAACATCTGAGGGGATGGGACTACGGCGACGAGACCACCGGTGAGGCGCTGGAGAACGGCCACGTCTACGACCTCGACCAGCTCCCGACCAGCCCGCTGGACTGGGAAGCCTCTGATGGTGACTACCGGATGGTCTACAACGCACAGATGGGGCACGTCGCTCTCTACCGTCAGCACACCATCCCTCCTGAAGACCGACTCGACACCAGTCCGGTCCCAGCATCGGCGGCGATCAGCGGCATCGGACCGCTCGACGCCGATGCCACCGCCACCGCCGGCGCCGGTGCTCCGACGCGGTGGGTGGAAGTGACCCGAGTGACGGGTACGGCTGCGGATCGAGTGTTCGGCATCCTCGCTGCGCTCGGGCATGTCGATGCGATCGATCACCTTGCCCAGTGGGATCATGGCGATCAGACCACCCGCCAAGCCATCGCCGACGGTACCGTCTTCGATGCTCTTCCTGCCGGTGACGGCGTTCAGACGTTGCAGTCCGGGAACTACGCCCTCACCGTGAACACCGCGCAGCGGGAGTTCGGCCTGCTCCGCCGCGACACCACCATCGCTCCGCAGTCGGGTGGCCGGCGGGGTGGTCCGGAACTGCTCACCTCGTACTCCTCACCCGGCGCACCGGCTCGGGCTGGGAAGGCACAGGGTCGGGCGGGGTCGTGGTTTGAGCATCCTGGGGTGGCGGCGGTCAAGCAGGAGCGGGGGCTGGGACGGTGACCCGCGAACGCGAGATCCTGCACAGCTCCGTCCTCGTCGCACCGGCGTCCGAACGCCGCCGCCTGCGCAAGCAACGCCGCCACGCCGCCGCGAAGCTCCAAGCCGAACGCCGGCAACGCGAGATGGCGGAGGCGAAAGCGAAGGCCGAAGAGGACAGGGCTGAACGGCGCGCGCAGCAGTATCTCCCGCGTGCGGGTGCGGCGGGGCCGGCGGCGCTGCGGTCACCGGGCCGGTTCCGGGTGCCGCGGCATCAGGACACCTCCGCCACCCTGGGGGCGCAGTATCCGTTCCTGGCCGAAGGCGGCCTCGGCGCCGCCGGGGTGTTCGTCGGACAGGACCTCTACTCCGGCGGCAGCTTCGTCTACGACCCGTGGGTGCTCTACCAACGTGGCATGATCACCGCGCCGAACCTCGTCATCGCCGGCATCGTCGGCTCCGGAAAGTCCTCGCTCATCAAGTCCCTCTACACGCGGTCGCTGCCATTCGGACGCCGCGTGTACGTGCCCGGCGACCCGAAAGGGGAACACACGGCGGTTGCTGAAGCGGTCGGCGGCCGGGCGATCGTCCTCGGCCACGGCCTACGCACCCGCCTCAACCCGCTTGATGAGGGCTACCGGCCGTCGGGGCTGTCGGATGCTGAGTGGGCGTCGATGGTCGCCTCCCGCCGCCGCGACCTCATCGGCGCCCTCACCGAAACCGTGCTCACCCGGCCGATGAGCCCGTTGGAGCACACCGCGATCGACACCGCCCTGTCGGCGACCGTGCGGGAGAACACGGTGCCGATCCTGCCGATGATCGTCGACCACCTCCTCAACCCGACGGACGACCCGGACGGCAGGCTGGCTGAGGATGGGCGGATGGTCGGGCATGCGCTGCGCCGCCTCGTCGGCGGCGACCTGTCCGGCCTGTTCGACGGCCCCTCCACCGAACAGTTCGACCCCACCCTGCCGATGGTGTCGCTCGACCTGTCGCGGGTGACGGAGAACTCGACGTTAATCTCGGTGCTGATGACCTGCTCATCCGCGTGGATGGAAGCCGCGCTGCTGGACCCGGCGGGTGGGCAGCGGTGGTGCATCTACGACGAAGCCTGGCGGCTCATGTCCCAGCCCGCACTGCTCAAGCGGATGGATGCGCACTGGCGGCTCGCCCGTGCCTACGGCATCAGCAACGCCCTCATCTTCCACAAGCTCTCCGATATGGAGAACGTTGGTGACGAAGGCTCCGCCATGCGCGCTCTGGCGAACTCACTGCTCGCGAATGCGGAGACGCGGATCATTCTGCGACAAGAGTCCGACCAACTCGGCACCACCGCCAAGTCCCTGGGCCTGACCAGCACCGAACGATCCCTACTCCCGACACTTGGGACGGGACAAGCGTTGTGGCGGATCAAGGAACGCGCGTTCGTCGTCCAGCACCAACTGCACCCCGCCGAGCTTGCCCTGTTCGACACCACCGCCCGGATGGGCTGAAAAGTTTAAAAGTTCGTCGAGATATTGAAGGTTTTCGCCGGAACTTGAGTACTCGATGTCCGTTCAGGCTATCTCATAGTCAATGTTCGATGAACATAAGCGTGAGGTGGCATCCGAGAGTTCGGATGCCACCTCACGACTTTGCGTTGTGGGTCAGTCGGTGTAGACCTCTTTGGCCATGCGGAACGCGGCCCAGGCTTTGGGCCAGCCCGCGTAGAACGCGGCGTGGGTGAGGATCTCGCCCATCTCCTCGGCCGTCACACCGTTGTCCTTGGCTCGCTGGATGTGGCCCTCCAGGGAACTGTCGAGCACGCCCGAGGCCATCAGTGCGGTCACGGTCACGATCGTGCGATCCCGTGTGGAGAGCTGTTCCTCGCGGGACCAGACCTGTCCGAACAGCACGTCGTCGTTGAGCTCGGCGAACTTCGGGCCGAAGTCGCCGAGGATGTCGCGACCTGCGGTTACCTTCTCGGCCATAGTTTTTCTCCTCTTCACTTACCGGAGTAGACGGGGAATGCGGCGTGCTCGCCGTAGTCCTTCTCATCGAGATCCCGCAGCGCATTCATGTCCTCGTCGCTGATCTCGAAATCGACCTCGGCATTGGAGCGCATGTGGTCGGGGTTCGCGGTCTTCGGCAGCGAGACGGTGCCGAGCTGGATCGTGTAGCGGATGCACAGTTGCGGCACGCTCACGCCGTACTTGTCAGCGATCGCGGCGACCTGCGGGTTGCCCAGGACCTCGCCGTGCGCGATCGGCGAGTACGCCTCGACCAGGATGCTCTTGCTCTGGGAGTAGTCGATGAGCTCGGTGGGGGTGTTGCCCGCGTGGACGAGGATCTGGTTGACATGCGGTGCCACGGTCCCGTGTTCGAGGACGTTGTCGAGATCGGACTGGAGGAAGTTCGAGACCCCGATCGCGCGGATCTTGCCCGCCTGGTGTGCTTCTTCCAGTGCCCGCCATGCGGCGAGGTTGCCTTCTGCGTAGTCGCCGCCGCGGAAGTCGTCCCACGGCTGCGGGGCGTGGATGAGCATCAGGTCGATGTAGCCGATGTCCATGATCCGGAGGGACTCGTCGATCGCGGCCACGGCCTGGTCGTAGTCCTTGATCTCCGCAGCGAGTTTCGTGGAGATGAACACCTCCCCGCGGGGGACGCCGCTGTCGCGGACGCCTTCGCCCACGCCGCGGTCGTTGCCGTAGGCCTGGGCGGTGTCGATGTTGCGGTAGCCGATCTCGATCGCGGCCTTGACCGCGTCTGCGGCCTGGTCGTCGTCGATGAACCAGGTGCCGAGCCCGAGCTTCGGAATCGTGATGTCGTTCGACAGGGTGTAGGTCTCGTTCAGGATGCTCATGCGTGGTCTCCGTTCTTCGGCAGGGTGTCGTACTGCTCGTCCCCGACGGGTTCGAGCCATTCGTTGCTGACGTTCTCGCCGGGGGTGATGAAGGCGACGTGGGAGAACCACGAGTCGGCCTTCGCCCCGTGCCAGTGCTTCGTCCCGGCAGGCACTCGGATTGTGGTGCCCGGCTCCATGCTCACCGGCTCCTCGCCGTCGGCCTGGTACCAGCCGGAGCCGGCGGTGCAGAGGAGGATCTGGTCGCCGCCGCCGTTCTCACCGTGGTGGATGTGCCAGTTGTTCCGGCAGCCCGGCTCGAACGACACGTTGCTCACCGGCACGGTCCCGTCGGTGAGCGGCGCCAGGTAGCTCTGCCCGATGAAGTACTGCGCGAACGCATCGTTGGGTTCCCCAAGCGGGAAGATCTGGTCGAAGTTCGTAGTAGTCATGCTGACTCCTTACTGGTCGTGGTTGGTGCTGTAGCGCAGCCAGACACTGCCGCCGTCCTGCACCTCGGCCGACTGCAGCGTGAAGCTCCGCGGATCGTCCGGGGTGCGGCCGCCCGTCTCGAACAGGGCAGGACTGTCGGATGCGCCGTCGGCGACGGGTGCGATGACGACGCTGATCTCGTCGCACAATCCGGCGTGGATGAACGACCAGTTGAGGACGCCTCCGCCGCCGAGCATGAGCGTCTCGATCCCGAACAGCTCCTTGAGCTTGGACAGCAGCAGCTCGAAGTCGAGCTCATCGTCGCCGGCAATGACGTAGGAGACGCCGAGCTTCCGGAGGAACGCCTTGTAGGCGTTCGACGCGCGCCCGGTCAGCACCTCCAGCACATGCGGCCGGGTGGTCTGGTAGGTCAGGTCCGGGCTCTCCCAGCCGAGCTTGCCGGACGGGTCGATGGACACGTAATACTTCTTCGCATCCGCGACCGCCACGAAGTCGCCGTCGGGTACCGGGGCGGCGTGCTCGTCGAGGTCGGGCTGCCGGTAGTGGGTGAAGTTGTCGTCCGTGGTCGCTCGGCCCGACAACCATCCCTGGTGCCGGTAGTGCGGATCGTCGCCGAAGGCGAGGCGGTAGAACACGTCACCGGCAGTCTTGGCCTCCGGGGTGCTCATAAAGTTGCCGATGATCTTCCCATCGAGGGAAGTGAGCATATGGCAGAAGATGAACGGTCGATCCGTCATCGGTCGTACCTCCTTGAAGTTTGGGGGTCCGCAGCACGCGCACGGCTACGGGTTGTCTTGTTTATCGATGCTCGCGCCGCCGACC
>Ga0153920_1001431_pt1 | contig 10021 bp, 9 predicted proteins | sample TSNJ004MetaG_FD_104713 | JGI IMG/M metagenome (GOLD analysis project Ga0153920, IMG submission 104713) | Attine ant fungus gardens microbial communities from New Jersey, USA - TSNJ004 MetaG | ecosystem: Host-associated > Fungi > Mycelium > Unclassified | place: USA: New Jersey, Brendon T. Byrne...
GGGCACCGGCAAGTCGTTGCCTGTGCGGAGCACGCTCAGCTCCGCGAATAGGCGCTATCAGGCACTTTGTATGTCCGCGAGGGGGCCGGCCGCTATATTAGGGCGACCGGTGCCCCCAACCCCATACACCGATCCTCGACATGCCTATCGACCCCATGCGTTTGCCGTCCGGCGCCTCGCCGGACAGTCGCCTTGCCGCCAACGGCGCGCCGCTCACATTGGTGAATCCCGCGCGCGAGACCCGTGAGTCTGCCCTTCCGTTTGTGTCGCGCGAAGTCGTCGTCTCCGGCTGCGTCAACCGTCGTCATTCCTTCGATCTCTGTGCGCTCATGCGTCTGCCGACGCAACTGACCGGGCCGCTCGACGTCGTCTGCCTGTCGGGACGAAAAGTGCGAAGCGCGAGCGATTACAAAGGCGTGCGGCTGACAGCATTGCTCGACGTCGCGCGACTGCGTCTGCCGCAGGCACGCGACTTCACACGCGCGTTCGTGCTGGCGCAAGGCGCTGACGGCTACACCGTCATGTTCTCGTGGCACGAGCTGTACAACACCCCGGTCGGCGTCGGCGCCCTCGTCGTCTATGAACGCGACGGCCTGCCGCTCGGTGAAGACGAAGGAGGCATTGGCCTAATTTCGACGTGCGATCTACGCGTGGCACTACGTCAGGTGCGAGCCCTGAAGCGGCTCACCGTCCATCTGGCCGATTCTCACGCGCTTTGACCCCCTTCGCGATTGCCGTGTGCCACCTACACTGGTGACACTCTTCTCACGGCAACGCGCATCATGACGGCACCTCACCGCACTTCCGACGCAACGCACACCCGCCCCCTCGGCCGCTGGCGCATGCCGCCCGAGTGGTATCCGCACGCCGCCTGCTGGATGGCATGGCCGAGTCACACGGTCGTGTCGGGTGCGCGTCGGCACGAAGTCGTTCGGGAACTGAGCGCCATTGCCCATGCGATCGCGAAATTCGAGCCCCTGCACGTCGCCGTCGACCCCGCCCATCTGGAAGAAGCCATTCGACTGCTGCCCGTGAGCGCCACGCTTCACCCGATGCCCGTCGACGATCACTGGATGCGCGACACCGGACCGACCTTCGTCCTCGACGACGCGCAGACATTGCACGCCGTGCGCTGGAATTTCAACGGTTGGGGCCAGAAGATGAGACCGATGCCCGACGCCGATCCCCAAGTGGCAGAACGCGTTGCACAAGCACTCGGCGCCGGCACATCGCCGGCATCGCTAGTGGCCGAAGGCGGATCGTTGCATGTGGATGGCGAAGGCACGTTGATCGTCACGCAGACGTCGATCCTCAACCCGAACCGCAATCCCGGTCTGACGCGTCGCGAGGCGGAAGATGTCTTTCGTCACTGGCTGGGCGTGACGCATATCGTGTGGCTGCCGGGCTCTTCGCTCGACACGATCACCGATGGTCATGTCGACGGCACCGCATGCTTCGTGCGGCCCGGCGTGTTGCTCGCGACAGGGGCCGGCGGCGACGACGAATGGTCACGTGAGACGAGAGAGAACTTGCGGGCGCTGCGGCTTGCGCGCGATGCGGGTGGACGGCCCTTCGAGATCGGCTTGCTACCGTCTCCCGACTTCGAAGCCCTTCCCGCCAACGTTGCACAAGACCCCGACTTTGCGCCGGAGTATGTGAACTTCTATCTGCCCAATGGCGGTGTTGTGATGGCGTCGTTCGGCGATCCAATGGGCGACGCGCGCGCACGCGACGTCGTGCAGCAAGCCTTCCCGGACCGACGCGTCGCGCAGGTGCCGCTTCGCGGGATCGCGCGGCGCGGAGGCGGCATCCACTGCTGCACGCAACAGCAACCGGCAGCCGCCCAGCCCTGAGCCGTCGTCCGCCTTAACTCGACGTCACACGACGCTTGCGAGGCGCAGCCACCTTCACTGCCGCCCCCGCCTTCGCTCCGGCCGCCTTCGCTCCGGCCGTCTTCGGCTTCACTGACGTCTTGCTGGCCGTCTTCGCCACAACCTTCCCCTCGCCCGCCGCCTTGCGTGTTGCACGCTTCGGCGCAGCGGCATCCACGGTCGGCGTGGCTTTCACCGCAGCCGACTTGCGACGCGGCATCTGCGGCGCACCCGCCCCGAGTTGCGAGCGCACGCGCTGCTGCATGTCCGCGATATCCGAATCGAGAATCAGACGGCCACGCAACTTCCCATTCATGCGCTTGATATAAGTGCGCGCCTCCTGCATGTGGAAGTGCATGAGTTCGCGCACACGCTGTGCGTCGCCCGCGCGCGCAGCGTCGGTAATCTCGCGATGGATGTTGACGTTCGCCGTGCCGAACTTCTCATGCTCGCGTCGCGGCGTCTCGTTGCCGAACACGATCAACTGACGAATCATCTCGTTGACGAGTTCGCAGGTGAATCGCAGAAAGCTGTTGGGATTGGCGGCCGCGAGAATGTCGTGAAAGTCCACATCGGCCTGACGTTGACGCAGCAACTCGCGTCGGTCGTGCGACGCCGGACTGCAACACGCCATGTTGTGCTCAAGCGCCTCGAAATCGGCTTCGGTCAGATGCGGCACCGCCCCCGCGGCCAGCTCCGGCTCGAGCAACTGACGCACCGTATAGATGTCGTCGATGCTCACTTCCTTGAAGAAGAGATAGTTCTGCATGAGCTGGAACGTGCGCTCGAGCGGCACCTCCACCACCATGCCGCCGCCCGACGGCCCCGTGCTCACCTTGATGAGCCCCTGCACTTCGAGCGACTTGAGCGCTTCGCGAATGGTGCTCTTCGACACCCCGAACATCTGCTGCAATTCCACTTCGCGCGGCAAACGATCGCCGGGCAGCAGATTGCCCTCGGTAATCAGACGCTTGATGGCTTCGGCAACGAGATCGCCGCGTTTTTGCTGTTTGATTTCCAACGGCTCTCGCACCAGTTGCGCATCCAATGCCATGTAGCGCCTCAAAAGGGGTCTGTTCACACGAATTTCGGTCTGTGCCGCCTCGGAATTTTTTCCGATTGACACTCCAAAGCATTATACCTACGATCAAATCCATCCTATTTATCATTATAAATATGACGAATAGGGATAAGGCCCCGGACGTCGCAAGTCGTTACTGTCAGGTCGCTGCCTCGGATCTCTCTCAGGTCTTTGGCCGGTCAGCGTGTGACGCGCTGCACGTTGGCACCCCATGAACGATTGCTCTCTTCCCTGGAGACCCAATTGAATCGTCGTGAACTGTTGAAGCTCGCCGCTGCGGCGTCTCTGCCTGGCTCCCTATTCACCGCTCGCGACGTGTTCGCGCAAAGTACCGGCGCCATTCAATTGGCCTGTCCGGTGCCGATGTCCGGTCCGTTTGCCGCCAACGGCAAGTTCGCCGATCTCGGCATGAAACTCATCGTCGAGCAGTACGGCAAAGTGCTTGGCCGACCGCTCGCTTACACCACACTCGACACAGAGGGTAAACCCGCCACGGCCATCCGCCGCGTGCAGGAAATCGCGCAGCAAAAGGGCGCGCGCTTCTTCGCGGGCGGCATTCTGTCGTCCGAGGCGCTTGCGATGGGCAAGGAAGCCGAGAAGGCCGGCGGCATCTTCATCACCACCGCCGGCGCCGACGAAATCACGGGCAAGGACTGCAACAACGCCACGTTCCGCTGGTCCGTGCCGACCTTCGGCGCCATCGAGCAGACGGTGCGTCCGCTGATCGAATCGATGCCCAAGGCCAAGCGCTGGTACACGATCACCCCGCAATACGTCTTCGGCGAGGGCTTGCTCACCGCCGCGAAGAACATCTTCAAAGAGAAGGGCATCGAGCACGTCGGCAACAGCTATCACTCGCTCACGGAGAAGGAATTCTCCGGCTATCTCACGAACGCCGCGGCCGCCAAGCCCGACGTGCTGCTCATTCTGAACTTCGGCTCGCAATCGTCCGACACGCTGCGTCAGGCGATCAGTTTCGGCATGAAGAAGAACTGCACGATCCTGATGGCATGGGCTTCCGGGCTGGAGCAGTTCGAGACGCTCGGTGCCGATCTGTGCGACGGCGTGTACTTCGGCGCGCAGTACTGGCACGCCGTGGCGGCACCGCTGAACCTCGATCTCGTCAAACGCACGCAAGACCGCTTCAAGCAGAACCCGAACTACAGCCTCGCCGGTTCGTACATCTGCACGAAGCTCATGCTCGACGGCATGGTCAAGGCCGGCAGCGCCGACCCGAAGGCGGTCATCGCCGCGATGGAAGGCATGAAGTACGACGGCCTCACGGGTCCGGAAGAGATCCGCAAGGGCGACCATCAGGTACTCAAGAACTACTATCTGCTCAAGGGCAAGGCGAAGTCGAAGATGAAGAACGCCGACGACTACGCCGACATTGTCAGCGCCGGGAAATCGTTCCTGCCGCTCGACAAGACCGAGTGCAAGATGGCCTGACGAAGCAGCGCTCGCGCTGATTGAAGTGTCGCCCGCGGGGACGCCTTGCCGTCCCCGCATGCGTCGTCTGTGCTGCGCGGCGAAAGCCGCGTGGCGCACGGTGCTCCACGTCCACTCAAGCTCTCCGGGACGCGCATGAACGTCTATTTGCTGCAAGTCATCAACGGCGTCGGGATCGGGATGTTGTACTTCCTGCTCGCCGTCGGGTTATCGATCATCTTCGGCCTGCTGCGCTTCGTGAACTTCGCGCACGGTGCCTTCTATCTGCTCGGCGCGTATTTCTGTTATCAGGCACTGCAATGGGGCCTGTCGTTCTGGCTCGCGCTGATCGTCTGTCCGATCGTCGTCGCTGCGCTCGCCTGGATCGCCGAGAAAGTCTTGCTCTCGCGTATCTACGAGAAGGCGCACGAATTCCACATCCTCGTGACGGTCGGCCTCGCGCTGGTCGTGCAGGAACTCGTCATCATCATCTGGGGCCCGTTGGGCGATAACGTCGCCGTCCCCGAAGTGCTCGACGGTGTCGTGATGTGGGGCAACTTCATCTATCCGAAGTACCGCCTCTTCCTCATCGGCTTTACCGCCGTGTTCGCCGCCGTGCTCTGGTGGCTGCTCGAAGGCACACGCCTGGGCAGCGCGGTCCGCGCGGGCAGCGAGTCGTCCGAGATGGTGTCGTTGCTCGGCATCAATGTGTTCCGGGTGTTCAGTCTTGCCTTCGCGCTCGGTGCGGGCACCGCCGCATTGGCCGGCGTGCTGGCGGCCCCCGTGCGCGGCGTCGAGCCGTTCATGGGCATCGAAGCACTGGGCATCGCCTTCGTGGTGGTCGTCATCGGTGGCATGGGCAGTTTCGCCGGTGCGCTCGTCGGTGGTCTGGTGATCGGTATCGTGCAGAGCCTGATGAGCACGATCTGGCCGGAAGGCGCACGACTGATGATTTACGTGGCGATGGCAGCCGTGCTGCTCATGCGTCCGCACGGCCTGCTCGGGAGGGGATGATGCTGGTACGTTACCGTTTTTGGCTGCTCGCCGCCGCCGTCACACTGATCCTGCCGGTCACGCTGTCGTCAGGCACACTCGCCACCGAAGTGCTCGTCTACGCGCTCGCCGTGCTCGGCTGTAATCTGTTGCTCGGCTACACCGGTCTGCTCTCGTTCGGTCAGGGCATCTTCTTCGGTCTGGGGAGCTACACGCTGGGCATCATGCTCACGCGCACTGCGCTGCCCATGCCGATCGCCATCGTCGCATCGATCTTGCTGGGGGCCGTGATCGCGGCCGTCGTCGGCAGTTTTGCGATCCGGCAGAAGGGCACTTACTTCGTGATGCTCACCCTCGCGTGCGCGCAGATGTTCTATTTCTTCGCGTACACCGCGACGGACTGGACCGGCGGCGACAACGGGCTGCTCGACATCCCGCGCAAGTCGCTCACGCTCGGCGGCAAAACGCTGATTCCGCTCGAGACGCCCTGGCAGTTCTACACCTTCGTCGCGGTGGTCTTCCTGATCGTCTTCGCGGCACTGCTTCGGGTGGCCGAATCGGTATTCGGCCGCACGCTGCTGGCCATTCGTGATAACGAGACCCGCGCGGCCGCCATCGGCTATCACGTGAAAACGTTCAAGCTGGTCGCGTTCGCGATTTCGGGGGCTGTCACGGCACTGGCGGGCGCCTTGCACGCCTTGATGACCGGCATCGCCCCGCTGTCGAACATCGAGTACCACACGAGCGAGATGATCCTCGTGATGACGGTGATCGGCGGTACGGGCAATCTGTTCGCGTCGGTCTTGGGCGCGGCGTTCTACGTGCTCGCGGCCGACTGGCTCTCTACGCTCTGGCCGCGCTGGCTGCTGTTGCTCGGCCTGTTGCTCATTGCCGTGAGCCTGTTCATGCATCGCGGACTGTGGGGCGTGGGGGAATCGCTGTGGTACCGCATTACCGGCAAGCGCAGCGACGGCGACGCCAACGGCAAACTGGATACGCAGGGAGATGCCACATGAGCAACGCGTCCAACGTGCTTATCGAAGCTACCGGCATCGTCAAGCGCTACGGCAAGTTCACGGCGCTGCATGGCGTGGACCTTCGCGTGGCGCCGCGCACGGTGCACTCCGTCATCGGACCGAACGGCGCGGGCAAGACCACGCTGTTCCACATGCTTACCGGCACGGTGCCGGTCTCGGGCGGTCGTATCGTGTTCGACGGTCACGACGTCACGACCGAAGCCGATTACCGGCGTGTGCAGCGTGGCATCGCGCGCTCGTTTCAGGTGACGGCGCTGTTCCAGAACCTGTCGGTGCGAGAGAACCTGCGTCTGGCTGCGCTGGGCGTCACGCCGCGCCGCGCGCTCTCGTGCTGGCGCAAGGCGGAGGGCCCGCGTGCCTGCGCGTCCGTCGTTGACGACGTGCTCACGCGGCTCGCCCTCACGCGTCATGCGAACACCGCAGCGGGCGCGCTCTCGCACGGACAGCAACGCCGGCTCGAAGTCGGCATGGCGCTGGCGGCGCGTCCCAAGGCGATCTTTCTCGACGAGCCGACGTCCGGCATGGGTATCGACGATCTGGACGACATGAAGCAACTCATTCGTGGCCTGCGCGACGATCACACGGTAGTGCTCATCGAGCACAACATGAACATCGTGATGGACATCTCCGACACGATCACCGTCATGCAGCAGGGTCGTGTGCTGGTCGAAGGCAAGCCGGACGCCATTCGGGCCGACGACCGCGTGCGCGCCGCCTATCTCGGCAACATGATTACCGGAGGCCGCGCATGATTCTCGACGTCGCAGGCATTCACAGCTACTACGGCAAGAGCCACATCCTGCAAGGCGTGACGCTAAGCGTCGGCGATGGTGAACTCGTCACGCTGCTGGGCCGCAACGGCGCGGGCAAATCGACCACGCTCAAGACCATTGCGGGCGCGGTGACGCCCAAGGCCGGCACCATCTCGTTTCTGGGCAAACCCGTCGCCGGACAGCCCGCGCACCGCATCGCTGCGCGCGGCGTGTGCTTCGTACCCGAGCACCGCGGCATCTTCAAGCTACTCACGGTCGAAGAGAACCTCAAGCTCGGCGCGCGACGCGATTCGCCGTGGCAGCTTGCCGACATCTACCGCATCTTTCCGCGCTTGCAGGAGCGTCGCAAGAATGGCGGCGCGCAACTGTCCGGCGGCGAACAGCAGATGCTGGCAATCGGCCGCGCGCTGATGAATCATCCGCGCCTGCTCATGCTCGACGAACCCGTCGAAGGGCTGGCACCGGTGATCGTCGAGGAGATCGTGGCGCAGTTAAAGCTCATCAAGCAAGCGGGCGTGGCCATCCTGCTCGTCGAACAGAATCTGGAAGTCTGCACGCAGCTTGCCGACCGGCATTACATCGTCGAGCAAGGCGTGATCGTGTATGGCGCGGACAACGCCGCGTTTCTCGCCGACGAGGTCGTCAAGGACCGTTACCTCGGCGTGGGCGTGGCGTGAGCCGCACGGCCCTCATTCCCCCGACGCGCGTCGTCAAGCCGCTAGGCGAGCGCGCCATTCTGCCAACGCATGCGTCAGCGTGAATCGCGCGGCGCAGGCTCTGAAGGACTTGTGAACATGGAACGTCTCGATCAACCGGCTGCCACAGTGCGCGTCGACGGCGCGCGCCTGTGGGACAGCCTCATGCAACTCGCGCAAATCGGCGCGACCGCGAAGGGCGGTGTCTGCCGCCTCGCGCTGACCGATCTCGACCGGCAAGGTCGCGATCTGTTCGTCTCGTGGGCGAAGCAGATCGGCTGCACAGTGCGTGTCGACGCCATCGGCAACATCTTCGCGCGCCGCGCCGGACGCAACAACGCGCTGCCGCCCGTCATGACCGGCAGCCACATCGACACCCAGCCGACCGGCGGCAAGTTCGATGGCAACTACGGCGTGCTCGCCGGACTGGAAGTGCTGCGCACCCTCAACGACAACGGCATCGTGACGGACGCGCCGCTCGAAGTTGCCGTGTGGACCAACGAGGAGGGTTCGCGTTTCGTCCCCGTGATGATGGGCTCCGGCGTCTACGCAGGTGCCTTCACGCTCGATCATGCGCTCGCGCAGAAGGATCACGACGGGGTGAGTGTGGCTGAGGCGCTGCGCGCCATCGGCTACGCCGGTGCGGAATCGGCCGTGGGTCAGGCGGGCGCCGTCGGGGCGTACTTCGAAGCCCACATCGAACAAGGTCCGGTGCTCGAAGCCCATGAGAAAACCATCGGCGTGGTGCAGGGCGCACTCGGCCAGCGCTGGTACGACGTGACCTTCACCGGCATGGAGGCACATGCGGGCCCCACACCCATGGAATTGCGCCGCGACGCGTTGCTCTCGGCCGCGCAATTGATTCAGGCAGTCAATCGCATTGCGTGTGAGCATGCGCCGCACGCACGTGGCACGGTCGGCTGGGTCGACAACTATCCGAACTCGCGCAACGTCATTCCAGGTCGCGTGAAACTCTCCGTCGATCTGCGCGCCGCCGACGACGCCACGCTCGACGCGCTCGATGCGAAGCTGCGCGCCGAATGCGCCGCGTTGAGCGCGAAGGGCATCGATGTCGCGATCGAGCAAGTCGTGTACTTCCCGCCGCAACCCTTTGCGCCGGAACTCGTAGGCGCGATTCGTGACGGCGCGAAAGCGCTCGGTCTGTCGTCGATGGATGCCATCAGCGGCGCAGGGCACGACGCGGTGTATCTCGCCCGTGTGGCCCCGACAGCGATGATCTTCGTGCCGTGCAAAGACGGCATCAGCCACAACGAAATCGAAGATGCCGATCCGGTGCATCTCGAAGCCGGGTGCAACGTGCTGTTGCAGGCGATGCTGCAACGCGCCGGAGGTGCCGCATGAAAGTCATGATCGCGCGGATGAATCACGAGACGAATACGTTCTCGCCCGTCCCCACGCCGCTCGAAGCGTTCGGCAATCACGGGCCGACGTATGACGAGGCCGCCTATCGCGACAACAAGGGGATGCGCACGGCAATGGCCGCGTTCATCGATCTGGCCGAGGCCGCAGGTGCCGAAATGGTGACACCCGTCTCCGCCGGCGCCAACCCCAGCGGCCCGGTGGCGGCGAGCGCCTATGACGAGCTGTGCCGCCGGATCGTGGCAGCGGCGAAAGGCGTCGACGCGATCCTGCTCGACCTGCACGGTGCGATGGTCGCCGAGAACAGCGACGACGGCGAAGGCGACCTGCTCGAGCGCGTGCGTGCCGCCGCGCCCGATACGCCGATTGCCGTGGCGCTCGACCTCCATGCGAACGTCACGCCGAAGATCGTGACGAATGCCGACATCGTCGTGGGTTTCAAGACGTATCCGCACGTCGATATGTACGAGACCGGCGAGCATGCGGGACGTCTCCTGTTCGAAATGCTCTCGGGCAAACGCCGTCCGAAGGTGGTGTGGCAACAGCCGCCGCTCATGGTGCACTCGCTGCGCAGCACCAGTCACGGTGGCGCGATGAAGCGCGCCCTCGACGCCGCCCGTCGTGCCGAAGCCGAGGAGGGCATTCCGGCAGTGTCGGTGTTCTCAGGTTTCTCGCTCGCCGACATTCCCGCGCCGTGCATCAGCATCGTAGTGACGGCGGACGACGGCGAGGCGGGTGTGGCGCGCGCACAGGCCGTCGCGGA
>Ga0153920_1001433_pt1 | contig 10019 bp, 10 predicted proteins | sample TSNJ004MetaG_FD_104713 | JGI IMG/M metagenome (GOLD analysis project Ga0153920, IMG submission 104713) | Attine ant fungus gardens microbial communities from New Jersey, USA - TSNJ004 MetaG | ecosystem: Host-associated > Fungi > Mycelium > Unclassified | place: USA: New Jersey, Brendon T. Byrne...
CCTCACCCGTAACGGCGCGCTATATTTCGGTGAGGTGCGCAAAGGCCTGTTTGCCTCGCTCGGCTGCAACGGCGCAGGTGTGCTCAAGGGCAGCATGTTCGGCAAGCTGCTCGGCGAGATGGCGTGCGGTCAGCAGTCACCCGAGCTGTCCGATGCCCTCGGCTTCGAGCGGCCAACGTGGCTGCCGCCCGAGCCGATCCGGCGTGTGGCGATCGTCTCGGCGATTCAGTACCAGAAGCACCGGGCCGGTCTCGAGCGATAGCCATGCACGGGTCGCTCACGCCCGTCAGAGCGACATCAGGAACCGCAACAAATCGGCGCGCGCCGGCGGCGGCATCGTCCGAAACCGGTCGCGCGCCACCTGCGCTTCTCCGCCGTGCCAGAGAATCGCTTCCTGTACGGTGCGCGCTCGTCCATCGTGCAGATAAGTGGCCTCGGGATCGACGCGTGCACTCAAACCCAGTCCCCACAGCGGCGGCGTACGCCAGTCCCTCGGGCCTGCGAGGAAGTCGGGACGTCCATCTGCCAACCCGGCCCCCATGTCGTGCAAAAGCATGTCGGTATAGGGTGCGATGTCGCGATTGGCCATCGCGGCCAACGGTGGAAACGCCCCTGTGCGTAGCGTGGGCACGTGGCACGCGGCGCAACCGGCCTGTGCAAAGTACCGCTCGCCGCGTTTGACCTGCGCATCGTCTGCATCGCGCCGCGCAGGCACCTCGAGCGTGCGCTGGAAGAACTCGATCGCATCGAGTTGCGCTTGCGTCAAATCGGGCTGGCCATCGGTCGGCGCGGCCTGACAGGCCTTCTGCACCGGCGGGCACGATTTCGTCGCGAACAAGGACGATGTAATGCCCAGATCGCCCACGAACGCACTAGCAATCTGCTGCCGGATCGACGGCTAATTGGCCTTCCAGCCGAAGCGTCCGACGACCTGCCGTTTCGCCGTCACATCCCACACACGATTGACACGGCCGCGAACGCCATCCGGCAAGCGGCGTGACGCCAACGCGTGAAGTGTGGTGTCGTCCACCGCTTCAAGCCATCCAAGACCATACACAGGCGAGCCGACACGCGCCGATGTCATCGTGCCGTGCCCCAACGGGCCGAATGCCAGATCGCTGAATTGCAGATGCGGCACTCGCAACGACACGGTCTCGCCGCCCGTCAGCGTTTCGACACGCGTTGTGTAATGCACCCGAACCTGCCCCTCGGCGGGTACCCCCGGAATCGCCTTGTCACCCAACTGGTCGCCGTAGTGCGGATGCTCGCGTGGCGCGCCTGTGACCGTTTTGCCGGGCACACTCAGCCTGACAAGCAATCCGCGCGGCGCTTCGTCGGGACCGAGCGGCGCGTTGCCGCGCCCGAATTTCACATGGCATGCGATGCAGGAAATCTGGTTATAGACAGGGCCAAGTCCCGCGATGCGACGCTCGGCAGACGGATAGACAACCCAACTCTGTCTGAAGAGCGAGCGTCCCTCGGCAAACGTCGCCAAGGACGCCTCATCCTCAATCACAAACGGCATCGGCTGGCCAAACGCCTCGCGCGTCACCGGCGCCACGCCGGTTTGCGCGATCGCATCAGACGCCAGCAGGCCGCCGGTGACGACCGCCGTCAGCCATGCAGCGACCTGTGTCATTGATCGGGACATTGCGCGCCGTCGGAGAGCCACTGACGCACCTGCGCGGTACGACTGTCGAGCACCTGCGTCCAACGAACCTCGTAGGCGTCTGCCTGCGCGCGGGCGTCGGCATCGCTACGTCGGCGATCGAACGTCTTGCGCAATGCCGGGTCCGACGCCGTGGCCGCATCGACGGGCGCCTGCGCCAGCAAGTCACGCGCCTTCGCGAGGCAACGGGGGTCGGCCGCCGTCGTGCCTTGCGCCGCTTCACGCTTTGCCTGCAAGCGAGTCCATAGCGCGCTCAGGTCCGACTTGCGGCGTGTCACGAACACGTCGAAAAGTGCGTTGTCGAGCGCGTAGCGCGAGAGTCCCAGCGTTTCCTCGTACGTCACCTCAGCCGTCGCCGCATTGGCGGCAAATGGGTCGTAGGTCCCCTTCGGTGCATCGCGATAGACGCTTGGACGTACCGGCAGCTTCCGCACGTCGGGAGCGAATAGCAGGCGCTGCCCTTCTTCCGAGAGCACGAACGTCACGAACGCGCGGGCGGCGTCGAGATGCGGCGTATCGCGCAAGATCCCGATGTGCGCGGGCGAATAGCCCGTGCCCGGCGGATAGACGAACGCCAAGGGTGCTCCATTGGCAATCGCCGAACTGGCGAAGAAGTCGATGGTCACAGCCACCGAGATCGGCGCACGCATGCCTTGCGACAAACTCGCGAAGGCACCGCCCGTCTCCGCGAAGACGAAGTTCGCCCCCGCCTCGGAAAGCAACGCCCACCCCTGGTCCCATCCCTGCGATTGCAGCACTACGTCCAGCAGTGTCGGCGCGAAACCGACCCGGCTGGGCACAGGAAACAGGATATGGCCGCGATATTTCGGCAGGGTGAGGTCCTGCCACGTTTTCGGCGCAGGCAAACCCTGTCGCGCCAATGCCGCCGGATCGATCATGAAACCGAAGCCCGCAATCTCGGACGCGACGAAGCGGCCGTCCGGATCCGAAATCCGGAACTTGCCGACATGCGAGGGCAAGCCGCGCAGATCGACATCGAGCTTGCGCAGCGAACCCTCTTCACCGAGATCGGCAAAGTTGCGCACGGCGGGCGACCAGTACACGTCGACACCGCCTTGCGCGGGCCCTTGCAGATAGTCATAGGCGTCGCGATGCTGCCGCCAGAGAATCTGCAAGGCGATCTCCGGATGCCGTCGCTCGAACGCCCGCTCGAACGTGGCTACGACCTCCTCCGGATAACTCGTCAGTACCGTCAACGTTTCGCGCGGCGCCGAGACAGCCGCCCCGGACAAGACCGCCAACACCAGCGCCGCCGTCACACGGACTCGCGCCCCCCAGGACTTACCTGCTCGTTGCCGCATTGCCGTCTCCGTCAGAACGCGTAGTTCAGATTGACGTAATAGTTGCGCCCGGCCTCCGGATACCCCTCGGTATAGGCGTAATTACGATCGAAGATATTGCGCACACCAATCTCCGCCGTCACATCGCGCACGACCTTCCACGCCAGTTTCGCGTTCGCGATGCCAAAGCCTGCTGCCACGCGACGGCCATCGCTCGAACTCACACGCGACGAGGTGAACTCCGTGTCGCCGCTGAGCGCGACGGCCGACGTGATGTTCCATTTGCCATACAGGAACAGCTTGTGACGCGGCACGTCGGTGAGCACGATGGACGGATCGCTGCGGTTTTGTCGGTTGAGGTACGTATAGTTGCCGCCGACTTCGACGCTGTCGCCGATCTGGCTGTTGAGCGACACTTCGACGCCCTGCGCCACGACATGACCGACGTTCTGCATCTGGGTGCACGGCGGACTGCTGCACGCACTGGCCGGAATGGACGCGCCCTGAATCAGGTTGCGGATATCGCTGTAGAACAGGTTCACGGTCCCCATCGTGCCCGGTGCGACGCGCTCGCTATACCCCAGCTCCACGTTGGTCGCCCGCTCGGGCTTGAGACCCGCGTTGGGAATCGCCGTCCCCATGCGGTACGAGTAGCGATCCTTGATCGTTGGAAAGCGGCTCTTCTCCGCGACCCCGAGGTGCAGCTTGCCCGTCGGCGAGGTCTTGTAGACGAAGCCGACCTGCGGATTCCAGGCGTCGACATTGTCTTTCGGGAACCCGACGATCTGGTTCGACGCATCGACATTCTCGGCACGACGCGTGATCCGCCGGTCGTAGCTCACCCCCGCCTGTGCGGAGAAACGGTCCGTGAATTCGTGGTTGTCCTCGAGACCGAACGACAGCGTTGCATCCTCGAAATGCTGATCCGGCTTGCCCGGATTGATCTCGTGGTGGAAGTCGTTCTTGATATGCGCAGCGAACTTGACCGTGTTCGCCGTGAAGAGTTTGGTCCCCACTTCCGCGCTTGCGCCCCAGGTATGGTCGTCATAAGACGAATTCGACGACGACTTCTTGAGCTGCGTCGAGTATGTCGCGTCGTCGTACATGCTCAGACCGTTCTTGTAGCGGTCGTAGTACGCGCGCAGTTTCACATAGCTGTCGTCGCCCAACTGGGTGCGCGAAATGTAGTACAGACTTTCCTTGTCCCAGTACGGCCAGCGCCAGTAGCGCGCGCTCTGCGTGGGATCGGTACCGGCGTACGGCGGGTTGCCCTTCGAGCCTTGCTGATTGATGTAGTTCAGCGAGTACTCGTCGGTGGCGTTCGGCGTCAAGCCGATCTTGAGGTTGATCTTCCGATCGCGGTTATCGGAATTGAAGCGTCGGCCCGGCGACTGCATCGAGGTGCCTTTGAAGGCATCGGAGAGCGTGTAGAAGTCGCGCTCGAGATACGACCCGCTCGCCTGGAAGTACCACAGCCCCTGATTCGTGCCGACATTGAAATTGCCTTGATAACCGTTGTTGGCGAACTGACGGTCGAACATGAGGCCACCGCCGATGTTGCCTTCGAATTTGCTTTGCGGGCGGCGGCTCACCAGATTGATCACCCCACCCAGCGTGTTCGGCCCGGCGAGCACCGTGCTGTAGCCCTTCTGAACTTCGATGGTGCCAATGTCGAAGGTCGTGAAGCGCCCGAGATCGACATAGCCGTCGTAGGACACGTACACCGGAATACCGTCGATGAGCAGCGGCACCTGCCGCATATCGAAACCACGCACGTAGACCATCTCTTCGTTACGCGGCCCCACCTTCGAAATGTTCACGCCCGGCAGCATATCGAGGGCGGCACCCACCGTCAGACGGCTTGCCTGCTCGATCTGCTCGGCATCGAGCGTCTCCGTCCCGGCCGGGATTCGTTCGTTTTTGGCCGTGACATCCACCCGGCCCAACTCGAACACGGGCTCCTCCGCGGCATAACCTGCCGGTGACGACATGGCGGCCGCCAACATCCACGGAAGCTTCCCCTTCGACAGTCTTCTCATCGTACAGCGCACGGCTTTTGTCCCCTCTCAGTCTTGTTGTTTGTCGCCATTTGGCGTTCGTTATATATCCGTCTATACAACGTAATCCGCAGAAAACGCCCGACGCGGCAAGGCGCGACAGAACCCCGACGGGTTCGGCTTGGGCTTTTTGGGAGCGGTTCGCGTGAAACGCGGTTGCGCCGTTCGAAACAGACAACGGCGCAGCGAGTGTAGGGGAAAGTGCGCGAGGAGGGAAGCCAATCGAGCGCTATGACGAACATTCACCGTGCGTGATACCGCTTTTCGGGACGGTCGTCAGGCGTACGAAGCACTGGAAGATGACGCGCGGCAACGACAACCTGATGATGATCTCGGTCTGAGCGAGTTGTCCGGCACTTTCGGGCGCCGGCACCTGGCGGAGAAAAGGCGGGGCGACATCTCAATGAAATGTCGCCCCGCCCCTTTTTGCCGTACAGGACTTGCGCTGGCGGTCTGTGCCGCCGCGCGGGCTCAGGCGCCCTTGTACAGCGTCATGTTCAGGTGATCGATCTGGCCGGATTTCTCGGCACTTACCAGTTGCTTCTGCACTTGTGCCGCCGAGAGCGAGGGGCCGGTTTCCGGCGTCCAGTGCGAGGCTTGCACGGCGTTGCCCGTGCTGGTGAGCACTTCGTCCACGCCAGCGGCGTAAGCGGCACCGGCAGTGCTGAGGGTGGCGAGGGTAACGGCAATCATCAGGGCTTTCATGGTCAGACTCCAAAGGGTACGAGGAAGTAACGCGCGGATTGTTTGGCAGCAGCGGAGGCATTTGCCTCGCATTCCTGTCGTTCCGTCGTTCAATCCATTAGACCCCTCGGAGGTATCTGCCATTTGTCCGCGCAGGCCTCGAGTGCAATCACAAGTCACCAGCGCATCCTCAGACAAACAGCGATACAAAGTCGCGATTCGTCCTGCTCACGCCTTGAGGGAAAGACGCGCCTCCAACCCGCCGCCCTCGCGATTGCGCAGCGTCAACGTGGCATCCATGGCCTGCGCGAGTTGACGGGCGATAGCGAGCCCAAGCCCGGTGCCGCCGGTATTGCGGTTGCGCGACGTCTCCAGACGCACGAACGGTGCGAAGACGGCCTCGAGCATGTCGTCCGGTATCCCCGGCCCACGGTCACTGACCACCACGTCGATACCGTCCGTACGCGCGATCACGGCCAACTGCGCTTCGCTGCCATACTTGAGCGCGTTGTCGACGAGATTGCCGACGATGCGCCGCAATGCCTGCGGACGCGTCACGATCGGGTACCCGACTTGCCCTGTGAGGGTGACGGGCGACCCTGCGTCGACGTAATCGCACACCAGACTGTCGAGCAACGCGTCGAGATCGACCTTACGCGGCGCTTCCGATGCGCCGTGCAGCGTGCGGGCATAGGTCACGCCCTCCTTGACCAGCGACTCCATCTCGCGCAGGTCCTGTTGCAAGCGCACGGCGGCTGTCTGGTCGTCCATCGTGTCGACCCGCAGACGCATGCGCGTAATCGGCGTCTGCAAGTCGTGCGAGATCGCCGCGAGAATCTGCATGCGCTCGGTCATGTAGCTGCCAATGCGGTCCTGCATGGCATTGAACGCCCGCGCCGCCCGGGCGACTTCCGAAGGACCGTCCTCATTCAGACGCTCCGCGCGCAGATCGGGGCCGAGCGTGTCGGCCGCGTTTGCCAGTGCCTTCAGAGGACGCGTCGCCACGCGCACTGCCAGCCAGCAGCATCCGGCGATCATCAGCAATTGCAATACCAGCACGGCCGGCAGCCAGCCCGAAAGCGGCATCGTCGGTGTCGGGAAGACATCGATGGTGAGCGGCGATCCATCCGTGAGCCGCAAATGCACCTGAAGCCGGTCAGGATCGTTCGGCACGCTGTTCACCGTCAGCGGATACGACACGCCGATGGCATCCTCGATCACCCGGGCGACCTGCGCAGCGAGTCCTGCATCGGGTTTGCCGCCACGTGCGCCCTCCCCCAGCTCGAAGTGGTAACTCCGCCTTGCCAGACGCGGCAGCCACTGTGCGCGCTCGGCGGCAGGCAGATGGTCGAGCAACGCCACGGAGCTGGCGACTTCGCTCTCGATGTAGACACTCATCATGTTCGACGTCACACGATTGCGCTCGGTCATCGTGAGCCAGAACGACAGCGCCTGCGCGAGCGCCAGCCCAACGAACAGGATGAGGGCGAGCCGCGCAAAAAGCGAGCGCGGCCAGTGCCAGCGGGACGGTCGACGCAGCGGGGATGGTGTGGCAGACGGTGTCATTCGGGGGCAGCGACCACAGTGACCGCCGCGCAAAACACATAGCCTTCGTTGCGCAGCGTCTTGATATAGCGAGGCTCACGCGCACCATCGCGCAAACGCTGTCGCAACCGGCTGATGAGCAGATCGATGGAACGGTCGAAGGCGTCGGCCTGCCGGCCCTGCGTGAGGTTGAGCAACTGGTCGCGTGTCAGCACTCGTTGCGGATGATCGAGCAGCACGCGCAGCAACCGGTATTCCGCACCGCTAAGCGCCACCTGCGTGCCGTCGGTGTCGAGCAGATGTCGCGCCGTCGTATCGAGCTGCCATTCGCCGAAGCCAAGGATTTCGGCGGTCTCGGTAATTTGCATACCGGGCGGCAGCATGCGTGTGCGGCGCAAGACAGACTTGATGCGCGCGAGCAGCTCACGCACCGCGAACGGCTTGGCGAGGTAATCGTCCGCGCCCATCTCCAGCCCGACGATACGGTCGGTCTCTTCGCTGCGGGCCGTGAGCATCAGCACCGGCACGGCCTTGAATTTGCCCGCACGCAACTCGCGGCACAGCACGAGGCCGTCTTCGCCGGGCAGCATCAGATCGAGCACGATGAGGTCGGGGGCGCCGTCGGCCAGCACCGTGCGCATCTCGCGTCCATTCGCGGCAACGCTCACGCGCATGCCGTTCTTCTCGAGATATTCGGCCAGCAGTTCCCGAATGCCGCGATCGTCGTCGACGATCAGCACATGATCGATCTTTTCCATGCGAACGATTATAGCGACGTGTATTGGGACTGACGGGCCCGGCCAGTGTGACCATCGCCGGACAAATCAGGGCTCGTGCGGCGCCGCGAACGCTCCGTTGTCGGCGTCGACCGGCGGCTGACCGGCGCGAGATCGCATTGCAGCGGATGAACGACTTCCGTGCTGAAGCCGCCAGCCAGAAACGCGATCAGACCAAGCAGGCGTCTCATGCATCCTCCACCACGGAAAGCGACTGGCCGTCGGCGACCGAGGCATCCAGCGCGTAGGGATCGACACGCTCCAGACACCCGATGTTCGCGCGCCACATGCCCGGCGACGTGCGCGACGCGTGAAACGTGTAGATACCGCAATGCTTGCAGAAGTAGTGACGGGCAACGCGGGTATTGAACTGGTAGCACGTCATGGCTTCCGCGCCCGACAGGATATGCAGATTGGCCTCGGGAAACGCTGGCGTCATCAGTGCCCCCTTGCGGCGGCACAGGCTGCAATTGCAGCGAGCGGCCGGCTCGACCGGCGTCTGGACTTCAAAGCGAACCGTCCCGCAGTGGCAGGACCCTTGCAACCATTCGGACGACATCTCAGCCTCCTCAGTGAGCCCGCACCGGCGGTGCGATCGCTGACTGCTTTATAGACCAATCGCCGCTCGCGTTTGTATCACTGTGTATCCGGGGGCCACCCGGATACACGACATTGCCGAAATAAGGGCTGGAGCACACATGACAGATACACCCGGGCAGTGAAATACGACTACCGACTCGTTCGCAACCGTTGCCCGGCTCTCAGGAGAAAACTGCCATGCTGACGCTACTCAGAAGTGCCTTTGTCGCCCTCACCCTCACCGGCCTTGCCGCCTGTGCCCCGTCGCAGGCCCGCCCGGCGACCGGCGCTGCCGCACCGGAATTCGCCGGCGTGGACAACTGGCTGAACAGCCCGCCGCTCACGCTTCAGCAACTGCGCGGCAAGGTCGTACTGGTCGATTTCTGGACGTACTCGTGCATCAATTGCATCCACACGCTGCCGTATGTGCAGCAGTGGTACCAGAAGTACAAGGATCAGGGATTGGTGGTGGTCGGCGTGCATACGCCGGAGTATGCGTTCGAGCGCGATACGGGCAATGTACGCGATGCCATCCGGCGCTTCGGCATTACCTATCCGGTCGCGCAGGACAACCGCTACGCAACGTGGAAGGCCTACGACAACCTGTACTGGCCCGCGTTCTATCTGGTCGACAAGTCAGGCAAGATCGTCTACACGCATTTCGGTGAAGGCGATTACGACAAGACCGAGGCCGCCATCAAGGCGCAACTCTCGGCCTCGCAGTGATCAGTGGGGAGACAACTCGTGCTGCCGGCAAAGCGCATCGAAGTTCTGTGCGAGATCGGCCAGCGAGATCGCCCCAAGGCGGGCGATGAGGATAGATTCGGCTTCGCGTAACGCCCCGTCGAGCGCAGCATTCACCGCGCGCTCGACGGCGCATTCCGGATTCTCACTCTCCACCCCGATGGCGAAGATGTGCGGACCGCCCACGGCGCGATGGATATCGAGCAAGGTCACGTCGCGCAGGTCGCAGGCGATGGACCAGCCGCCACCATGGCCCTTGTCGGAGCGCACATAGCCCGCCTCGCGCAGGCCGGCCATAGTGCGTCTGACCACCACGGGGTTGGTGCGCAACATCTGCGCGAGTTGCTCGGAGGTGAACGGGGCATCGTGCCGCGCCATGTGCAACAGCACGTGCAACATGCGGGAAAGTCGGCTATCGCTTCTCATCGCTACCTCAACTATCAACTGTCAACTATCGAGCGCCTGACGCGCAAACCAGGCATGAATCAGGCCGCTCTGGAAGAAGCGCACCGGCCCATCGAAACCGCCCTCCCAAATGAGGTCACTCACGGCCTCGGGCGGCACCACCGCCACCTGCGAACCATACACGCCTTTCGCGCGCTCACGCGCTTGGGGGCTCACCGACATCATCTCGAACCAGACCTCGAGCAGCCGCAGACCAGCG
>Ga0153920_1001435_pt1 | contig 10016 bp, 11 predicted proteins | sample TSNJ004MetaG_FD_104713 | JGI IMG/M metagenome (GOLD analysis project Ga0153920, IMG submission 104713) | Attine ant fungus gardens microbial communities from New Jersey, USA - TSNJ004 MetaG | ecosystem: Host-associated > Fungi > Mycelium > Unclassified | place: USA: New Jersey, Brendon T. Byrne...
GCATATTAACGGTAAAATTATCTGCGCGCCTGAGGTGAATGTGATTAATCCGGGATTTGACGTAACGCCGAATGAGTTAATTACGGGAATAATAACAGAAGTCGGGATATTAAGACCTGATTATGTAAAATCAATAAAACAAGCTTTTGCAGAATGACGTGATTCCTTTTGTCATCCTGAGTACCAAAGTGTCATCCTGAACTTGTTTCAGGATCTCTATGAAATGAAAAGAGATGCTGAACAGTAACAATGCCCTTACCCGTAACGATTCATGCTTCAGCATGACAGGTAACTGCCCCCTCTCCCTACCCTCTCCCGCAGGACAATGTCATCCTGAATACCAAAGTGTCATCCTGAACGTCAGATTGACCTCTGTGTTTCAGGATCTCTATGAAATGAAAAGAGATGCTGAACAGTAACAATGCCCTTACCCGTAACGATTCATGTTTCAGCATGACAGATAACTGCCCCCTCTCCCGCAGGACGAGGGTAATGTATATAATGTCATCCTGAAATTGTTTATACAAAGGAAGGTTCGGAAACCTTTTTTTTGTTTGTCTTTAACAAGTCTTGTTTAGACTTAGACGAATTACGTGCGTAGCACCTGACGCTTTGGTTTTTGGTCGCGTTTTCTCTTTCTTTGGTTCGTTTCTTTCTCTTTACTCGCAATAAAGAGAAAGAAACGAACGTTACAAAGATTATTAGAATCAAACGATTAAGAGATCCTGAAACAAGTTCAGGATGACATGGTGAGTTCAAGATGACATAAAACTGGCTAAATTGCTTCGACTAAAGCCTCGCAATGACATGTCTACTTTTAAAAAAATTTACTTTTTAGTTTTAAGCTTTTTAATTTTAAGTCCATCTGGCTCAAGCTCTATTCCAATTTTATCCAATACGGGGTTTATTCCAAGTGCTTCTATAATCGCTTTTGGAATAATTACACCCCAACTTGACCCTATTGCTGTTAATTTTTTTTCTAACATTTTTGCCTTTCATTATTATTATACTTATAATAAGTATACCACTATTTGCTTGACTTTTATTATAATGTGTATTATAATGCCAATTATAATAAAGGAAGGATTAATAGTATGCAAGAAGAATTATTAAGTGAAATGGAATGTCCCGCGTATAAAATTGATAGTATAATCGAGGTTTTATTAAATTATTGCGAAAACAAAGAATTCAATAACAAAGGACTCTGCGCAATACAAACAATGCTTCAATATGCAAAAGATGAATTGAAAAAAATAACTTCTAAATTCTAATTATTAGTCTAAAAACTTTTTGCATAACTAAAACATTTTAGAACGCTGAGATTTAATATCTTTGATAATTTCAGGATAATCTTCGTTTAATAATTCTCCGACGGCTTTGTATAACTTTAAAATTGAAGTTTGAATATTTTCAGCGTTCATATTAACCATATCCGCCGCCATTTCTTCATTAGAAAGCGCAAGTCTGGTCATATCGCGAAAACCGCTTGACGCCATTTCTAATGCAAGAGGATTATCTTTTGCCGCTAAAAATAAAGCCTGCGCTATCACCATAGGCATATGGGAAATCATCGCCGCCGCTTCATCATGTTTTTTGGGTGTTGTAATAACAGGCGTTGCACCAAGATCAGTTATAATTTTAATTAATATCTCCCCGGCTTCCTGCCCTCCGGTATGCTTATCTTCTGCTATAACCCATTTTGCGTCTTTAAACAATCCTTCAAATGAATTTTCAAAACCTTTATGTTCCGTACCTGCCATTGGATGGGATGGGATGAAGCGATAAGGTCTTTTCTTTTTGCAGACAAATTCTTTTAAACTACAAACATCAGTTACGATTGCGGTTTCAGGCAGAATATTTTCGAGTTCGTCAAGAACCTCAAGGGTTTTATTCATCGGAGTGCAAACGAATACTATATCACGGTCTTTGAGACTATCATAATCTTTATAAATTCTTTCGCCCGATTGCGATTTTGAAACAGCAATAACATCATAACCAAGCGCAGTTAAATCCTTAAATATTGAACCGCCTATTAATCCTAAACCGATTATTCCAACTTTCAACATTCCTCAACCTTTCTATTACTTTCTTTGTCAAAGCAATTATTGTAAAATTTTAGCAAAAAATCTTGTTTATATCAAATTTTTATCCTACACTTTTTAAATAAAAGCAAGGGGAATTTATGAGTATTTTAGGGGTAGGAAATAAAGTGATACAGCCGGTCATTCCGCGTATAATAAAGACTTTTGAAAAAACGATGCCGAATGGTAATTCACAGCTTAGAAAAGTAAGTAAAAACGGCGCGGTAATGGAGAAAATAACCCGACCTGACGGTAAACTTGAAAGTATAAAAGTAACGCTCATAGACGGCGCATTAAGAAAAACAAAATATGACACAAATGGTATTCGCCTGAAAACTTTTACAAATACTCAAGGTGATGTTCTTATCAAATACAATTCCAGCGGCGAAGCAGTTTCTTTAAAAAATATTAATAAAAAAGAAATAAAACCTAAACTTATACGGGAAGAAATTGGTGATTTTGGTATTTTGAAGAAGATTTACTCGGACGGTTCATATGATACTGTGAATAAATTTAAAGAGGATTCTCTTATTACAACTAAAGTAAGACATTATAATAATTCTGATAACTTGACTTCTTCGGTATCAGAAACCCAGTCCACTATTGACGGTTTTAAGATTATTTTAAAAAGATTATATAATGATAATGGGGAGCATTTATCAAGCATCAGCACCTCTTCTAACGGTTATAAACACCAAACCGAATATAAAAACGGTGATATAATAAGACAGAAAACTCTCTTTAAAGACGGATTTACAAGAAAAATTTCTGCTGTAACTGCTGAGCAGGAAGTATCAACAAATAAAGTTGAAATTATTTATCCTAAAAACCACTTAATAGAAAAATCATTAATAGAAAACAAATATGAAATGCTGCAAGAAACTATGTATCTGAAAAATGGCAGTAAGGCAATACTTAAAGTTGATAAGTATTATAAACCTTTTGAATTAAAAATAATTTCAAAAGATACAGACAATATAATAAAAAACCAAACAGAAATAGAAAATTGGCTGGCAGCAACAGGTAAAAAACAACATACCGGCAAAAAAGATCATTTCCATTTCGAGGATACCATTGAAGCATGGTATTTTGATAATAGATTCAGAGATTAAATAATATCCTTGTGGTGAAATTGTTTAATTCCGTCAGCATAATCCTTGACGATTTGACCGTTTCCGATAAGTTTATATTTATAAATAGTTAATCCCTCAAGTCCGACCGGACCGCGCGCGTGGGTTTTGTTTGTGGAAATCCCGACTTCCGCGCCGAAACCATATCTGTATCCGTCTGCAAACCGTGTTGACGCGTTCATGTATACTCCCGCTGAGTCAACTTTGTCCATGAATTTTTCTGCGTTCTCGCAATTTAAAGTAATAATTGAATCAGTATGACCCGAGCCGTAAGTGTTAATATGGTTAATTGCTTCATCCAAATTTTGTACAAATTTAAACGCTAAAATCTTGTCGGAATATTCAAATGACCAGCTTTCAGGGTTATTAATTAACTTTATTTCAGAAAGTTCCAACGAAGCCAAAAGTTGGTCTGTGTAAGGGAATTTTTCGTGGATTAATAATGTTTCAACGGAATTGCATGCGCTCGGGTATTGAGTCTTAGCGTCGATTACGATTTTTTGCGCCATTTCAAGGTCGGCGCTTTCATCGACAAAAATATGACAAATCCCGTCTGCATGTCCGAGAACAGGGATATTAGTATTGTCTTTGATGAATTTTACTAAAGCATTGCCTCCGCGGGGAATAATTAAATTGATATATTTGTCGCATTTTAACATTTCCGCCACATCATCTCTGGAAAATACTTGTTGAATAACATTTTTTGGAAATCCTTCAATATTATCAAGTGTTGAGTTTATTATTGATAAAATAGCTTTATTCGTATTAACTGATTCTTTACCGCCTTTGAGAATAACTGCATTTGCGGATTTTATTGCAAGCGATGATATTTGAGCTATGACATCGGGTCTTGCTTCAAAAATAATTCCCAAAACCCCAATCGGGCATGTAACTTTATACAGAGTAAGGTTTTCATCAAGTTCACGTTTTAAAAGGGTTTTATTTACAGGGTCTTCAAGATTAGCGATATCAATAATGCCTGAAATCATATCACGCATTTTGTTTTCATCAAGTTTCAACCGATTAAAAGTCGCTTTTGTGATTTCACCGCTTTTGACTAATTTTTCGGCATCTTTTAAGTCTTGTTTATTTGCTTCAAAAATCTCTTCTTTTTTATTATTTAAGTCATCAGCAATTGAATGTAACGCTCGATTTTTCATTTCCGCCGAAAGATCGGCGATATTTAAAGAGGCTTCTTTCGCAGATTTTGCTGTTTGAATAAAATCCATGGTTACAATTATACCATATACAACAACAATATAACAATGAGGAGTATATTAATTTTTGTAAATGCGAATCTTGATTGCCTTAAACATTCTCATATTGCCATATAGGATAGAATAGGATAGAAAGATGCAATGGCAAAAAAAATTTTGACCGTTTTTAAAATATTTGCAGGATAAAAAGGAGCATTAAAAAATGAAAATACAAAACGCAGGATATCAACAAACTTTTGGTTCAATTTATTTTAAAAAACCAACAGGTGAAGTTATGCAAAATATACAACAAACATTAGATAAAAAAAAGTGTCTTTTGCGTGATGAGTATATGGGTTTCGCAGATGGAAATATGTCTGTTGGCAGTCTGGAATCAAAACTTAGCTATGACAATTCCCCTTATAGTTCAGGTTATGTAATCCAAAATGTAAAAAATGGATATTCCAGAATTGTTAGTAATAACGAAGGTACTGAAGACCGAATATTATTACACGTTCAAGATATGGTACCTGATGCAAAATTAGTTCCTGATCATACATATACGAATATATATGACAGCATGCACAGATATGGTATTTCAGTTGAAGATATCAGTAATAGCATACAAAATGGTTGGTTAAGCGAAAAAAAAGTAAAACAATCAATTACCAAAGGGATATCTGATCGGTATGAAAACTTGACAGCAGAAGCAGCAGCTTCTATAAAAGAAAACTTGATAACGCCAAATGATTTACCTGAAAAACTTAGAAATATATTTGAAACGAACACTTAGCGTATGGTTTTGTCAAGCAAATAGTAAACATCTTTATAATATCGTGATATTATCACGTGTGATTATAGCGTCATAATTTTTATAACCAAGAATTTTTATAATATCATCTGAATGGCAGCCCATAACTCTGCGGCAGGCGATTGAGTCATAATTTACAATACCGCGCGCAAATTCGTGATTATCTTCATCCAGAATAGAAATTACATCGCCTTTTCTGAATTCGTTTCTAACATCCAAAACCCCTACAGGCAACAGGCTTTTTTCTTTTACTACAAGAGCGTTTTTACATCCTGAGTTTACTGTGATTTGTCCGATAACATTTGTCGCATAGCCAATCCAGCGTTTTTTGTTAGATAATTCTTGTTTTTTCGGAATGAACATTGTGCCGTGATTAGCGCCTTCAAATATTTCACGAATTACATAAGGTATTTTACCGTTTGCTATAAGAACTTTTCCCCCGAAACGTGTTACCATACGAGCGGCTTCAAGTTTTGTTCTCATCCCTCCGCGTCCGCCTTCTGATGCGTCAGTGCCGAGCGCGCAGATTTCATCGGTAACTTCTTCAACTTTATCAATTCTTTTTGCATTCGGATTGCATTTTGGATTTTCCTCATAAAGTCCGTCAACATCAGATAATATTATCAATAAATCAGCGTCAAGTTCACTTGCAACAAGAGCCGAAAGTTTATCGTTATCAGAAAAACAAACTTGCATATTTTCGTTGCCCTGCATAATTTCAACGGTTGAAACCGTGTCATTCTGGTTAATAACAGGAGTTACACCAAGTTCTAAAAGTTTGTTTAAGGTGGTTCTTAAACTAAGATAACGTTTTCTTAAAGCGAAATCATCTTCTGTTAAGAGAATTTGCGCGCTTACAAGTCCGTATGTCTCAAATCCGCTTTCATACAGCGACATAAGTTTACCTTGACCTATTGCGGCGCATGCTTGTTTAATAGCTGTTCCTTGTGTATTTTCAAGTCCCATACGTTTTCTGCCCAACCCGACCGCGCCTGAGGTAATAACAATTACTTCTTTACCCTGCTTTACAAGACGTGATATATCTTCAATAAACGAAAAAATACGCGGCAGCGAAACATACCCGTCATCGCCTCTGAGAATGTTTGTTCCAAGTTTTACAACTATTCTTTTTGCTTTAATAAATTCTTCTCTATCCATAACTAAATTATACTATAAAAAACTAAAATTATTAGGAATAAGTTGAAAATTATGATATAATTCATAGTATGAAAAAATTTCCTATAATATTGTTATCGGGAATAGTGTCTTCAATGCTTTTTACAAGTGTTTACGCAAGTGAAATAGCGGAAGACTATATTGATTTTGCAACAAGTTATTGCATTAGCGGAAATTATAAAGAAGCTTTGAATTATTTGGACAGGTTGATAAAAATTGAACCGAATAACACCAAAGCACAAGAGATGCGAAATGAACTTCAAGATATTGCAAATCCGTTTTCTAAATCTTATTTGACTCACAATAATACATTTTTCAGACAAACAATGAATGCAAAAAAAGAAGGCAGCAAACAAAAAGAATTGGATACTTTAATTTCAGCCGCAAATTCCAATAATTTCTGGGCAAATTATTTTTTAGCAGAATATTACAGAGAAAATGGAGATTATCAGAATGCTATAAAATATTACCGCAAAGGACTTGAAATAAAACCGAATTTTTCTCAGTGCGGACTCGGAATAGCGATTTCGCAATATGAGGTTAAAAATTATAACGAGGCAATTACAGAATTGAATAACTATCTTAAAAGTAACCCCAAATCCGATTTTGCTTTAGCGTTAAGAGCCAAGTCTAATTTAGGATTATCTTCTTATAATAATGCAGAAATCGATATTTTAGCAGCTATTGCTATTAATAATGATATTAATTACAGATTTATTGAAGGAAAAATCCTTTACCACAGAGGAAATTTCAGCAAAGCAAAAAATAAACTCGAGCCGCTGGTAAGTGAGTTTAAAACTTCCGAGCTATACAAATACTTAGGTTTATGTGATTATGCAATGAAAGATTACACAAATGCTCTTTTAAATTTGGATAAAGCAATCATATTGTCTGATGACGACAAATCATTAATAACAAAATATAATGAAGTAAGAACACAAATGAGCAAGAATTAAAAAATGGCGAAGTTAAAAAAAGAAAAAAGAAATAGCGGAAAAGAAGGAATTCTGTCCAAAATGAAGAATTGGACAATATCGTTGGTGCTGGCATTTGGAATGCTATACGGACTTCAATGCTACAGCGCTTCAAGTTTGAAGTTTGTTCAAATAAGTGACATACATTATTACACAGGTACAAATAACACATCATTTAAACTTATTGCAGAATCTTCGAAACTTTTGGATGATGCCATTGATCAGATTAACAATATCCCTAATATTTCTTTTGTAATGCTCACAGGCGATCAAATTGATAAATCATTTGAAAAAGAATTGAATGCGTTTTTACCGCATATGAAAGAATTAAAATATCCGTGGTATTTTACTTTCGGAAATCATGATACATGTGTCGGTGGTTATTTGACAAAAGAGGTTTATCTTGATCTTGTGGCTAAAAATAATGAGCATTGTAATTTTAAACATTCATATTATTCATTTGCTCCGCAGAAAGGTTACAAAGTTATTGTCTTAGACCCGATTATTCGTGACAGAATTACGGCAAACGGGCAAATTGATAAAACACAACTTGAATGGCTTGATAAAGAAATCCAAGACGCGCCTAAAGACGTAATTTTGATTTTTATGCATGTTCCTATCAAAGAACCGTTCTCAAGTCCTAACCATAGATTGTTAAATGCGAATGAAGTGGATGAAATTTTACATAAACACAAAAATCCTATAGGTGTGTTCACCGGACATTATCATGCAGGCAAAATTTTACAAAACGATAACGTCCTATATATAAGTACGCCGGCATTAGTGTCTTATCCTAATGCTTTCAGACTTGTAAATGTAATGAATTATAAAAACAAGGTTGTGTTTGATGTCCAATTGAAAGAAACACGGCTTAAAAATTTACAAAAACTTGCTAAATTAATGGTCTTTAATTCAACCATATATACAGGTGAAGAAAAAGACCAATCAGCGATTTACGTAATTAACAGAAAGAAATAAAACGAGGTGGAATATGAGTGAATTTAAAGTAAAATTCAGAGGTATCAGAGGAAGCTATCCGATAGCAAAAAAAGAATTTTTGGAATACGGCGGCAATACATCTTGTGTTGAAGTTAATGTCAACGGACACTTAATTATTCTTGATGCAGGCACGGGATTAATCGATATCGGTAATGAATTGTTGGAAAAGCACATTGCATCTGCAATTCACCCTTCAGAAAGAACTTCTGTTAAAGCGACTGTGTTAATCTCCCACATCCATCAAGATCATATTCAGGGCTTTACCTTCTTCAGACCGCTTCATGTCCCGACAACAAATATAAATGTATTCGGCGGTGTTAATTATGATGAATGCTTATCTGATGAACTTGCAAATCTTTTGTTCGGAAAATCTTTCCCGCTTGATTTAGGTGATATTGCGGGGAATCTTCATATCAGAAATATTCACGAGAATGAAGCTATAATTATAAGACATGGAGAAGAACCTATAATTAAACGATTTGAGCTGGAAGAAGATGTTATTCCTCAAAATGATGATGTTATAATAACAAGCTATAGGTCTTATGCTCATCCTCAAGATGGCGTTTTGGTTTACAAGATTGCATATAAGGATAAATCATTGATTTATGCGACCGATAAGGAAAGCTATTTAGGCGGAGACAAAAAATTGTCTAATTTTGCCAGAGGCTGTAATTTATTAATCCATGATTCGCAATACACAACAGAAGATTACTTAAATTCCTTCTCACCAAAACAGGGTTACGGGCATTCTACTTTTGACATGGCTCTTGAATGTCAAAAACAGGTCGATGCAGATAAACTTGTATTTTTCCATTTTGACCCTTCGTATGATGATAACAAGTTGGATTCAATAAAAGATCACTATAAAGGAGTTCAAGATAAAGCTATACTTGCGTATGAAGGTTTAGAAATCGATTTGTTATAATGGGTTTTTCGACAATTATCATTAAATTAGGAATTAAATGAAAAAAATAATTATAATAACATTAATGTTTTTTGCTTTTGTAACATCAGGCTATAAAAAACCTGATGTATACAAGATTGACGCTACAAAAAATGCTTACCTGCATAATAATATCGGGCTTCAATATCTATCGGAAAAATATTATGCTGCCGCAATTCAGGAATTTAAAATAGCTATAAGTCTAAGCCCGAATACACAGGCTACTGCTTCTTATTACACAAACCTCGGCGACACTTACATGATAATCGGACATCCTGATTTGGCGCAGGATTGTTATGAAAGAGCATTAAATCAATATAGTTTGAATTTCAAATATTATAAAAATCTTGCAAAATGTTATAAGCAAAGAAACATTCTCTCAGGTAAAATAAAACAATACAGTGAAGACCCAAACCCTTTGAGCAAAATTATGCTGGGATTATTGTATGCAGAAAGCGGCAATATAAACAGGGCAATTATACTATTGGATGAGTTTGCAATGTCAGAACCTGATTTAATGATTACGATTTCTGTTAAACAGGAAATAAGAGAACTTGTTAAACAGGTAAATCAAAACCAAACATAAGTTTGGATCATTCGTGCTACATGTGGGATACAAAGATTACTTTCAGACGCAACGTACGCAATAGATGTTCAAAAAGGCAACAATTTGCGTCATCCTGAACTTGATTCAGGATCTCATAAA
>Ga0153920_1001436_pt1 | contig 10010 bp, 10 predicted proteins | sample TSNJ004MetaG_FD_104713 | JGI IMG/M metagenome (GOLD analysis project Ga0153920, IMG submission 104713) | Attine ant fungus gardens microbial communities from New Jersey, USA - TSNJ004 MetaG | ecosystem: Host-associated > Fungi > Mycelium > Unclassified | place: USA: New Jersey, Brendon T. Byrne...
GGTCCTGCCCCGTGTCGTTCTTTGCACGTTCCTCGTGTTCGGGCTCCGGGGCAGCTTCACCGTCAGCAGCGTGAGCGCCTTCGGCTTCTTCGCGCGCCGCAGCCTCGGCGGCCTCCACTTCCTCCTGGGCCAGGCGATCGGCCCAGGGCACCCATGCCGGGGCAAGCAGGGCTTCCTCACCGGGAATAATCCCGATTTCGCACACGGTCGCGTCCTTGGCCTTGGCCCGCGGGACCCTGGCCAGGGTCACGAACCAGTTCCACCCGCGATAGCCATCTCGATGGGCGACAAATCTGTGGGTGACAAGTCGCTCACCTTCCACCGCGACGCCCTGGTAGTCCCCCACTTCCGAGGCGGGGGCGATTTCAGTCAGGGCAGCGCGGGCGGTATCAACCGCGTCGGCGAGCACCGTGTCGAGTTTGGGTTTACGAGCCATGAGTTATGCGTCCAGATCGTCGGCCACCGCGCGCAGCACGGTGGCAACCTTCTTGCCGTATGCGTGTTCAGGATAGCGGCCCTTGCGCAGGGTATTGGAAACCTGGTCGAGCAGCTTGATCAGGTCCTCGATCAGCACCGCCTGCTGTTCCGGCTTCTTGCGCTTGGCGCGGGCGACCGACGGGGCCTCATCCAGGATCCGCAGGCTCAGCGCCTGCGGCCCCCGCCGCCCGTCGGCGATACCAAATTCCAACCGGGTGCCAGGGCGCAGGTCCATCACGCCTTCGGGCAGCGCCGACGCGTTAACGTAGATCTCCTTGCCGTCATCGGCCGTGATGAAGCCAAAGCCCTTGGACTTCTCATACCACTTAACCTTGCCACTGGGCACGATCATTTACCTCGTTCTTTTTACTCAGCCACCGGGTCTCCAGCCATCCGGGCCTGGAGCCGTGTTTTCCCCTCGTGCCGCGCGGAGCATCTAACCGGACTGCCTATTGTTCTACCGGGTGCTCGATCGACGGGCGCGATTCAAGTCGAATTAAATAGATTATGTCATTGTCTGCCCCACCGGTTCATCTTTTGACGCCTGAACCCAGCCGAGACAAAGCGGTATCGTTGGTCTATGTGAGTACCCCTTCTGTTGCCATGACCTGGATAACCCGTTTCACCATTGCGCTGGCGGCGGTTTCGACACTTGCGCTGGTCGCGGTGCTGGTCCTGTATTTCCAGCACATCGCCATCCCTCCACTGGTCATGGGCGTCGGATTGTACGGGCTTCCGGTGGCCTTCATCCTCGGCGCCGTGGTTATTGCGTATTCCATTCGGCAACGACGCAGGAGTTAACAGGCGCAGCACCCTTGCCCTTCCAGAGCTCGTCCAGCTAACTCCCAGAAACTGATTGCAGACTGGAACCCATGAGTGCAAAGACACCTGAAGCCAAACTGCTGGTCGTCGACGACGAACCGAACATCCGCGAGCTGCTTTCGACCTCCCTGCGTTTTGCCGGGTTTGAGGTCATCGCCGCCGCGAACGGCCGCGAAGCGCTGGCCGCCGTGGAAGCCGGCGAGCCGGATCTGGCGGTCCTGGACGTCATGCTGCCGGATATGGACGGTTTCACCATCACCCGCAAGCTGCGTGCCGCCGGACGCCATTTCCCGGTTCTGTTCCTCACCGCTCGGGATGACACCACCGACAAGGTCACCGGACTGACCGTGGGCGGCGATGACTATGTCACCAAGCCCTTCAGCCTGGACGAGGTCGTGGCCCGCATCCGTGCGGTCCTGCGTCGCACCCACACCGGCGAGGAAGAAAACGCGACCATCGCCGTCGCCGATCTGGAACTGGATGACGACGCCCACGAGGTGCGCCGCGCCGGGGAAATCATCGATCTGTCCCCCACCGAGTTCAAGCTGCTGCGTTACCTGATGATGAACCCGAACCGGGTGCTGTCCAAGTCGCAGATCCTGGACCATGTGTGGGAGTACGACTTCAACGGGGACGCCTCCATTGTGGAGTCCTACATCTCCTACCTGCGCCGCAAGGTCGACCGTCCCGAGTGGCCGGCACTGATCCAGACCAAGCGCGGTGTCGGCTACCTGATGCGCACCCCGGACCGCCGCTAATGACCCAGTTCGCGACGGCGGACTTGTAAGGTCATTACATGCAGGCTCTGAGACTCTCGTGGCGCCGTACCTCGCTGCGCACCAAACTGGTCATGCTGATGTGCGGCCTGATGATCCTCGGGGTCATCGCCACCGCCGTGGGCTCGGCCCAGTCGCTGCGCATCTCGCTGACCAAGCAGATAGATGACCAGTTGCTGGCGGCCGGGCCCACGCTTTCCTACGGACTGAACCAGGCCTACCGCTATGCCCTGGACGGGGACCGCAACCCGCAACAGCAAACCGGGGTGGACACCACCTTGCTGGGGCTGAACCGCGCGTACGCCGACATCCGGGATGATTCGGGCAAGATCGTGTACATCATGCCGCGCAGCCGGGTTACGCCCACGGGCATGGATTCGCCGTTGCTGGCGCCCGAGCAGACCGCGAAACTGGCCGAAACCCCATGGCATCCGGTCACCGTCCCGGGGATCTATCCGGCCAGCATCGGCTGGCGGGCCATGGTGGTTCCGATGCCCAGTTCCGATGCGAACCTCTTTATTGCATTGCCGTTGGACACGGTGCAGGACACGGTTTCCAAGAGCACGGTTCTGGTGCTGTCCACCGGGTTGTTGGCTACCCTGATCATGTCCATGATCGCCTACGGGGTCACCACGCGCGCTTTCCTGCCGTTGGTGCGCGTTGAACGCACCGCGGCGATGATTGCCGATGGTGACTTGACCCAGCGTGTGCGCGATTACCCGCCGGAAACCGAGGTCGGCCGCCTATCGCGCTCCCTGAACGCGATGCTCGCCCAGATTGAGCGGGCATTCAAGGACAGGGAGCATTCCGAACGCAAGATGCGTCGCTTCATCCAGGATGCCTCACATGAGCTGCGTACCCCGCTGGTGACCATCCAAGGCTACTCCGAGTTCTACCGTCACGGCGGATTGGCGGATCCCGAGGCCCTGGACTCGGCGATGGGCAGGATCGAGGCCGAATCAAAGCGGATGGCCCAACTGGTCGAAGACCTGTTGATGTTGGCCCGGCTCGATGAACAGCGCGCGCTGGAGATGGCACCCGTGGACCTGCTGGTGCTGGGGCAGGACGCAGTGGAAGACACCCGGGTGCGGGCCCCGGAGCGCGAGGTCAAACTGGTGGGTCTGCATTCCTCGATCCCGGCCCCGGCCAGCACGCGCGGGGATGAGGCCCGCATCCGCCAGGTCGTGGCAAATCTGCTGACCAACGCGTTGCGCTACACTCCGCAAGATTCGCCCCTGGAGATCGCGGTCGGCGTGAAGTCCCAGGTTGGTGACCAGATTGATGCGGTGATCCAGATCCGCGATCACGGTCCGGGCATTCCGGAAGAAGACGCGAAGAAGATCTTTGAACGCTTCTACCGCGCCGACAGTTCCCGGCAACGTGAAACCGGCGGCTCGGGGTTGGGACTGGCGATCGTAGCGGCCATCGTGGCACAGCACGGCGGCCACGTGCAGGTGGAGGACACCCCCGGCGGCGGGGCCACCCTCGCAGTACACTTGCCCTACATTCCGGTGGAGGAGCACTACGACGACGATGACGAGGACTAGGGACCGGGCCGGTGCATCACGCCCTGGCTCGGACCAGTTCCGTTTCATGCACCGTCTGATCCACAATCGGTCCACCACCCGCGGTTCAGGACCAGCACAGCCTTAACGTGGGGGCATCACCAACCCCTTGGAAAGGCAGGACCATCGTGAGCACGTTTTCCACCGACACCGGTGACATGCAAATCAAGTCCCAGGCCGTCATGGGAACCATCGACCGGTTGCGCAGTGAAGTGGCGGCCATGCAGATGAACCTTGACCAGTTGCAGGGCACGTGGCAGGGCGCCGCCGCCGCGTCGTTCCAGGCAATTGTCGCCGAATGGCGGGCCACCCATGTGCGCATCGAGGAGTCGCTCTCCTCCATCGCCACGGCCCTGCACCACGCCTCCACCCAATACGAGGAAGTGGAGAACATCAACGCGTCCATGTTTCGCTTCTGAGCCGTGTGCCTGACCCCGTGGACAGCGGGTCGGTAGGCTGGGGCAATGAGCATCCTGATTGACCCACCGCTCTGGCCCGCCCATGGGACCTTGTTCTCCCATGTGGTCTCCGATCATTCGCTGCAGGAACTGCATGAGTTCGCCCGGCGTACCGGCCTGCCGCAGCGGGCCTTTGACCGTGACCACTATGACGTGCCGGAACGCCGATACCGGCAGCTGGTGGACAGTGGGGCCCAGCCGGTTTCGGGTGGGGAGCTGGTGCGCCGGCTGGTGGCGTCCGGGATTCGGGTGCCCGGGCGGCACCGTCCCGAGAAGCTCGACAAAATTCTGCTGCGCCGCTGGGCGCGGACCCTGGAGGTGCCCGGACTGGGCAGGGAGCTGTTGGCAGCCTGGAGCCAGGGGCACCGCAAATACCACGACCGGGTTCACCTCTTGTCGGTCCTTGAGGCCCTGGATGAGCTGATGCCCGAAGACCTGGAGCAGGACGAACGACAGATCCTGGAACTGACCGCCTGGTTCCACGATGCCGTCTACCGGGGCACCGCCCAGGACGAGCAGGACTCCGCCCGCCTGGCCGAAGCCCGGCTCTACGGGCTCATCTCCCCAGGCGCGGTGGGCGAGGTGCGCCGCCTGGTGCTGCTGACCACCACGCACCGCCCGCAGGCCGCGGACTATCTGGGGCAGATGTTTTCCGATGCCGACCTTGAGGTGCTGGCCAGGCCACCGGCCGCCTACCAGCGCTACACTGCGGCGATCGCCGAGGAATATTCGCACCTGCCGCAGAAGGACTTTGCCGCCGGACGCTCCCAGATCCTGCAGGCGTTGTTGGACAAGGAACAGATCTTCGCCACCCCCTTGGGCCTGCAGCGCTGGGAAGCGTCCGCCCGGGCGAACCTCAGCCAGGAAATCGAGCAGCTCTCGCGCTGGAGCTGAAACACGGCCCGCCGGCCCCAGCCGCGGCAAGGCACCGCAGCGTGTCAGCTGCGGCGGCGGTTAACGGCGAAACCCGCCCCACCGGTCGCGGTGGAGCGGGTTTCGCGCAATGTTGGGTTGAACGCGGGAGGCTAGAAGCCGCCCATGCCGCCCATGCCTGCCATCTCGTCGGCACCCGGGGCAGCGGCACCGGCCGGAGCCGGCTTGTCTGCCACGACGGCCTCGGTGGTCAGGAACAGGCCGGCGATCGATGCAGCGTTCTGCAGGGCCGAACGGGTCACCTTCACCGGGTCGTTCACGCCGGCCTCCAGCAGGTTGGTGTACTCGCCGGTGGCGGCGTTCAGGCCGTGGCCTGCGGACAGGCCCTTGACCTTGTCGGCCACAACGCCCGGCTCCATGCCGGCGTTGGCGGCGATCTGCTTCAGCGGGGCCTCGATGGCAACGCGCACGATGTTCGCACCGGTGGCCTCGTCACCTTCCAGGGTCAGCTTCTCGAAGGCAGCGGCACCGGCCTGGATCAGGGCCACGCCACCGCCGGCGACGATGCCCTCTTCCACGGCAGCCTTGGCGTTGCGCACGGCGTCCTCGATGCGGTGCTTGCGCTCCTTGAGCTCCACCTCGGTGGCGGCGCCGGCCTTCAGCACGGCGACACCGCCGGAGAGCTTGGCGTGGCGCTCCTGCAGCTTCTCGCGGTCGTAGTCCGAGTCGGTGTTCTTGATCTCGGCAGCGATCTGGTTCTTGCGACCCTCGATGGCGTCGGCTTCGCCGCCGCCTTCAACGATGGTGGTCTCGTCCTTGGTGATGACGACCTTGCGGGCGGTACCCAGCACCTCCAGGCCGACGTTGTCCAGGGACAGGCCAACTTCCTCGGAAACGACCTGGCCACCGGTGAGGATGGCGATGTCGGTGAGCATGGCCTTGCGGCGGTCACCGAAGCCCGGGGCCTTGACGGCGACGGACTTGAACAGGCCACGGATCTTGTTCAGGATCAGGGTGGCCAGGGCTTCGCCCTCGACGTCTTCGGCGATGATCAGCAGCGACTTGTTGGACTGCATGACCTTCTCCAGCAGACCGACCATTTCCTTGACGTTGGAGATCTTGGAGTTGACGATCAGGATGTAGGGGTCTTCCAGGACGGTTTCCTGGCGCTCTGCGTCGGTGACGAAGTAGGCCGAGATGTAGCCCTTGTCAAAGCGCATGCCCTCTGCCAGTTCAAGCTCCAGGCCGAAGGTGTTCGATTCCTCGACGGTGATGACACCCTGCTCGCCGACCTTGTCCAGCGCCTCGGCGATCAGACCGCCGATTTCGTTGTCGCCAGCGGAGATCGAAGCGGTGGCCGCGATCTGCTCCTTGGACTCGACCTTCTTCGCTGCGGTGAACAGCTCGGAGGTGACTGCCTCAACAGCCTTGTCGATGCCGCGGCGCAGCGCGATCGGGTCGGCGCCGGCGGCGACGTTGCGCAGGCCTTCCTTCACCAGGGCCTGGGCGAGCACGGTGGCGGTGGTGGTGCCGTCACCGGCGACGTCGTCAGTCTTCTTGGCGACTTCCTTGACCAGCTCGGCGCCGATCTTCTCGTACGGGTCCTCAAGCTCAATTTCCTTGGCAATCGAGACACCGTCGTTGGTGATGGTGGGAGCGCCCCACTTCTTTTCCAGAACAACGTTGCGACCGCGCGGGCCCAGGGTGACCTTCACGGCATCGGCCAGAGTGTTCAGGCCGCGCTCGAGGCCGCGGCGTGCTTCCTCGTCAAATGCAATCATCTTGGCCATAGTGGCTGGTGGTCCTTTCGGGACTAGCTTGCGAAAATGCAACCGCCAGACAGCGCCCGCGACGGACGAGGGTTCCGCGGGCGGCATCGGACCGCGACGCGTACTGACTCTCGCTATCTGAGGTGTTTCTTGCTCCGGCGCCTCGAATCCGCCGCCGCGAAGGGTGAAGGTCAGCTCCACCCGCCTGCGTTAGCAGTCGAAGCACTAGAGTGCTAATACAAATATTGGCACTCCAGCCCCTCGAGTGCAAGCTAGTCGGCTGTGAGCGTAGGTGCGTCTTACTCGCTGGGCAGCGGGTCATCCGCCCCCAGCACCACGGTGACCGGGTTGGGGATGTTCTGCGTCTGGTAGACGGCCTCAATCTGCAACACCTCGGCCGCCTTTTCGGCGGTCATCCGGTACTGCTCGGTCGTGTAGTAGACCGCGGACTCGGTTTCATCGCGCACCCAGTTGTCCGTGAAGGATCCGGTGAAGCCCTCATCGAGCAGCAGCTGCTGGGCCTGACCGGCAATTCCGGCGACCCCCGCGCCGTTGTAGATCCCCACGGGCACCTGGTACAGCACCAGATCCTCGTCAATGGTGCTGGAGGCCGTGGGCGACTCATTCGGGCTGGGGCTCTCGGAGCTCGGCTCGGCGCTGGCCGAGGCGGTGGGGCTGGGCGTGGGGGTGGACCCCATCAGCTGGTTTTGCCCATTGGGGCCGAAGAAGAAGTAGGAGACGGCGCCGACCAGCAGCACCAGCACAGCGGCAATGGCCACCCAACGGAACTTTCCACCCTTGTCCTTGGAGGCGGCAGCCTGTGCCCAGCCATTGGCATGGTGCGACCCAACGCGGGTGTTGAACTCCGGTACGCGATCGAATTCGTCACGTGGGTAGTTGGTCATTCTCGTCCTTGTTCGATGTCTTGCCGGTCTCCGGGGCACGCCTGGCTCAGTAACTGGTCAGTACTTGGCGTTGCCGGTGCGGACACGACGCTTGGTAGTTCGTAGTCTACGCAACCGCTTGACCAGCATCGGATCGTAGGCCAGCGCCGCATCCGTTTCAATAAGCTGATTCAGCAGCTGGTAGTAGTTCGCCGGCGAGATGGAGAACTGCTTGGTGATGGCCTGTTCCTTGGCCCCGGCATACTTCCACCACAGCCGCTCCATGCTCAGGATCTGCTGCGAGCGCTCATCGAGCTCGCTATCTGGATTCATCACGAAATCCACCAAGATGCCTTCATCCGCCATGCTCATCCACCTCGATCCAAACCGTTGGGGAACACTCTTCCATCTGGGTATTCCCGGCGCTACGCCATAGACAATTCTAGCCGTTTTCCTCCGCCGGTTCCCGGTGACGCTTCGCACGACGGGCCGCGGCAGGGAAGAATGGTGCCATGAGCTTCGACCAACCGGCCCTGTTCGCCGCATCCGCCGAGCCCGCCGCGGCGAGCTTCACGCCCGAGGATTTCCCGTTCTTCCACGGCGCGGCGGCGATGGCCGAGACCGGGGTCATCGATCCGAGCTGGGTGCCAACGCTGCTGCCGCTGGACCACACGCTGCGCACCCTGGCCCGCCGGCTCTCGGAGCGTTCGCTGACCGGTGAACAGATTCTGCCCGAACCCCGGCTGATGTTGCGTGCCCTGCAGCTGCCCGTTCAGCGGGTGAAGGTGCTGATCCTGGGCCAGGATCCCTACCCGACACCGTCCCACCCAGTGGGGCTGAGCTTTTCCACCGACCGGCAGGTTCGCCCGCTGCCGCGCAGCCTGAAGAACATTTACCGGGAACTGGAAGATGACCTGGGCGTGGCGCCGGCGGTCCACGGGGATCTGAGCGCCTGGCAGGAGCAGGGGGTGATGTTGCTGAACCAGACGCTGTCTGTGGGTGCCGGGCAGGCCGGATCGCACCAGAAACTCGGGTGGGATGCGGTGACCAACGCGGTGATTACCACCCTGAACCGCCGCACCCCGGCGGTGGTCGCGATCCTGTGGGGTGCGCACGCCCAAAAACTGGCTCCGGCGATGCCGGCAATGGTTCAATTGCGCAGCGCCCACCCCTCGCCGTTGTCGGCCTCCCGCGGCTTCTTCGGCTCCCGGCCCTTCAGCGCGGTGAATCGTGAACTGCAGCAGCTGGGCCTGTCGCCGGTGGATTGGCAGCTGCCGCCGGCCTAGTCGGCCCGGCGGCATGGTCAGCCAAGGCGTTACCGGCGCCGAATGCGCTTGCGTTCCCGTCCGGCCCCGGCGATCAGCGGACGGCAGAGCGTGTCGCCGAACACGACGCCGCCGGCGATCGAGAGCATGATGGCAAAGGCGTTGAACATCTCCACCAGCGCCTGGTCCATGGCGTCGGTTTCCAGCACGATCCCGTACATGGAGCGGAAGATCATCAGGCCCGGCAGCAGGAAGTACACCCCGGGCGAGGCAATCACCAGCTGCGGGGTGCGCAGCTTCTCCGAGGTGAACCGGGCGGCAAAGCCGATCACGGTGGCCACCACGGCCGGGGTGGCCCGCTCCCCCAGCCCCAGTGCATTGCACACCAGCAGCACCAGGTAGCCGATGACCGCGATCACCACGGTGGGCAGCACGAGCTTCTTCGCGGTCTGTTCGGAGATCGCGCCGGCGGCGATGGCCACCGCCACCAGCAGAATCATGAACCACTGCGGATAGGAGATCTGCTGGATCTGGTGCACGTCCACTTCGGTGCCGCCGAGCATAAAACTGATCACCAGGGCCACCGAGATGCCGGTGAGGATCGCCGTATAGATCAGCCCGGCGGAAAACAGCCGGCCCACCGCGGTCACCGGGAAGCCGTTGATCGCGTCCTGCAGGGCCGAGACAAAGCGCACCGAGGGCAGCAACAGCAGGATGCCGCCGGCGACCACCAGTGCCGGGTCAATGGGTGCGTGGACCGCGAAGCCGATCAGCGCCACCGCGGTCACCGCACAGGTGGATGCCGCCACCGTGAAGAATTCGGGCACCCGCCAGCGGTTGCCGAACTTCATGATCTGCGAAACCAGAGAGGAGGACCCGAAGGCGATCAGCGCGCCCAGGGCCGAACCCCCGATGAACAGCACGAACGCGGCGGCGAACACGCCGCGCGCGGTGGCCACGAACCAGCGCGGGAAGGGGCGCGGCTTGCGCATGATCACCTGCAGCCGCGTCGCAGCCTGGGTGATTTCAATGCCCCCGGAAATCACGTCGGAGACCAGCTCGTGCACCAGGCACAGCCCGGCGAAGTTCGCGGTCGAGGAGCGCACTACGCGCAGCACCGA
>Ga0153920_1001437_pt1 | contig 10008 bp, 8 predicted proteins | sample TSNJ004MetaG_FD_104713 | JGI IMG/M metagenome (GOLD analysis project Ga0153920, IMG submission 104713) | Attine ant fungus gardens microbial communities from New Jersey, USA - TSNJ004 MetaG | ecosystem: Host-associated > Fungi > Mycelium > Unclassified | place: USA: New Jersey, Brendon T. Byrne...
ATTGTGGGCGCCGCACAGAACGGCTATACCATGGGCATCGCCGGCTCCTGGTATTCCATTGCCAGCGGCGTGTACTTCCTGTTTGCCGCCCTCCTTGCCAAGACTCTGCGGGAAAAAATGCCCGGCGATTCAGTTCCCAATTATTTAGAAAATCGGTTTGCCAAGACCAATGCTCGCCTCTATTCCTATATTTGGGTCATCCTGGGTTTCCTGTACATCCCCGTTCAGCTGAAAACGGTGGCTTCGGTCATCCAGATTGCCGTCCCCGGCCTGAACACCAATCTGGCCATTGTCACCGGCCTGTGTATCGCCACAGTATATACCGCCTTTTCCGGTATGAAGGGCGCCGCATCGGTGGGTAAAGTCGTCTGCATCGGCATCTATGCACTGCTGGTCGGCTTTGTTGTGCTGAAACTGCCCCAATTCGGCGGCTACAGCGGACTGGTGGCCAGCCTTCCGGAAGGATATGGAAAAATGAGCGCCATGCCCACCCAGAAGTGGCTCGGCTGGATGATCGGCGGCGTTCTCAGTTCCATTGTAATGCAGTCGGTTCTCCAGCCCATTATGGCCGCCAGGGACGCCACCGCCGCCCGGCGTGGCTGCCTCATCGGCTATGTCCTTGCCGCCCCCATCTGCATTTTCACCGCCATCATTGGCATGATGGGCGCCGCCACCACGAACGAATTGGGAGATGGCGCCACCGCCTTTGCCTGGACCCTTAAAGAGTACAACAGCCCCGTCATGGCGGGCATCATCTTTGCGGTGGCCACCATGATCATCGCCGCCACTATGGCCACCATGATGATGGCCACCGGCACCATTCTTACCAACATCTATAAGGACCAGATCAACCCCAACGCATCCGATGGGGTTATGCTGAAGATTTCCCGCTATGGTACCTTCATTTTCTCGTTCTGTACCCTGATCCCCGCCTTTCTGCTGCCCAGTGCGGCCCTGACCACCACCTTCCAGATTCTCATCCAGTGCGCCACGGGTCCCATCAGCTTCTCTATTCTGGCCGGTCTGCTGTGGAAACGGGCCAATGCCAAGGGCTCTCTCTACAGCATGATTACCGGCGTGATCACCGGTATTTTCTGGGTGGTTTCCGGAATGTCCGCCCGGCTTGAGACAATTTACGCCGTCATTGTCGTGAGCTACACCATTGGTATTGTTACCACCCTGCTCACATCGAAGAAAGAGAAGGTCAGGGCGGCGTAACAAGCCATCGTTTCATTGCTGTGGCCGCGGCAGCTTCCTGCGCCGCGGGGCCGCCCACACGCAATCAATTTAAGCTTAAGAGCCTGTTTTCAGCTGTGAATACAGGTTCTAAGAAAGGACGGGTTATACTATGCCAAACAATTCCTATCTGGGGCGCACACTCAGTGATATTGCCGTTTATCGCCCCTACCCCTCCGGCCGCGGCGGCGGCGTCAGCTCAAACAGCCCCTATTCCACCAGCGCCGGGCTGGAGATATTAAAGCGGGGTGGAAACGCCATTGACGCCGCCTGTGCTATCTCCCTGGTTCTGGGCGTGGTGGAACCCTATCACAGCGGCATCGGCGGCGGGTGCTTCCATGTGGTGTACCACAAGGAGACTGACACCTTCTATGCCTGCGATGCCCGGGGCGTGGCGCCCATCAACGCCTATCAGGATATGTTCCTGGACGAACATGGAGAAGTGGATCTGAATCTGACCGAATTTTCCGGTCGTTCCACCGCCGCCCCCGCCCTGTACCGCGCTATGGATAGCCTGCTGAAGAAATATGGCACCATGACCTGGGAACAGGTCTCCCAGCCCGCCATCCGCCTGGCCGGGGAGGGCTTTAAATGCGGCTTTATGTACGCCCGGATCTCCGACACCCCCGAGGCGGAGCACAATGCCCGGGCGTATGAAGGCTTTGCCGAGCTGTACCTGAACAGCGGCAAACCCCGCACCTTCGGCGAGGTAGTAAAAAACCCCGATTTAGCCGCCACCATGGAGGCGGTGGCCCAAAACGGGGTGGACTGGTACTATCACGGCCCCATCGCCGATGAGATTATCCAGCGCGTCCAGCAAAACAAGGGCGTGATGGTCAAGGAAGATCTGACCGGCTGCACCCCAAAGGAGCGCACTCCGGTGCGGGGTACTTACCGGGGCTATGATGTGATCGCCATGTCCCCCCCCTCTTCCGGCGGAAGCCACCTGATCCAGATGCTCAATATCCTGGAAAACTTTGACCTGAAGGAGATGGGCCTGCACTCCGCTGACAGCACTCACGTCATCGCAGAGACCATGAAGCTGATGTTTGCCGACCGTTCGGTCGCCATGGGTGATCCCGATTTTGTAGACGTGCAGGTGGATAAGATCCTCTCCAAGTCGTACGCCAAAGAGTTGGCCGCGCGGATTGAGATGAATCGGGCCCAGGCGTTTGCCCCCACCGATGGAATTGAGGCAAAGGAGTATCCCGGCTGCACCTCGCACTTTTCCGTGATGGACCGGTTAGGCAATGTGGTGGTACAGACCCAGACCATCCGCAACTGGTGGGGCTGCGGTGTGGTCGTTCCCGGTCGGGGCTTTATCATGAACAATACGATGGCGGACTTTAGCCCCAAGGTGGGCGTGCGCACCACCCAGGGTCTGGCCTACGGCATGGCCAATGCGGTTCGCCCCGGAAAGACACCCCTGTCCAGCATGTCCCCCACCATTCTGATGAAGGATGGGGCGCCCTTCCTGGCGGTGGGCGCGGCCGGCGGGCCCAGGATTATCACCAGCACCCTGCAAATGATTCTCAATGTCATCGATTACGGTATGATGATGGAGCCCGCCACCAGAACCCCCCATATGTGCTGCCTGACGCTGGAGCAGGGGTTGGAGCTGGAGGACGGTTTCTCCCCCGATACGGTGAGGCTGCTCAAGGAGCGGGGGCACAGCGTACTGGAAACGACCTCCTTCGGACAGCTGCTTGTGTTGCCCAACGGTGTACTCAACCTGAATGGCGAATTCTTCCCCGCTGGCTGTAACCGGGCCGATGGCGGCGGCGGCGCCCTGACCGAGTTTGGCACCGTGGCCATTGATGGAATCTGCTTCGAGGCCGGGTAATCAGAGTTACAGCCTTAACATGGACCTCATTGTCATTCTGTCCGAACGCTTATCGTGTTTCCCATCCAAACACAGGTTCCAAGTGTGAGAGTTCCGAAGGAGTGAGTGCGCGCACTCACTCCTTCGTCCCCTCAAAAAAGTGGCGCAGCCACTTTTTTGACACTCTAAGGCGCCCTCCGGTATCCGGAGGGCGCCTTAGTAACTCGTTGTATTATTATGGGGGTTGATAGGCTACCACTTCTTTTGCCGCGGATATAATATCCATAACCGTCATTTTATGCTCAGCATAAAGCAGCTCGGCATCTCCCGATGAGGCAAATCTGTCCTGAATGCCACTACGTCTCATGGGAACAGGACACTGCTCAGACAACGCTTCAGCGACAGCGGAGCCGAGGCCGCCGATTATATTATGATCCTCCAGTCAAAGGATTCCCACTTCTTGTCCAGCGGCTCGATGGACATAACATCGTTGATGGTGCCTGGATAACCACGGATCAAATCAGACAGGTGCGATCTCCAGTCTGATTGAATCAATGGGCATTGAGAGGTGTCGAAAAAAATAAATCAGATTACATCTTTATATCTCCGGATTGATCTGCAATAATAGGAACTATATTGAGAAAAGGAGAAACAAAATGAACATTAAATGGGACGCCGCCGGATACACAAACAATTTTAGTTATGTGCATGAATATGGGAACGATGTCATCGGCCTGCTCAGCTTAAACTTAGGGCAGAGTGTGTTAGATCTTGGTTGTGGAAATGGGGCGCTTACAAAAAAACTGATAGACATAGGTCTGAGCGCAATTGGATTAGACGCCTCTGAAGAACTATTGGAAATCGCGAAAAAGAATTACCCTGATATTCATTTTATGCTAGGAGATGCAACCAATTTCGCGCTGGAAAAGCAAGTGGATGCTGTTTTTTCAAACGCTGTTCTCCATTGGATTGACCAAGACAAACAATCAGATATGCTTCGTTGCGTGCATAGCGCATTAAAACCAGGCGGGCAGTTTGTATTTGAGCTAGGTGGTAAAGGCAATAATGACTTGATCCATCAGACGCTTCATGATGAGTTTAAACACCGCGGTTATGTTTACAAAATGCAATATTATTTTCCAAGCATTGGAGCATATTCCTCTCTATTAGAGGAACATGGATTTTCGGTTTCTTATGCGGTTCTTTTTGATCGTGCTACACCACTAAACGGGAAAAACGGTTTGTCAGACTATATCTACATGTTTATCAAAACTCCTTTTGAAGGCATGACAGAAAAAGAGAAGGCCGATATGGTTCAGGAGGCTGTTACACAGCTGAAGCCCAATTTGTACAAGGATGGCATTTGGTATTCAGATTATGTTCGATTGAGAATGAAGGCCCAAAAGATTTAGTATTTTTGCACCCATTCTTGATGCCGCTGCCATCGAGGGCCGCCCCGCCGGGTAAATATCGTTTACCCAGAGGCTCATGTGGGAAAAAGGATTGACAGTACCACTATATCTGCCCGGCCTGAAATGAATTTTAGCGCCCGGCCATAAAAGTATCCTCTCTATACAATTTTCTCTTCCAAAATGTGAGATTGTATGGTATGATGAAAAACGATTTATCATTTTTATCACGATAAATGAATCTCGTTGCGAGTGCAGGTTGTATTCCAAACTTGGAGACTATGCGCGTCACCGTCAGAATGGGAGGAGTCCATGAAATCTTATGAATATGACAATCATCTGCCGCGTCTCCCAATTCCACCGCTGGAGGAAACCGCAGATGAATTGAAAAAGCGGGTTAAGCCCATTGTAAGTGAGGAAGATTTTGCTGTCTTCTGCCGGGAGCTTGATGACTTTAGCGCACCGGAGGGCGAGGGGCGCACGTTGCATGAGCGCCTGCTGGGCTTTCAAAGCGCCCTGCCAGGAAACAACAGCTGGCTGCGCCCCTTCTGGGATGATAGCTATATATCTTACCAGCACTCCCTTCCACGCAACATGCATTACACCTTGCAGCTTCGCAGCGAGAAATGGTCTCCGGAGGCACTCCCGCGCTTTACCGCAGCTATGGCCTGTACGATTCAAAATATCCGCTGGGAGCGCATTCCGGCGGAACGATCGGGCAAGGCTTGCATCAGTATGGACACCATGGGCGGCATGTTCTATACCCGCATTCCTGCCCCTGTGCGTGATGTATGGTACTACCCGCGCCTTACTGATCCCCTGACGGCAGCGGTGGCCTGCCGCGGTCATTGGTTCATTCTCTCGCTCACCGACAGCCAAGGCAATGTCCTCTCTCCTGATACGCTGCAGGCTGCTTTTCAGGACATCCGCAGGCAGGCCGCTGAACTGCCGCCTGCCGCCGGAGTCGGCGCCTTCACCTGCGCCGCACGTGAGGTGGCTTTGGAGGTGCGCAACGCCCTGTCTCACTATCTGCTCAACCGGCTGAGTCTGGAGAGTGTGGAAAAGGCGGTGTTCGCCATCTGCCTGGATGAGGATGGCGCGGAGGAGGTTCCGTTTGGCCGCAGTGTCTTGGGCGGCGATGCTTCCAACCGATGGTTTGATAAAGTATTTCAGCTTATTTCCTCAGGGGAACGCCTTGGCGCCAGCCTGGAGCACTCCGGTTGCGATGGTATCATGTTCGCCTACATTTTTGGCCAAGCCGATGAGGGTCTGTCAAACAATTCTTTCCAATATTCTACAGACACCGCTCCTGCCCACGTCCGCCTATTGGAGTGGTTTATTCCCGGGCAATTGGCCGGCAGGCTCAAAGAAATCCGGTCGGATTTTTCCGCCTGGGATACCTCCATACGTTTTGACCAGAAGCGCATTGCCGCTTTGTCGAAGGCTACACTGAAACAGCTGCAATGCAGCCCCGATGCTGTGGCGCAGCTTCTCTTCCAGGCAGCTTACCACCGCTGTGCAGGGACGATGCACTCTGTATACGAGGCTGTCTCCACCCGGGGATTTTATGGAGGACGGACTGAATGCATCCGCAGCGGGACAGAGGAGTCCCTGGCTTTTATTGAAGCCTTCCACGCTGGGCAGCCAAGAGAAGTTACGGAAGCGCTCTTTCGGGCAGCGGCGGCCGTTCACAGTGATAATACTGCGCGATGCAAGGCGGGGCTTGGCTGTGAGCGCCACATGACAGGGCTTTCTTGTGCGCATCAGATGTATTTCCCTGAAAAAACGCTCCCCGCTGTTTTTCAAACCGCTGGATATCGGGCTCTGAAGCACGATGTCCTTTCCACCAGCAGCATACCAGGTTCTGCCATCGACTACTTTGCTTTTGTTCCTGTGGTGCAGGATGGTCTTGGGTTAGGGTACGCCTTAAGCGATAACGGCCTGCATGTAGCCGTCTCTTCCTATGAGGAAAGCGGCATTCATCCCAGCGATTTTATTCAGGCTTTGGAAGATGCGGGGACCAAACTTCTCACGCTGCTTCTTTAGTACAAACGGACAAACACCTGCCCCATGGAAAAGTGGGGCAGGTGTTTGTTCTTGGATGGGGTAGGCGCGGGATTAAACTGGAACATTAGCCCGAATGGCAGCACAGAGCCAATTGCTATCTTCCTTAAAAATAGGGATAGTAAATTATTTTTATTCTTTTGAATGGAACGGTCTTTTTCATTCGTATCTGATATAGATGCATAAAACAATCGATAGAATGGGGTGACAATATGAAAAAGGTATTTGCAATTTTAGCAGTAACTGTTCTGATGGTCGGCATGATAAGCGTGACGGCGTTTGCCCACGGCGGTCAGGGGAGCGGCAACCGGGCAAATCCGCGGCCGCAATATGCGTTGTGTACGGTAGATGGCTGCGAGGTAGTTGGTGTCCATCAACATGGTGATGATTGGGTTTGCAGCCAGACGGGGTGTATCGGCAGCTATAAAACCTGCACGGTAAGCGGCTGTACGGAGCTTGGCCTGCATGAGCATAACGGCGAATACTACCACTGCCAAAATCACAACAGTACAACACACAGCTACGGACATGGAAGGCATCATAAGTAACTGGGAAGGACAGCCATGCGAAGTGAAGCGGAACTCAGCCGGGCGCTTCAGCGCTACGCGAACACGGTCCGGCGCGTCTGTTTTATGCATCTGAATAACCGAAGCGACATGGAGGACATATTTCAAGATGTGTTTTTGAAATATGCCCTCTATGAAGCGGCCTTTGAAAGCGATGACCATGAACGGGCATGGCTCATCCGTGTTGCAATCAACGCCTGCAAGGACACCGTGAAAAGCTTTTGGCGGCGCAGAGTTGGTTCGCTGGAGGATGCCGATATAAGCTGTCTATCCATTTCTGATGAAAGCCGTGATGTTCTGGATGCGGTACTTAGGCTTACGCCGCCTAAATACCGGGATGTAATCTATCTTCATTACTATGAGGGCTATAAAGCCTCTGAAATAGCCTTGATTTTGGGGAAAAAGGAAAATACGATTTACACTTGGCTTGCAAGAGCGAGAGAGCAGCTGAAAATCAGCTTGGGAGGTGAGCGGTTTGAATGATAATTCAATTAAGGCAGCTTTTTTAGAAATCCAAGCTGATGATACCCTTGTGGAACAGACAGCGGCTTACCTGAACACACAGCGGGAGCAGCGCACAAAGAGAAAAAGGGCAGCGACTCCATGGCGGTTGGCGGGAGCCTTTGCCATGATAGCGGTGCTGGTGATTGGGATATCCGCTCGCGATGTGTATTTCATCCCCACAGCCCATGTTAGCATTGATGTGAATCCGTCCATTGAGCTGACACTGAACCGGATGAATAGAGTGATCAGTACCTACGCCTTTAATGCCGAAGGGGAGCAGATGCTAAGCGCGGTCAATTTGAACGGTAAGCCGTATGACGAGGCTGCGGCTTTGCTTGTTGCTGAGATGAACGATGCTGGGTATATTACCGATTATGCGCTTGTATCTGTGTCGGTACAGACCGCCGATGGGAACACAGAGCAAATGCTCTGTGACACGTTATTGCAGACCATCCATGCGAGCGTGAATACATCGCAGGAGAATGCCGCTGTTGAGGTTTTTCCAGTATCAGAACAGTTATGGCAAGAGGCTCACGGGTGTCATATGAGTCCCGCCAAATATTCCGCCATTCAAGAGTTGCTGGCAGTGGATGAAGAAGCTACACTAGAGGACTACAGCAACTCCAGCATCGGCCAAATTCGCCAGCGCATACGGGACTGCCAGAGTGAGCATGGGAATAGTGGTGATTCAGCACATGACGGAACTGTAGGTTCGGGTCAAGGGGAGGGGCATGGTCACGATCAAAATGGTGGGCATGGCCATTGTGGTGGCCAGTAAGACAAATGGGCAGGTCAATCGTTTTAACAGCAAAACTCAGACAGGGCGCGGGAATACTTCCCGCGCCCTGTCTGAGTTTTCAATAATCTCAATGGTATATCACGGTATGTTCTCATGATATTGATATGGATCATGCGTAATTTTGTACGCTTTATATCCAGATTCATGAGGCCGCCGAGATGCAGATGAATCAAATTGACCGCCCAAGCCATCTTCCATTTCGATTTGTACAATTGTATAATTAACGTGTCAAAATTATAAAGGCAATATTAATAATGTGAAAAACGTGTTTGTCTACAGTCTGAACCCCCCCAGAGAATGGCTCTCCGGGGGCCGTGCTATAAAACGGCGCGAATTAAGTCTTCTATGGCACTTTTTGGCTGAACGCCCACCAGCTGTCCGGTTGGCTGTCCATCCTGAAAGAGCATCAGGGTGGGAATACTCATCACTCCATATTGCTGCGCAAGTTCAGGTTCATCGTCAATGTTTACCTTTGCTACGGAATACCCATCGGCCTCTTCAAAAAGCTCTTCCACCACGGGAGTGAGCATTTTGCAGGGGCCACACCACTCGGCCCAGAAGTCAACCAGAACGGGGATCGGACTATTTAGGATCTTCTCCTCAAAATCGGAAGCGGTAATGTTAGTTGCCATGTTGAAGTGCACACCTCTTTCTCTTGTATGATGGCGCACAGTGGTTGGAGCGCCGTGCGGCAAAATCAATATCATCATAACAGGGGATACGCCAGAATGCGCTGTACCTTTTTATAGTATAGCACAATCGGGAAAAAAATTGTATATGAATTGTAACAATTTTAAAATGCGGTTTTTCAGCATCCGGGTGGTGTTATCAGAATTGAGGGGGGGATTATTTCGCGTCCGCATCCCATTTTCATTCAGCCAGTCGGTTATACCTTGGATCAACTCACCCTTGTCGTACCGGGTGAATGCCTCCAGTATCAGCGGGGCGGTCAACGGGTCTGGCTGGAAATGGTGGTCCTCGTTGATTACATAACCAATAGGAACTCCACCGCCGTTATACTTGCATTTCAAAGCGTTTTCCGTCATGCCGCGCAACACCTTCTCCGATAATTCAGCGGAATAGAATTCCGCATACCCCTCCAAAACCGATTTTAACAGGATGCCGGTCGAATCCTCCGCAATTTTCCTCCTTGGCCGACACAACCTTGACGCCATTCTTGCGCAAAGTCGCTTTATTATGGGCGCTGTCATAACGGTTCCGGAAAAACCAGTCCAATTTCCAGACGATCACCACATCGAAATGATGCTTTGCGCTGTCCTTTATCATCTGCTGGAACTCTGGTCGATTATCTGTCTTGGCAGACATGGCCCGATCAATATAACTTTTGATGATTGTAATGCCCTTACGCTTGGCGTATTCCTTGCACTCCCAAATCTGGCCCTCGATGCTTTCCTCCTGCTGGTTATCGCAGGAATATCGGGCATAGATGACACCTTTCATAGCATACACTCTCCTAGTTGTCTGTCAATCTATTCATAAAAGTCGATAAAGCGTTCTAATAAATCTATGGTTTGCGCCCTATCTCCATAAGATATAGGGTCGTCTATATAACTCATCATATGAAATGGCTCTTGAGTATCAATATCA
>Ga0153920_1001440_pt1 | contig 9999 bp, 7 predicted proteins | sample TSNJ004MetaG_FD_104713 | JGI IMG/M metagenome (GOLD analysis project Ga0153920, IMG submission 104713) | Attine ant fungus gardens microbial communities from New Jersey, USA - TSNJ004 MetaG | ecosystem: Host-associated > Fungi > Mycelium > Unclassified | place: USA: New Jersey, Brendon T. Byrne...
ATCTGGAACATTATGACGATGAAATCCAAAGTAAATATCAGGAGTTGGAACGGTATTCCAAGATGCAGTCGGCTTTATACCGTGACCGGGCCGACGAGATTATAAATGAAGAAGAATTCCTGGAATATAAGCAGTTCTACGAGAAGCGGTGTGCTGAACTGGAACAGACGATTGCTTACTTAAAGCAGATAATCAGTAACATATCGGTAAATCGCAGCGATTGCTGCCGGTGGTTCGAAGAGTTTAAGAAATATCGGAATGTGCAGAAACTCACCCGCGCCATGCTGATTATTTTTGTAGACAAGATTACAGTTTACGAGGACAAGCGGATTAATGTGGTGTTTCGTTTTGCTGATGAATTTTCGGCATTGCAGAACTATATAAAAGCTGCTGAAGGGTTTATGAGTGATATTGGGTCAATAGGAGCCGTTTCTGGAAAGGCGGTGTCCTGATGGCAAGAACAAAAAATAGGGCGGAGACTTCGAGAAAGCAATATCAGATATTGCCGTCAGTAAAATTTTATCGTTTGGGTTGTTATGTCCGGCTTTCGGAGGGCAGTGAGCAGACAGGGAGTAATTCGCTTCAAAATCAAAAATCTCTTCTGGGGGAGTATATTAATTCCCATCCGGATTTAGAGCTATATTCTTTCTACGAAGATGACGGATTTACCGGAACTGATTTTAACCGTACAGCGTTTGAGAGGATGATGAATGATGTCAGGGATGGTATTATTGATTGTATTATCGTAAAGGATTTATCGCGCTTTGGCAGAGAGCATCTGGTTGTTGGTGACTATATTGAAAAAGTGTTTCCGTTTTTGGGAGTGCGGTTTATCTCGGTTATGGATCATTATGATAGTTTGCGGTCGGATTGTAGCCGGGAAAAGCTGATTTTATCGTTGAAAAGTCTGATGCATGAACTGTATTCCAAGGATCTTTCTAAACGGGCCTCTTCGTCGATTAAGCTTAAATTGGAACGAGGAGAGTGTTTTGGGAAAGCAAATGTAATCTATGGGCTGACGGTTAAGGATGGGGAGAAATTACCCAGTTTGGATTATCGGGCAGCGATTATAGTCAGGAAGATTGCAGGATGGTTTTTGGGCGGCGCTTCCATTCAGGTTATCATTATTAAACTGCACAATCGAAAAATCCTTCCCCCAACACAATACCGGAAAACCGGGAAGATATGTGGAGATAAAGATACACCGGCAGATTTCTGGGCACGAAGAACAATAAAATCTATCCTAGAGAATATTGAATATACCGGTGTCAGGGTGACACATAAGACAGAGGAGAGCCTTTATCATAATCTTCCTAAATATACAATACCGAAGGAAGAACGGATTAAGCTTGAAGGCATATCACCGGTTATTCTCCGTAAGGATATTTTTGATAGGATACAGATTGAGTTAGAGCGGAGAAAAGAGAAATTTACCAATGTCAAAGATGATAGTGTTGAACTATGGGAGTCTTACAGTGAAAATATCTTTTCCGGGATTTTTGTATGTGGAGACTGTGGGGCTTCGATGGGCAGAAAAAGTAAGCGAATTAGAGTTGAAGGGAAAGAGTATAAAAAGAAAGTTTTTTATTGCCGTTCACACATGAACACAACCAAGAATTGTGACAAAAAATCAATTACAGAACGAGAACTTTGCGAAATTCTGGTCAAGGTGTTTCAAACTCAATTATTGCAGGTTCGGGAATTGGAAATACGATTAACAGCTATATGTAATGGTTCTGTTGAGAGAAAGATCACAGTTATGAAAAAAGAAAGAAGAAGCATCGAACAGAGTTATTCTCAAATAGAAACCAGTCAGTTCCAGAACTACATGAAATACCAGGAGCAAGCGCTGACACAAGAACAATTTATAAGTAATCGTGAGGAATACGAAAGGGGAAAAGAATTGTTACGGCATCAGAAGTCTCAGATAGAAAAACGGGAAAATTCCCTGAAGAGAATAGAAAAGCGATTATTACATCTAGTTAAGGCTTTGTTTATCTTTGAAAATGACTTATTTCAATCCCATGAGGAGGAGTATAAACGGCTTACTAAAGACATGATACAGGTATTCACAAAGAAAATTCTTCTGTATCAGGATCGGAGAGTAAAGATTGTGCTGCGCTTTGAGGATGAGATAAAGGGGCTTCTTTCTCAGCTTGAGGAACAAGAGGAAAGGCGGGTGATCTTATGAATCAACTACTGATTATTTATCTCCGCCTTTCTTTGGAGGATAAGCAGAACTTTGATGAAAGCAATAGCATCACAAATCAGCGTCTGTTAATTCACCGCCACATCAAGCAATACAACTTAGATAGTGGATTGACGATTAAGGAATATGTAGATGATGGATACAGCGGGAAAAATTTAAATCGTCCAGGCATGCAAGAGATGCTGGAGGAGATAAGACGCCGACGAGTAGCAATGATTATTGTGAAGGATTTTTCACGTATGGGGCGCGATCATATCATAATGGGTGATTTTATTGATAAAATCTTTCCGTTCATGGGGATAAGATTTATTGCAATCAATAATCAGTATGATAGTGATAATTATAAGAACAGAACACCTGACCTGGATATACCTTTCCAAAATCTCATTTATGATTACTATTCGGAAGAAAATTCCGTAAAAATCAAGAACTCATTCAGCAAGAAATGGGAGCGTGGAGAATATTTCGGAGGAATACCACCATATGGCTATAAAGTGGATGAGGCAATCAGAGGGCATCTGCTTCGGGATTGGGTATCTGGCGGTATCGTGCGCTGGATTTTTCATAAAAGATATTATGGGAAATTAAAGAAATGTGAGATTCGGGATATTTTGAACGCTAAAGAAATTCCGTCGCCGGGTGAATATTTGCGCCGGAAGGGTTATAAATTGGCAAAGGCCAGAATTGCCTGGACAAGTGTCATGGTTACACATGTTTTGCAAAATCCGGTGCACATAGGCATTGTGGCAGGAGGGAAAAGGGATACTGCCGAAACAGGATCTAAGGCTGCACTGTATGTGCCCAAGGAAAACTGGTTGATAAAGTGGAACAGGCACAAGCCTACGGTAAGTCTGGAAGTGTTTATGGGAGTTCAGGAAATGGATGGTGTTGATGTCGGATATTTGCAACCGGAAAGTGATGAAGTGCCCAGGCGGAAGATTGTCTATCCGCCTCCCGGTCCTAAAAAAACCATCAAAAACGGAAATCATATCATCCCGGATGAATTAAGGGAGTCTCCTGTAAAAGGGAAGATTTATTGCGGTGGCTGCGGATATGCTATGCAGCGTAAAAGATATACACATAAAACTAAGGGAATGTATTACTTATGCTTGTACTTAAAGTTGGGAAATGAAAATTGTGCTCATGGCCTTATATTTGAAAGTGATATAGAAGAAATCACATTGAAGGCAATTAATTATCAGATTATGCAGGCAAACAAAATGAAGGAATTCTATAAGCGAAAAGAGGCATTGCTTAATCGGGAACAGGAAAATCAGAAGAAGAATAAAAAGAAACTTATGGACCAGCTTACTGTTTTAAAGAATAAGAGTATGGAATTTTATGAACAATTCCGGGAAGAGAAGATTACAAGAGAGCAATTCCTTTCATTCAAGGAACGGCTAAATGCTCAAAAAGAACAGATTGATAAGGAGATTTCTAAGCTGGAGCAGACAGAAGGTGATCCTCAACCCTTGCAGCAGAATAAGATTGTAGAGGTGTTTGGAGACCAGGAACCGGTTAGCGCATTGACCAGAGAACTGGCAGAGTTATTGGTCGAGCGAATCAATATCTATGGTAATAAGAAAATTGTAGTGATCTTTAAATTTGCAGATGAATATCAGCAGGCATTGCAGATAATGCAAGCAGATAAAGAAAACGAGGTATGCTTAAATGGATGATATAAAGAAAAAAGCCGTATGCTATATAAAATTAGGAAGTCAGAACAACGAAATTGCTTTGAAAGTACAGGAAGAAAAACTGGAGCGGTTTGCCAAGATGGAAGGGATACATGTTGTCCGAAAGCTGCAGGATGTGTCAGGAAGTATTTCTGCTTCGCGTCCAGGATTCATTGAAATGAAAAAAATGTGTTTGAACGGAGAGGTTAATTGTGTACTGGTTGCAGGCGTGGACAGGATTTCCCGGGATATGGAGGAAGTCTTTACATTTCTGGACTGTATGGATAGCAGAGGTATAGATGTTATGACCCCTGATATGAGGCGTGTGGAGATCCCCTGGCGAGGCAGAGGGATTGAGTCGGAGATTTAAAATAATCGGAATATTCGGGAAGTATAAGCGTTTAATATTTGAAAAAGCGGAAGGGGAATCAGATGATGATTTCTTCTTCCGTTTTTTCATGTGTTAAACAGATGTTTTGTTGAATTATTTTGGGCAAAAAAAACAAAGTCTGGTAGCAAAGTAAGTCGAAAGATGGTATGATATTAATCATATATAGTGTTTGAAAAAATATTAAATCATACTATGAGGAGACAGAAACAGCTTAATGACAAAACATCAGGTATTAAAGCAATATTTTGGTTACGACAGTTTCCGGGAAGGCCAGGAAACTTTGGTTGATAGTATTTTAGCCGGAAAGGATACCTTTGGGATCATGCCGACCGGTTCTGGAAAATCGTTGTGTTTTCAAATACCGGCCTTAATGATGGACGGGATTACTCTGGTTATATCACCACTTATCGCCTTAATGAAAGATCAGGTTGCGGCCTTAAATCAAGCAGGGGTTTTCGCTGCTTTTTTAAACAGCTCGTTGACAGCAAGCCAGTATTATAAAGCACTTGCATTTGCAAAAGAAGGAAAATATCCGATCATTTATGTGGCACCGGAGCGTCTGGCTACGGAGGAATTTTTAGAGTTTGCGCTGAATGCCAGGATTGCTATGGTAGCGGTGGATGAAGTACACTGTGTATCCCAATGGGGGCAGGATTTCCGTCCAAGTTATCTGAAAATTGTGGATTTTATCAATCGGTTGCCGGTACGCCCGGTAATCAGTGCATTTACAGCGACAGCAACAAAAGAAGTGAGGGAAGATATTATTGATATTTTGATGCTGCGAGAGCCGACTGTGTTGACGACGGGGTATGACCGTCCGAATCTGTATCTGGGAGTGCAGACACCAAAGGATAAGTATGCGACTTTAAAGAACTTTGTTGACACCCATCCGAATCAATCAGGAATCATTTACTGCCAGACCAGAAAATTGGTGGAGGAAGTTAGTGACCGATTAAGGAGTGAAGGTGTCTCGGTGACCCGGTATCATGCTGGTTTGAGTGATAGAGAGCGGCATCAGAATCAGGATGATTTTATATTTGACAGGTGTCAGGTTATGGTGGCAACCAATGCTTTTGGTATGGGAATTGACAAATCTAACGTAAGGTATGTTATTCATTATAACATGCCTAAGAGTATTGAGGAAATGTACCAAGAATTGGGACGGGCAAGCCGAGATCAGGAGCCTGGGGAATGTATCATGTTTTACAGCGGTCAGGATGTGGTTATGAATCAGTTCTTTATTGATAATAACCAGGACAATAAGGAGTTGGATGACCTTACCCGAAAGATTGTAACGGAGCGAGACCGGGAACGGCTTAAAAAGATGACCTATTACTGTTTTACCAATGAGTGCCTGCGGGATTATATTCTGCGGTATTTTGGTGAGTATGGGCCTAATTATTGTGGAAATTGTGTCAATTGCCTGAGTCAGTTTGAAACGGTAGATGTGACGGAGATTGCCAAGGCGTTGATTGGTTGTGTGTCAACCAGTCGGCAGAGGTATGGGGTTAATGTGATTATTGATACGGTGCATGGGGCTAATACGGTGAAAATTCGGCAGTACCGGATGGATGGGAATCCTTATTATGCGGTGTTGGCGAAGACTCCTACATATAAGTTGCGACAGGTGGTGAATCACCTGATGCTGCAGGAATATTTGACGGTGACTAATGATGAATATTCTATCGTGAAATTGACGGCCAAATCCGAAGAGCTTATGGAGAGTAGCGAGCCAGTTATGATGAAGATGGCTAAAGAGCAACAAAGTGTAGCAAGGGAAAAGGGCGAGAAGAAGACGAAGAGATCCAAGGTTACTGGGGTGGAACTGACAGAGCAGGATGAGGTGTTGTTTGAGAAGTTGCGGGTGCTGCGGTCGGAGATTGCCAAAGAGGAGAAGGTGCCGCCTTATATTGTGTTCTCGGATAAAACGTTGGTACATATGTGTGCGGTGAAACCGAAGACGAAGACGGAGATGTTGTCGGTGTCGGGGGTTGGTGAGTTTAAGTATGTGAAGTATGGGGAGAGATTTTTGCGGTTTATTACTCCGGAGTATCGGGATGATGAGGAGTTTAAGGAAGAGATAGAGAATCAGGGAGATGAAGAACGTCCGGTAGCCAGTAAGGAAAGTGGTAAGACTGCAAAGAAGGTTAAGTATGAATTTGTTTTGACGGAGGAAATGGCGGAGCAGATTCATTATTCAGAGCAGATTACGCTTAGTGATTTTGTCGGACAACTTAATGATCTTAGAGATGAAGCAACGATGAAGCGGCTGACGATTAAGGAAGTGTTGCAGAAACTGATGGATGAAGGGTTCCTGGAAGATGAGTTTAGGAATGGTGGGCCTCGGAAGAAGGCGACTGGGAAAGGGTTGGAGTTTGGGATTGTTGTGGAGAAGCGGATTAGCGAGAAGGGGAATGAGTATGATTTTCTTTACTATACAGGGGCGGCGCAGAGAGTGATGGTGGAGAAGTTGTTGGGGGCGTGGAAGTAACGGCGTAAATCCATTGATAATTTATGAATAGGTACTTTCAGAGCATTTATATATTCGCTAAATTCAAAATAGTATTAAATATCTTGAAGATATCTTATACTATTTGGGATAATTATTATTGTGTTAATATTCAATTAGGATATTCAATGTTAATTATAAAGGCAAAGGAGAATTATTATATGGACTTCGATATAATTATTGCAGTACTAAATTTGTTGGTATTACTTGCTACATTATCTGTAGCATTTTGGACGTATAAATCTCAAAGAATTCATAACTATAATAGTGTGAAACCTATTTTACAACTTGATCTTGGTGATTATGAAGATGATATTTATGTTGGTATTTATAATAATGGAGTTGGACCGGGTATCATTACTAATATTGAAATTAAAAAGTTAAATGATAATGCTGTCAGGAAAGATATTATTGGATATTTTGAAAATTTGGAATGGGATGTTTTTAATACTGGATTAGAAGGACTTGCAATAGCTCCCAATAGTCACAAATGTTTTATTGAGATGAAAAATCCTGATAATAGTCAAAAAGTAAAGATCAGGAAAGTGCTTAAGGAATTAAATGTAAAAATTGAATATACCGATATCTATGATAAGCCTATGAAATCAATATACACAACTTGACTGGTTTGGAAGGGATTCTGTACTTAGAAAAACTAAAGCAAAAAGAAAAGCTAATTACAATTTTGAGGGTGCTAGAATATCAAACTTGAGTATCATTGGTTCAGAAGACAATAATAATCAACATTAGTTTAGTTAGTTGGAAAATATAATACAATGAAGGAGATTGAATTTATGAGGACTGGTAGGATTTCAATTGATAATTCCAATAATAAAGGTAATATAGCTATAAGTACAGGAGCAGGAGATGCAATAATAGGTATTAATAAACTAGAAATAGGGGCGAGCGAAGAGGAGAGTAAGATTATTGAATTAATTAATTAATGATTTAATTGCACTTGGTGAACTGAAAAGAAAAGATGAAGATGCTATAGCGAAAAATATAGAAGGATTGAAAAAGGACAAAAATAGAAAGCCTATATGGGCTAATGTTGGTGCTATTTTATCAGCAGCCTCTGCGACAGTAGATGGCTATGAAGGGTTATTTAATCAGAAGCGACCGAAATTTGAAATCAATGATATCAACAAAAGGATATTGACATCGTTTGAGAAAAAAAGATGGATATCTTCATTTGATATTGATAAGGATGATACAAATTACTATCGAGCTTATGGACGTAGAACCCATATAGAGAAACCAGAATTCTTAGATTAATAAAGCAACTGCTTAATGTAATATTTATTATATTGCAATGAGGTTGGGGCGAACATAGTAATACAAATACACTAATGTATTAAAGGAGCAATAATGAAAAATTTAAGAGATAAAGAAATTTCAGATGTTGTAAATTTTTTAAGAAATATTGTACGTGCAGAGTACGCAGCAAATAAAAATTTTTTAGAATATTATGCAGAGAAAAAATATCTTGACAAAGTAAATAATTTGCAAAATCAAGTTATTTATGGAAGAAGAGGAACGGGGAAGACGCATTTGCTACGGGCACTGCAAGAGGCAGTGATAGTTGATTTTGATAATGTAAGAATTATTCCTGTCTATATTGATTTGAGGAAATTCAAACCGTTATTACAAGAAAGTAACCCTATGTATTGTGCACTTATTGTTTTTAAAGAGATTGCATTGGAAGTTTTTGCTGCTATTATTGAAAATATACCTACATTATTTGGGCTTAATGAGTATACTCAATCAGATTTAGAACATATTAAGTCTATTAAACAGATACTACAGAAATATGCGGAGGATCTTAACTATAGTCTAGATGGAATTAATTTGACAAAACTGGGGGACGTTGATTTTGATATAAATGAAGTGAAAAATTATGAGCTATCGTTAGGTTTATCTTCTCAGCCTTATGTTGGTGGTAAAGTAGAAAGAAAGGAAGACTTATCAGGAAAAGATAAAAGGTTGAAGTACATTTCATTTGCCGAAATATCAGAAATATTAAATACTCTTGTATTTAAACTAAATTTAGAAAGAGTGATGCTATTATTGGATGAGTGGTCGGAAATTTCAAAAGATTATCAATACATATTAGCTGAATTACTCAAAACAGCCTTTATCGCTTCAGGCTTTACGTGTAAACTAGCAGCCATTCCTAATAGAACAAAATTAATTAATGATAAAAGAATTGGCTTAGAGGACGGTGGAGATATATTTGGAATAAGTTTAGATAACAGATTTATTTATGAAATAAATCCGCTAGGAACAAAGGCGTTTTTTAATGAGTTACTATTTAATCATATGAGTACTATAAATCCTGAGTTGTTTTCGGAATATTATGATAAGGAAAATAAGCAACCATCGGTTCGCTTCATTGAAGATTTTTTAAATCCAAATGCAATGAAAGAATTATTAATCGCTTCATCAGGTATACCTCGTGATTTCATTAATATTTTCATCAATTCTTACATGAAATATGAAGATTCAGGTACTACTTATAAAACGATTTCAGTTCGTGACGTGAGAAAGGGGACAACGGAGTGGTATGAGGTAGATAAAAAGAAAGCGGTTGAATCACAGCAACAAGCAAAAATTCTTTTGGATAGCATAATCAATGAGATAATAATAAATCGAAAAAGCTGTCATTTTCTTGTACCACAGCTATGTTCGACAAATGACTGGTTCCAATCTTTAATAGACTTAAGGGTAATTCATTTGAGAAAAGAAGGTATTTCCCATAAAGGAAAGAAAAATGTTGCCTATAATGTGTACTATATTGATTATGCTTGCTATACCAGTTCTAATATTTATCACAATAAAATAGCAAGCGACTTGCTTGATAGCATAAATATGAGTGGTGATTTTGATAGAATTAGGAGGGTTTCATTGGAAAAAGAGTTTTTTGATACATTCAATATACAAGTTGGTAATTCATTTAAATGCCCAAATTGCGGTGAAATGGTAGATACGAACCATCTTGCTTACATTAATCTAAAGGCTTGTAATATGTGCTTCAAAAAAATAGAGAACATATAAAATTTAAATATTTCGTGTCATTAACTTGACACAATCCGGCCGTTGTGCCAGGGACGGTGACCCGGGAGAATGTATTCTCTTCTATAACGGCCAGGATGTAGTAACGAATCAGTTTTTTATTGACAACAATCAGGACAATCAGGAGCTTGACCCGGTGACC
>Ga0153920_1001446_pt1 | contig 9976 bp, 9 predicted proteins | sample TSNJ004MetaG_FD_104713 | JGI IMG/M metagenome (GOLD analysis project Ga0153920, IMG submission 104713) | Attine ant fungus gardens microbial communities from New Jersey, USA - TSNJ004 MetaG | ecosystem: Host-associated > Fungi > Mycelium > Unclassified | place: USA: New Jersey, Brendon T. Byrne...
ACTTACTGATTTGTGATTGAGTGATTTGATAATCAAAGGGCTCAAAAAAGCAAAGTTAGACAAGCAGCAAAAGATGTTGTTAAGTCTAAGGTTTATTCTCAGATATACAGTTCTTAAATACATAATTGTGGTGGTCTGTGTACAAGGACAGTCTACCACATAATCACTACCTATTGTTCTATATATAGGAGTACTATTGTTCTTGAAATAGAGATAACCTAACCATCTTAGAGCAGTCCTTTGTTCTATTCAAGGACAGATGATAATCTATGGGTAAAGATTAATATTATATGCAAACATTGAGGACCTTATATCTCCATGGGATCTTATTGCCTTGGGTTCTATTTATGACTGAAAGAAGCACATTGAAGAGAGCTTCACAATGGTTATTGAAGCAAATGATTATGTTAAGCAGTTTCCAAGATATTAGCAGTTTAGTATCTAGTAACTTAGTGATCACCAACTGATCTGCTGATAACTCAGTGAATACTGATTTCTTTGAGATGTTTTTGGTACTGTTTGAAAGGTCTTCTTAAGAGCTTTCAGTAGCCATTTAGATTGTTGAAATTGGTCAAGTATTCCCAGAGTTATAGTCTGAATGAAGTTTGTAATATCTTTTTTCTCTCTTTAAATCTTATTCTTGGATCCTGACCATAGTTTACCTTAAATAGAGAAACTTTTGTTGCTAAATGGATTTTGTTATTATATGTGAATTTAGCAGTTCCTAACCAATCCAGCCACTGCTCCTGCCTATAGTCAATGAAAACTCTTAGGTACTGTTTTAGTTCCTGATTGATTCTTTCTATTTGTCCATCTGTTTGAAAGTGATAGGCCATTAACAGCTTTGTCTGGATCTCCAACAACTTATTCAACTCCTTCATTATTCCTATTACAAGCTGCACTCCTCTATCTGATATGATGCTTTCTAGAAAACCATACAACTTCCAGATATGATTTCTAAACAGCCTAGTCAGCCCTTCTGCTAATATTTTTTCTATAGTTGCTATAAAGTGGACCATCTTACTAAACCAATTGCAAACTACCAAAATTGCATTATAACTCTGTGCCAGAGATAGCTTGGTAATAAAGTCTGCTGAAATATGACTCCATGGCTTTTCTGGAATTGCATTAGGCATTAGTTTTCCTGCTGGGGCCTTGCTCCTATTTTTATAGCATTGGCAAGCATTACATCCCTCCATATATCTTCCTACCTCTTTTGTCACTCCTGGCCACCAATAGTTTTGTGTAACCAGTTCTGTTGTCTTCCACCTTCCCCTATATTCTCCCATAGGTATGTCATAATGCAGTTGTATCACTTCCCTTCTCAACTCTTTCTCTGGCACATATATCTGTCCTTCCTTTATAACCACTTTTTCTTTTATTGTCTATTCCTCATCTTTCAATATTTTTATATCTGTTCTTTTTAGTTTCTTCACTACCTTAACTACCTTTTCATCCCCTTTCTGGGTCTTCTGAATCCTTTTCCTTAAATTATTTTTTTCTACCAATATTTCTGTTCTTTTTATTCAACCTGGCTTCATTAATATCTAATTCTCATTATTGTAAGGGAATAATAGTATAGTCTCTAATGTTATCGAGAGACAGTGAGTGTCCTTAGTGATCACCCTAGGTGGATGTTCAAGAAGAACTCAATGAAGTTCTTTATTGAATTGGACTATTATTTATACTACTTTTACAGTGGCTATACTGCTACTAGTCCACAATCACATGTTCCTCCAGAATGTTCTACAACCTCGTGACCTTATCATGTAACTTGGCTTCTTAAGTTCCCCTGTTATTTATCTCTTAACCCCATTGTACGCTTTGAGGTTTTGGACTAAGTATTCGAATGCATAGGAGACTTTTTTCTGCTCGGGGCTCTCATAACACCTAATCTACTCTAAGTACTCTGATAAGAGCAGACTTAAGTTGGAACAATGAATAGCCTAGGAGTTTCAATTAATATTGAAGTAAGGTATTCTACCATACATCTACTAGTATATATAGCTACACTAGGTAGTCTGTGTACATTGCCATGCAATCAGATATACTACATATTGGAAACTAGATAACTATAAAAGGCAACCTGTAGTGACTTAGTCTAAGATAACTTAATCACACTCCAAGTCTGAGTTGACAAAGAGAACTCAATAGAGTTTTTATTTGATTCTGTACATTACTTATACAACTACTACATGGTCTGTGTACTACTTTTCCACACTTATCATGTGACATCATCTTGTGATGTGATCTTGTAACATCCTGACTTGTGACTTGTGACATGCAATATTGTTATATGACACTTTTTCACACTCTTTCCTTGTATAGTAAGTCTAAATAAAAAAAGAAAAGAAAGTAAAATAAAATAATAACTTAGCTATTTTGCCAAGTCATGACATTACCTCTCTCTCAAGATTTCTCATTCTGAGAAATTTTACAACTCATAGTAGGGGTTATAGATAATTTTCTATTTTATTGTCCTCTTCATTCTACTCTCTAAGTCTAGATTCTTCTTGACTAATTTCTTTTTCTTCTTCCTTGATTATTTCCATCATTTTTTATCCTCTAATTGGTCCTTTCTTCCAGCACCTCCAATTCCTTTCTATTCTTGCTTAGTACTCTTTATCATACCTCTTATCTGTCCATTTATATAACTTTCTTGCTGTAAATCTTTCTAGTAATTCTTCTCTCCTGAATGTTCTTTTTTCTCTTTCTTGTTTCTAAACATCCTTTATATCTTGTCAATACTCTCTTTCAAACTCTTTAACTGCTTCTTTTGTATTTCCTAGATTCTCTATCCCTTCCCAAGTATTTGACTCTGCTATAAATTCTTTTTACCATACTAAATACTTATCTTTTCCTCTAATCTGCTGCTTATTTAGTATCTGTCATAACTTGGCAAAATGGCTAAGTTATTATTTATATTTCTTTTCTTTTTCTTTTTCTTTTTTATTTGGACTTACTATACAAGGAAGGAGTGTGGGAAAGTGTTACATGACTAATGTCACATATCACAGTCATATATCAAGATGTCACACTGTCACATTACATGATAAAGTCACATGATGAGTATGGGAGAGTAGTGTATAGACTATATAGTAGTTGTATAAGTAGTATACAGAATCCAATAGAAACTCTATTGAGTTCTCCTTGTCAACTTGGATTTGGAGTGTAATTAAGTCATCTTAGACTAAGTCACTACACTAGAACTTGATTCCACATCTAGAGCACTGTCCACCTTGGACCTTATTCATCTTAACTCTTATAATCTTTTTGATCCTTGACTGGTGGTCATTACAATTACTAGTTACCTTTATACATAGCTGGGCCCTTGGCTTAAGGAGACTTAATAGTCAGTTAAAGACTATTGGTAGAAGTACAGTACTAAGCTTAGATATTATGTCTAAGACCTGATCTGCTAATTGAATAGTGTTGCCAGTAGTTACTTGTACCTTTTCACTTTATAAACCTTATGCTGAAGTCCCATTGTGGGCTGTACATGCAGAGGAGTAATGCTGCATCCTTAGAAAGACATTTAGGTTAGAGATCCTCTCCTTAGGGTGATAGTATAACCATAGTATTAGGGCAGTAGTAAGTAAGACAGTAGATGTCTAGCTAGGTGAAGATCTTGCACCCCAGTAGATATAACATTAGTGAGATCATTTTCTATTCCAACTTCTCTAGAGATATAGCACCATGTTTCTAGATCAATACAACTCTCTTATGAGCAGAGAAGTAAGGATAAGGAGAAATAAGATGGTAAAGGAGATTAAATACTTCAGATGTTGGAGTTGGGCATTTCAAATAGGAGTGCCCAAATATTGAAGTTGAGAAGAAGAGGAAGAGAGATAAGGAAGTGGTATATGTGGCTAGCCTACAAAAGGCACAGCAAGAGGAGAGGCCAGTGCACTTCTTATAGAGAAAGGCACAGGAATATAGTAGTGCATAGGGAATATCTCTGAGAAGTGCAGTATTAGAGCAGAGAGGATAGATGACCAGGTGGGAAGTTATGACATTTGTGAAGTGTAGAGGGTGCAACTACAAAGGTACCAAAATACATGAGAACTGGGAACAAGGATTTATCTCTGGTGAACATTTGAGAAATGTGTGGTACAGCAGTTGCCTTGAAGTGTAGAGGTGGAGAGAGAATACAGCAAGAGAAAGAGAAGCAGTCAATATAAAGTGTAGTTGGTGTAAAAGAAAAGATACAGTTGAGAAAATATTAGAAGAGGATAGGAAGAGAATTTTGTGTCCAGAATGTGGGACTGGAAGAAAACAGCCATGATAGGATTGGAGAGTAGTGGTATATACTATACAAGGAGAAGCACAGCAAAGCAGTACATGGACAGGAGTTCCAAAAGACACAGCAAGAAAGGGGGATACAGAGAGAGATGTGAGAAGGATGTTTAAAATGCTGAGAAAAGTATGGTTAAATATAGGGGTAGAGAAAGTAGATACACATGAAGGCATAACAGTAAAAGTACTCTTGGATAGTAGTGCAATAGGAATTTTTATGGATAAAAAGATGGTAACTAAACATAGGTTTAGGCTACAGAGACTAGAGAGACCAGTGATAATCAGAAATATAGATGGTACAAATAACAGTGGAGGAGCAATTACACATCAGATAAAAGTCAATGTATACTATAAAAACCACATTGAAAGAATGAAAATAGACATATATGACTTAGAAAGGACAGATGTGATATTGGGCATGCTATGGCTACAAGCCTATAATCCAGAAATCAACTAGGAGATAAGAGAGGTTAAAATAACAAGATATTCTCCACTATATAGGAGAAATACCAAGTTAAAAGAAGAGAAGAAAGTAAAGAAGGGAAGATGAGTGGTTACTATAGAGGAAGAGAAGATTGTAAGATAGACTATGGATGATAAAGAAGATTGGGAAAGAGAAAAGGAGGTCAAGGCAGATCATAGGAAAATTGAGGAAATGGTTCCAAAGAAATTCCTGAAGTGGAGAAAGGTATTTGGAAAGATGAAGTTAGAAAGGATACCTACAAGAAAAGTCTGGGATCATACTATAGATCTCAAAGAGACATTCAAACCTAAAAAAGAAAGGATCTATCTATTATCAAAAGACAAAAGGAAAAAGGTCCAAAAATTCATAGATAACCAACTTAGAAAGGGATATATTAGATTTTCAAAATCCTCTCAGATGTCACTAGTGTTCTTTGTGGCAAAGAAAAATAGAAGTAAGAGAATGGTAATGGACTACTGTAGTCTAAATGACTAGACAGTAAAGAATAACTATCTACTACCATTGATTACAGATTTGATAGACATAATAGGGAGTAAGAAGGTATTCACTAAAATGGATTTACAGTGGGGATTTAATAATATGAGGATTAAAGAGGAAAATGTATGGAAGAGAATGTTTACAATGTATATAGGATTCTTTGAACCAACGGTTATGTTCTTTGGGATAATAAACTCACTAGCTATATTTCAGGCAATAATGAACAAAATCCTGAGAAATATCATTAATAAAGGGAAAGTAGCTGCATTTGTGGACAATATCTTGGTTAGAACAGAAACAGAAGAAGGACATGACAAAATTGTAGAGGAAGTATTGAAGAGATTGGAGAAGAATGACTTTTATGTAAAGCTAGAAAAATGTACATAGAAAGTGAGGAAAATAGAGTTTCTAGGAGTAGTAATAGGGCCCAATAGTATAGAGATAGAGAGAGAAAAGATAGATAGAGTGTTGAGTTGGCCAGAGCTAAAGAACGTTAAAGATATTAGGAAATTCCTGGACCTTGCAAACTATTATAGGAGATTTATTAAGGATTTTGCTTGAGTAGCCAGGTCAATAAATATGTTAACAAGAAAGGATATAAAATGGCAGTGGAAAGAAAAACAACAACAAGCATTTGACAAGCTCAAGAAAGTCTTTATGACCAGATCAGTATTAGTAGTGCCTAACCTTGATAAAGAATTCAGGGTAGAAGCAAATGTATTGAATTATGCTACTAGGGGAGTACTATCAATGAAGTGCTTAAATAGATTGTGGAGACCAGTTGCTTTTATCTCAAAATCTCTAAGTGACACAAAAAGAAATTATGAAATACATGACAAGAAAATATTGGTGATAGTTAGATGCTTGGAGATATGGAAACACTTTCTAGAAGGAATGACCACTAAGTTCAAGATTTGGACAGATCATAAGAATCTTGAATACTTCATGAAGGCACAGAAATTGAATAGGAGACAAGCAAGATAGGCATTGTATCTATTGAGATTTGATTTTATGCTAAAGTATATTCTGGAGAGTAAAATAGGAAAAGTAAATAGCTTGAGTAGAAGGCCAGACTGGAAAGTAGAAGTAAAAAGGAACAATAAAGATGAGACATTGGTAAAGTTTGAGTGGCTAGAAATTAGAAAAACAAAAAGAGTAGAAGTAATCGTAGAAGAGATAGATCTATCAAAGAAAGTAAGAAAGTCAAAAGTAAAAGACAACAAAGTAGTCAAAGCAGTAGAAGAAATAAAAGAGGTGAAACAATATGTGGAGGGATATGATTCTTGCCAGAGAAACAAAAACTGTATAGAACAGCTAGCAGGCAAATTAATACCCAATTCAATATCTAAGAAACCCTAAATGCATATATTGGCAGATTTTATTACTAAACTGCTATTAGTATAGAAATATGACTTGATCTTAGTGGTGGTAGACAAATTAACAAAAATGGTCTATTTTATCCCTACTACAGAGAGAACATCAGTAGAAGGGCTAGCTAGGTTGTTTAGAGATAACGTATGGAAGTTGCATAGGTTACCTGAAAGTATCATCCCAGATAGGGGACCCCAATTTATGGCAGGATTGATGAGGGAGTTGAATAGAATATTGGGGATCAAAAGCAAGATGTCAATGGTGTTCTACCCTCAGATAGATGGATAAACAGAGAGGATTAATTAGGAGTTGGAATAGTACTTAAGAATATTTACTAACTATAGGCAGGAGCAGTGGCCAGACTGGTTAGAAACAGCAGAGTTCACATACAACAATAAAATATACTCAAGTACAAAGATATTGTCATGCCAGATAGTCTTTTTAGGCAATTTAAGTGATATTTATTACAAGTCCATACTATAATTTAGCTTGAGCAGCAAAGGTAACACTGATTATATATCACTAGACCCCTAATTTTGGACTTGCATACATTACCTAAGTAGCAGAATAGCAGTTGTGACCACTACTATACCAGTCTCATAGGGCCTGTCCAGCTATTTTGTACCAGACACAAACTAGAAATCCCCTCTAGAAGTACTCTTAAGGACTATCTGAACCTTGGAGAAACTAGTTTCCTCTGATAGAAGGATGTCACAGTTTAGTGGCTGTCATATTTAATGGATTAGGCTTTAGTGTGATCTTCAGACCTTAGTGATTATTTTTGATATCACTTATAATTAAAAATGTTGTAAGCAATCCTCTTGAGGGCAACACTATTAGAGGATTTGGGAAAGGAGAGATATCAGGGACTAAAAAGGAAGGTCAAGACTGTAGAGAATGAAATAGAGGAATTGAGGAAGTTAAAACTAGAGGGATTGATAAAGACACTAACCTCAAGCAGCATTCAAAGGCTGGGTTTGATAGACAGACATAAGAGAAGACTAGATAGGAGGGTTAGGAGAGACAAGAAGCACTAAAAGTGTGATTGGAAGGAGACTCTGCTTTATTATTCCACTCTCTACTATAATGGGTTGTTGAAATGTCTCTTTTGTTTCTTAATTGTTGACTCTATGATTTGTAATCCTAATATATACTCTAGGAATGCAGAGAGGTCTAACAACAACTTATCTCTATCATCTTTCTTCCTCTGTCACTCTAGAGCTTCTTTACTATTTTTGAGTGACTGAGTTTTCTGTTTGTTTTCTTTATAAAAACTCTATAAAACTTCCCTTGAGAGATATATCTCACTTTGAGAAGGACTTGAACACTTGCTTGACTAGGAGTTTAACCACTTGCTATGTATTTTTAGAGTAGGTTTTCAACTGTACAGTTAGTTGAAGTAAAGCCTATACAAGGATATAGGAGTTCTAGGCAGTACTGTTGTACTGACAGTGAGCCAGACTGCTAGACTAGTTTGAGAAGGGTAGTGTTATGGTACAAAACAAACATACACCTTCGAGATCCACAATCAACTGGGGCTTTATCACAAATGGCCACTTACTGATTTGTGATTGCTTGATTTGATAATCAAAGTGTTCAAAAAAGCAAAGTTAGACAAGCAGCAAAAGATATTGTTAAATTTGAGGTTTATCCTTAGATATACAGTTCTTAAATACATGATTGTGGTGGTCTGTATACCAGAACAGCCTACCATATGATCACTACTTATTGTTCTATATATAGGAGTACTATTGCTCTTGAAATAGAGATAATCTAACCATCTTAGAGCAGTCCTTTGTTCTATTCAAAGACAGATGATAATCTATGGATAAAGATCAGTATCATATGCAAACATTGAGGACCTTGTATCTCTATGGGATCTTATTGCCTCAGAATCTATTCATGGCTGAAAGAAGCGCATTGAAGAGAGCTTCATGATGGTCATTGAAGCAAATAATTATATTAAGCAGTTCCCAAGATATTAGTGATTTAGTATCTGGTGACTTGGTGATCACTGACTGATCTGCTGATAACTCAGTGAATACTAATTGCTTTGAGATGTTTTTGGTACTGTTTGAAAGGTCTTCTTAAGGGCTTTTGGTGGCCATTTAGATCGTCAAAATTAGTCAAGTATTCCTGGAGTTATGGTCCAAATGAAGTTTGTGATAGGTTCCTAATCCAACTAAGGTACACTTACCTGAAAGTCATCTATCTACTCCTCCTCCTGAGTCTGCCAAAGAGATGCTATTACCTCCTTTTGTACCAAAAAAGGTCTCTAAGTGGCAAAATCTGCCTAAAAAAGAGCCTTTGAGCTGAAATTGTCAACTGCCTGCCAAGTTTCATAATAAAAATCAACCTGCTTATCTCAATAGCACTGCTTTTGCCTTCATTGCTATGACTTCTGAACCAAGAACATTAAAGGAAGCCCTACTGTCACCCCACTCAAAACAATAGGAGAAAGCTGTTAAGTCTGAGTTCAACCAATTAGTTAAAGCTAAAGTTTTTGAGTGGGTTGAACAATTACCTAATAACAAGAAAGCTGTTGGTAGTCATATTGTGTTCAAGGAGAAGTTGGATAGCCATAGAAACTATCTAAAATTCAAGGCTCAGATTGTTGCTCAAGGTTTCTCATAGGTGCTAGATCTAGATTTCACAGAGATGTTCTTATCAGTAGCAAAATTCACAATACTATGAATTTTTCTGGCACTTACTGCATTTTTGGACCTTGAACTTCATCAAGTTGACATCATTGGAGCATATCTTCAAGGGAATTTAAATAAAGAAATTTATATAAAGGTACCTAATGGACTTGCTGAGAAATATAGGAATGGTCAAAAATTTTGAAGGCTTAGAAAGGCACTATATAGGTTGAAACAAGCAGGTCAACAATGGAAGAAATGCTTACATCAGGTGATGACTAAGCTTGGCTTCACTCATGCAATGGCTGACAATTGTCTTTATGTCCTCTAGGAGCATGGTAAAATTATCCTAATAGTCTTGATCTATGTTGACAATATAGCTATTACTGGAAAAGAAATATCTGGAATTGCTTTACTCAAGCAGAATTTGTCAAAATATTTTGAAATAACAGATCTAGGTGAATTAAAGTTCATACTTGGTATCCTGGTTACTCAAGATTGCTCCAATCATCTTATCTTTCTTAATCAGTCTGCTTATATCATACAAGTTCTCACAAGGTTTGGAATGCTCAATACAAAGCCTGTCTCCACCCTCTTGGCTGTCAAACATGGTTTATCTACATCCCAGTCTTCATCTTCTGAAGCTGAACTGAATAAGTACTCAAGTTTCTCTAGTGGCATTCACTATTTATCATTGGTTGGCTTATTA
>Ga0153920_1001448_pt1 | contig 9974 bp, 7 predicted proteins | sample TSNJ004MetaG_FD_104713 | JGI IMG/M metagenome (GOLD analysis project Ga0153920, IMG submission 104713) | Attine ant fungus gardens microbial communities from New Jersey, USA - TSNJ004 MetaG | ecosystem: Host-associated > Fungi > Mycelium > Unclassified | place: USA: New Jersey, Brendon T. Byrne...
ACCACGGACACTTCAAGTCCAACCGCAACAAGCTCACCGAGATGCCCAATCTGTGGGGCTACGCGCGGGACCTGTTCCAGACCCCGGGGTTCGGAGACACCATCGACTTCGTGCAGATCAAGCAGCACTACTACATCGTGCACGAGGACGTGAACCCGACCCAGATCGTGCCCAAGGGCCCGGACCTGTCCGTGTGGCTTGAACCCCACGGGCGCGAGTCGCTGGCCAACGGTCCCCAGTTCCTGGACGGCACCGCACCGGATCCGGTGCGGGAGGAGGAGCGGGTTCCGGCCGGGCACAGCCCGCTCTACCCGGCCTAGTCCGAGACCCCCAGCCGGTAGTGGCCCTACGCGGCCAATGCCGGCTGGTTGGGGTGCCAGACCCAGTTGCGCCGGTATCTTTGCTCCGGATCCTGCTGCGGACTTTGCAGCACATAGGGAACCCCGTTGACCACGCGGATTTTCAGGAAACCGGCGTGGAAGGCCAGGTGGCAGGACTTGCACAGCAGGCATCCATTGTCCACGCTGGTTTTCCCACCCAGCACCCAGGGCTGGCAGTGGTTCACCTCGCACCGGTGAGCCGGCATCGTGCAACCGGGATTGATGCATCCGCGGTCTCGGGCCACCACCGAGCGGGTCTGCCCGATGGTGAAGAGTCTTCGTCGTCGTCCCAGGTCCAGCACTTCGCCGGCCCCGCCCAGGATTCCCGGGATGATTCCGCCGATGGAGGCGCTGCAGCGCAGTTCGCTGGCGCTGATCCGCTGGCCGTGACTGGTTAGCCCCGCGGCGTCCGTCATTCCGCGCAGTGCGTCGTATTCGATGGTGACCAGCAGGTCGACCATCGAGGGCAGCACCAGACCCGAGCCGTTGGGCGCCGCGATGGAGGTTGGCTCCCCGGGACCACGCGGCGTGGCGGTGGCCGGACGGGCGCTGAACAGGGACTGGCGCACGATGTCCAGGACCGTGCGCAGCAGCTTGCGGGCGCGCACGGCGCTCGGGTCGCTGGTCTCTCCGCTCGGGCTTTCGGGGGCGGCGCCGGCCGCAGCCCGGGCTTGCCGGTTCGCCGCCAGGTTCGGGTTGGACAACCGGTCGGCGGTCATCAGCAGCAGTTCGTGATCCGTGGTCGTGCAGGTCAGTTCCCACACATGGCCGTAGGGGCCCAGCCCGCGGTAGCGCAGGCCCGCGCAGCGTTCATGCACCGCTTCGCGTTCGGCAAGATCCGGGGCGCTGAGCTCCTCGCTGATCGAATTCAGCTCCGACTTCACGGCCGAATGCCCCTGCGCGGCGGCCCCGTCCACCCGGCGTTCGGCATCGCGCAGCCTCGCGCCGGACAGCTGCAGCGAACCGAGCTTCGCGGCGGCCGCGCCCACGGTGGCCGGGTTCTGGGAGGCGTCGGCAAAACGGCTGGACAGCTGCGTGAACTGGGCCGGACGGCTGCCGCTGCCCACCAGCTGGCGGTGGGTGCGCACCAGCGCCTTGGCGGCAAAGAAGTTCGCGTCGATGACCCGGGCCACCAGGTCAATTTCCGAGCGGAACCGGGACTTGGCCGCGGCGGGGATCTTGGCGTTGACCGGCAGCGGCGCCCCGGTGGCCAACTCGACGGTGGAGGTATCCAGCGCATGGGAGAGCGAGTCGGCCTGCAGCCGGTGCGTGGCGGTGCCCGCCACCGCACCGGCCGCCCGCACCCGGGCATAGGTGGCGCTGCGCTGCAGCGACTCGGTCACCCGCAGCATGCTCAGCGCCTCTGCGGCGGTGAGTTGCTCATCATCCAGCCCGTCAAGCACCTGGCGGGCGGCGGCATCCAGCAGCGCGAGCACACGCAGGCTGCGGCCCGAGGGCGAGTCGGCCTCGCCGCCGGTGACCAGCTGGGTGAGCCGGTCCATGAGTGAACCGGGAAGTGTTGGTGCCATGACCCGATGATGCCCGCAAAAACCGGCGGCCGGAGCCGATGAAGCAAATCTGTGGATAACAATTTTCGGGCCGCCGTCCTGCCGGTGCCGTGCCAGCGCCGCACCCGTGGCCGCACCCGTGCCGCGCTGGGGCGCAAATCGGAAACCGTGGGCGCCGCGTGGCAGGATTAAACCCATGACGATCATTGCTGCAGCGGACGGATCGGCACTGGGCAATCCCGGGCCGGCGGGATGGGCCTGGTACATCGACGAACAGAACTGGGCGGCCGGCGGGTGGGACCACGGAACCAACAACATGGGCGAGCTGCAGGCGGTGCTGGAACTATTTCGGGCCACCGAGCACCTGGCGGACGAGGAACTGCGGATCCTGTGCGATTCGCAGTACGCCATCAACTGCATCAGCAAGTGGATGCCCGGATGGAAGAAGCGCGGCTGGAAGAAGGCCGACGGCAAGCCGGTCATGAACCAGGAAATCCTCAAGGAGCTGGATGCGGCGATCCAGAACCGTTCCTACACCTTCGAATGGGTGCGCGGCCACGCCGGACATGAGCTGAATGAGGCGGCCGATGAGCGCGCGCGGGCCGCGGCCACCGCCCACCAGCGCTCCGCCCCGGTCCCGCACGGGCCGGGCTTCACCCGTGACGCCGCCCCCGGGTCGGCGGCTGCGGCCACGACGGGGCCGAGGACCACAGCGAAGACCGAGGCTGAGACCGGCGCGGGCCAGTCCGCGCCGGTGCACACCGGGTCGCATGCCGCGGCGCCCGGGGAGCTGGCCGCATCGGGCCAGGCGGAGCCGGCCGGAGCGGAAACCACCGCCATGGTGTTCGGCCTGGAGCGGGGGATGCTCGATGGGAAGGTGCGCACCTCCTTTGAGGAGTTCGTCGACTTCCTGCACCCCGGATACCAGGAGATCAGCCGCCACGGCGGGCTGCTGGACGTGGCCACCGTGCAGCAGGTGCTCGACTCCGGGCAGCAACTGCCGGCCACCGGTCCCACCCAGCTGCTCACCGCCCACGCGCTGGCCGATGACCTGGTGCTGCTCGCCTACCGGATGAAGCCGGCCGACGGGTCGGCGACGCTGGTGTGCTCCTCCTGGTGGCAGCAGACCGTGCAGGGTTGGAAGCTGCGCTTCCGGCAGGAAACCGCCGAACAGCCGCGATAGGATCGGAAACCATGAAACAAGTGATCACCGAGCAGTTCGCCGAGCTGGCCGCGCAGCTCGATGAGCGGGCCGGGCAGGGCACCGAATTCTGCGCCCAGTTGGCCGTCTACCACCGCGGGGAACTGGTGCTCAGCCACACCGCCGGAGAATACCTGGCCGGGGACGCGCTGACCTGCATCTACTCGGTGACCAAGGGGCTGGGGGCGCTGGTCATCGCGTTGCTGGTGCAAGAGGGCAAATTGGACCCCGAGGCCCCGGTGGGGCGCTACTGGCCCGAATTCGCGGTCGCCGGCAAGGAGCGGGTTACCGTCGGGCAGCTGCTCAGCCATCAGGCCGGGGTGCTGGGGGTGCCCGGCGGGGTGCCGGAGGAGGTCCTACTGGACTCGCGCCGGCTGGCCGGGATGCTGGCCCAGATCCCCAGCTACTGGCCGCTGACCCAGCACATCGTGGGCTACCACTCGCTGAGCATGGGCACCTTGATGGAGGAACTGGTGCGCCGGGTCAGCGGACAGGAGCTGCAGCAGATCTTTGAACAGCGCATCCGCCGGCCGCTGGGCGTGGACGCCTACATCGGCCAGCCCGCCGAGCTGGAGCCGCGCTTCCGCCCCACCCTGATCACCAATACGCCCGAGACGTTCGTGGACCCGTTGTCACTGTCCGGGATGTCGCTGAACTCGCGGGCGGGGTTTGCCGTGGACGGCGTGCGCCACGGCCAAGCCGGGCTGCTGGCGTGGGCGAACAAGCCCAACGTGCGCGCCGCCGGGCCCACCAGCCTGGGCGGGGTGGCCAACGCCCAGGCCCTGGCGGCGATCTACGCCGCCTCCTTTGGGCCGGTGCCGGAGCTGGGTATCGAGCGCGGGCTGCTGGATCCGGACACCTGGGCGCAGGTTGCCCGCGAACGGGTCTTCGGCCCGGACCGGATCAGCGGGCAGCCGCAGTCCTTCGGGCTGGGGTTCACCAAGGGCACCCCCGGCCAGGAGTACGGCTCGATCTTCGCCTACGGGCACAACGGGGCGAATTCGTCGATCGCGTTCGCCGACCCGGCGCACAAGCTCGCGGTCGCCTACCTGCCGGCCGGGCCGGAAGGCGAGACCCAGAACCCGACCGGGGTCCAGCTCAGCCGAACGATCCGCCAGATTCTGCAAGCGAAGGAGAAGTAATGAAGTTCGTGGCACTGGGTGACTCGTTCACCGAAGGGGTGGGCGACGTGGACCAGCTGCGCCCAAACCAGGTGCGCGGGTGGGCGGACCGGGTCGCCGAGGTGCTGTGCACCCAGGGGGACTGGCAGTACGCGAACCTGGCCATCCGCGGCAAGAAGATCCGCCAGGTCATCAACCAGCAGCTGGAGGCCGGCCTGGCCCTGGAGCCGGACCTGGTGACCATCTACGCCGGCGGCAACGACATCCTGCGCCCGAAGGTCGACATCAACTCGCTGATGCGCGGGTATGAGGGCATGGTGCAGCGCTTCACCGACTCCGGGGCGAAGGTGGTGCTGTTCACCGGGTTCGACACGGCCGACTCGCCCCTGTTTTCCCGCACCCGCCCGCGCACCGCGCTGTACAACGAGCTGGTGCGCACCATCGCCGAACGCCACGGGGCGATGATCGCCGACTACTGGCGCTGGCGCGAATTCAGCGACCCGCGCCTGTGGGCGGTGGACCGGCTGCACATGAACGAGCTGGGGCACACGATGATGGCCCGGCGCGTGCTGGGGGTGCTTGGCGACCACGGCGTGGTGCCTGAAGCCTGGCAGGAGCAGATCCCGGCCCCGGTGCTGGCCCCGGTGCCGGAGAACTCGCGCGGGGAAAAGATCCGCCAGGACCTGGGCTGGGCGCGCGAACACCTGGCCCCGTGGATCAAACGCCGGCTGACCGGCACTTCCTCGGGCGACACCCTGCAGGCCAAGTACCCGCACTACATCACGCTGGGCACCGGGCAGTAGCCCGCGGCATTGCGCGCGCCGGGCGCATCTGTGCCGGGCGCGCGGCTGACAGCCGGTGTTGTGGGTTCCGCCACGCACCGGCTATCCTTAACGAGGAGTTCCGGGGCTGGCCCCGGAATCCACGCCGCTGACGGATGGCGGGAGAGACCCTCCCACGCCACGGAAGGGCGCCGAAGGAGCAATTCCTCCCCGGGAAACTCTCAGGCCACCGTACCGCCATCAAGAGGCAACTCTGGAAAGCAGCCGGTTTGACCGGTTCACCGAAGGTGCAAGTAGTCGCATCCGTTTGCCGGCTACGTAAAACTCTCAGGTATGACAACAGGGATGGGGAGGGAAACGACCTTCCATTGGCATGCGCCTTGACAGATCCCACGGAGTTTCCTGCACCATGACCATCACGCAGACCTCGCCATCGACGAGCAGCGAATTCGTCTCGCGCCACATCGGCCCACGTGAATCCGACATCCAGACCATGCTCGAGACCCTGGGGTACTCCAGCCTGGATGAGCTGGTCGACACCGCGGTGCCCGCGGACATCCGCCAGGGCGAGCCGCTGCACCTGCCGGCCGCACTGAGCGAGACCGAGGTGCTCGCCACCCTGCGCTGCATCGCGTCGAAGAACGTGCTCAAGACCCAGATGATCGGCCAGGGCTTCTACGACACCATCACCCCGCCGGTGATCCGCCGCAACATCGTGGAAAACCCGGCCTGGTACACCGCCTACACCCCGTACCAGCCGGAAATCTCCCAGGGCCGCCTGGAGGCGCTGCTGAACTTCCAGACCATGGTCATGGACCTCACCGGCCTGCCGATCGCCAACGCCTCGCTGCTCGATGAGTCCTCCGCCGCCGCCGAGGCGGTGCTGATGATGCGCCGGGCCAACAAGAAGAAGGCCAACGGCAAGACCGTGCTGGATTCGAACCTCTTCCCGCAGACCATCAAGGTCGTGCAGGGCCGCGCCGAGGCGCTGGGCTTCGAGATCGAGATCGCCGATCTGGGCGTCGGGCTGCCCGAGGGCGAGATTTCCGGGATCGTGCTGCAGCAGCCGGGCAACGACGGCGCGATCGTGGACCACCAGCAGATCATCGCCGCCGCCAAGGACGCCGGGGCGATGGTCACCGTCGTGGCCGACCTGCTGGCGCTGACCATGATCACCCCTCCGGGGGAGCAGGGAGCTGACATCGCGGTGGGCAACACTCAGCGCTTCGGGGTGCCGCTGTTCTTCGGCGGCCCGCACGCCGCCTACATGGCCGTGGGCAAGGGCATGGAGCGTTCCATGCCCGGACGCCTGGTCGGAGTGTCCACCGATGACGCCGGGCTGCCGGCCTACCGCCTGGCGCTGCAGACCCGCGAACAGCACATCCGCCGCGAGAAGGCGACCTCCAACATCTGCACCGCCCAGGCGCTGCTGGCCATCTGCGCCTCCATGTACGCGGTCTACCACGGCCCGGCCGGGCTGAAGCAGATCGCCAGCCGCACCCACAACCACGCCCGGGTGCTGGCCAGCTCGCTGATCGCCGGGGGCTACACCCTGGCCGCCGAATCGTTCTTCGACACCGTGGTGGTCAACGTGCAGGACGCCTCCGCCGTGCTGGCCCAGGCCTCCCTGGCCGGGATCAACCTGCGCAAGGTCAGCGACACCCAGGTGGGCGTCTCCACCGACGAAACCACCACCAGCGCGCACATCGCCGCCCTGGCCGAGGTGTTCGGCGTGCAGCTCAGCGCCCCCGAGGGCTTTGAGATCCCCGGGGCGATGGTGCGCACCAGCGACTACCTGACCCACCCGATCTTCAACACCATCACCTCCGAAACCCAGATGATGCGCTACCTGCGCCGCCTGTCGGACCGCGACCTGGCGCTGGACCGCACCATGATCCCGCTGGGCTCGTGCACCATGAAGCTGAACTCGGCCGCCGAGATGGAATCCATCACCTGGCCCGAATTCGCCGGCATCCACCCGTTCGTCCCGGCCGAGCAGTCAATTGGCTGGCGTGAGCTGATCGCCGACCTGGAGGGCCGGCTGACCGCGATCACCGGGTACGCCGGGGTTTCGATCCAGCCCAACGCCGGATCGCAGGGCGAGTATGCCGGGCTGCTGGCCATCAGCGGCTACCACGCCTCCCGTGGCGAGGCGCAGCGCAACGTCTGCCTGATCCCGGCCTCCGCGCACGGCACCAACGCCGCCTCCGCGGTGCTGGCCGGCATGAAGGTGGTGGTGGTCAAGACCGCCGCCGACGGCACCATCGACGCGAACGACCTGGACGCGAAGATCGAGGCCAACAAGGACGTGCTGGCCGCGATTATGATCACCTACCCCTCCACCCACGGGGTGTACGACACCGACGTGCGCGAGGTGTGCGACAAGGTCCACGCCGCCGGCGGCCAGGTGTACATCGACGGGGCGAACATGAACGCCCTGGTGGGCCTGGCCCAGCCGGGCCAGTTCGGGGGCGACGTCTCCCACCTGAACCTGCACAAGACCTTCTGCATCCCGCACGGCGGCGGCGGGCCGGGCGTGGGCCCGGTGGCCGTGGCCGAGCACCTGGTGCCGTTCCTGCCCGGGGACGCCAACGGCGCCTACACCGAGCGTGACGGCGTGCCGGTGGTGGCCACCGCCTTCGGTTCGGCCGGCGTGCTGCCGATCTCCTGGGCGTACATCGCCATGATGGGCGCCGAGGGCCTGACCCAGGCCACCAAGACCGCGATCCTCTCCGCGAACTACATCGCCACCCGACTGAACGAGCACTTCCCGATCCTGTTCACCGGCAACGGCAACCTGGTCGCCCACGAGTGCATCCTGGACCTGCGCGAAGTGACCGCCAAGACCGGGGTCACCGCCGAGGACGTGGCCAAGCGGCTGATCGACTTCGGCTTCCACGCCCCGACCCTGGCCTTCCCGGTGGCCGGAACCCTGATGGTGGAGCCCACCGAGTCCGAGGACCTGGCCGAGATCGAGCGCTTCATCGAGGCGATGATCACCATCCGCCAGGAAATGGAGGAGGTGCTGGCCGGGGTGTACGAGGTCGCCGAGTCGCCGCTGCGCCGTGCCCCGCACGCCGCCGCCGCGGTGATCACCAGCAAGTGGGACCGCAAGTACTCGGTCGAGCAGGCCGTGTTCCCGGTGCCGAGCCTGAAGCAGGACAAGTACTTCCCGCCGGTGGGCCGCATCGACGGCGCCGCCGGCGACCGCAACCTGATCTGCTCCTGCCCTGCCCCTGAAGCCTTCGAAGACTAGGACATGACTACCGTGACTGACATCAAGCACACCGTGCTGCACGCCAAGCACGAGCAGCTCGGCGCGAACTTCACCGACTTCGGCGGCTGGGACATGCCGCTGCGCTACGGTTCGGAACTGGCCGAGCACAAGGCGGTGCGCTCCACCGCCGGCCTGTTCGACCTCTCCCACATGGGCGAGGTGTGGGTCAGCGGCCCGCAGGCCGCCACCGCGCTGAACACCGCCCTGGCCGGGAACCTCGGGGTGGTGAAGCTGGGCAAGGCGAAGTACTCGCTGATCCTCAACGAGGCCGGCGGAATCCTCGATGACCTGATCGTCTACCGCTTGGAGGAGGAGAAGTTCCTGGTCGTGCCGAACGCCGGCAACGCCGCACTGGTCGCCCGCGAACTGGCCGAACGCGCCAAGGGCTTTGACGCCAGCGTCGAGGACGTCACCGCCGAAACCTCGCTGATCGCCGTGCAGGGCCCGAACGCGCAGGCCATCGTCAAGGCGCTGGCCGCCGACGAGGCCGGCGCAAGCGCCGTGGAGGAGATGAAGTACTACTCCGCCGCCCGTCTGGCCCTGGGCGGGGTGGACACCATCCTGGCCCGCACCGGGTACACCGGTGAGGACGGCTTCGAGCTGATCATCGCGAACGAGGACGCCGAAGGCCTGTGGGAGCTGATCGTGCAGATCGGCAAGGACCAGGAGCTGGTGCCCTGCGGGCTGGCCGCCCGCGACTCGCTGCGCCTGGAGGCCGGCATGCCGCTGTACGGCAACGAGCTGTCCACCGAACGCAACCCGTTCGAGGCGAACCTGGGCCCGGTGGTCTCCTTCAAGAAGGAGGAGAACTTCATCGGCCGCCAGGCCCTGGAAGAAGTGCGCGCCAACGGCACCGCCCGCAAGCTGGTGGGCCTAAAGGGCCTGGGCAAGCGGGCCGGGCGAGCCGGCTACCCGATCCTGAAGGACGGGGAAGTCATCGGCGAGATCACTTCCGGCCTGCCCTCGCCAACCCTGGGCTACCCGGTGGCCCTGGGTTACGTGGATGTTGCGCACAGTGAAGTCGGCACGCAGCTCGAAGTGGAGCTGCGCGGTAAGACTTTGCCATTTGAAGTTGTCGAACTGCCGTTCTACACCCGCGCCAAGTAACGTTGATACCGACGGGCGTCGCACAGCGCCCATTGATTCCCTTCGGAGAGGAACCATCATGAGTAAAGTTCTTTCAAGCCTGCGCTACTCGGCCGAGCACGAGTGGATTGACGATTCCAGCCCGGCCAAGGTCGGCATCACCCAGGTCGCAGCCGATGCCCTGGGCGACGTGGTGTACGTGGACCTGCCGGAGGTCGGCGACTCGGTCACCGCCGGCGAGACCTGCGGCGAGGTCGAGTCGACCAAGTCGGTTTCCGACCTGTACTCCCCGGTCACCGGCACCATCGTCGAGGTCAACTCGGAGGCCGTGGACAACCCTGCCATCCTGAACGAGGACCCGTACGGCAACGGCTGGCTGTTCACCGTCGAGGTCAGCGAGGAAGGCCCGCTGCTCTCGGCCGCCGACTACGCCAGCGCCAACGGCGGGAGCGTCGAGTAAATGGGCAACACCACTTTCCAGTCGATGGCCCCCGCCTCGCTGACCCAGTCGTTGGGTGAGCTTGATCCTGAGGTGGCGGCGCGGATTGATGCTGAGTTGGCGCGTCAGCAGCGTGGCCTGGAGATGATTGCTTCGGAGAATCATACGGCGCAGGCGGTG